>Ga0105047_10001049_pt1 | contig 48776 bp, 41 predicted proteins | sample MAT04_FD_78384 | JGI IMG/M metagenome (GOLD analysis project Ga0105047, IMG submission 78384) | Freshwater microbial communities from Lake Fryxell liftoff mats and glacier meltwater in Antarctica - MAT-04 (megahit assembly) | ecosystem: Environmental > Aquatic > Freshwater > Ice > Liftoff...
CCGAAGTGACCTATCGGTCGATGTGGGTACACCAGCCCGTACCCGAAGTGACCTATCGGTCGATGTGGGTACACCAGCCCGTACCCGAAGTGACCTATCGGTCGATGTGGGTACACCAGCCCGTACCCGAAGTGACCTATCGGTCGATGTGGGGAGGGTCAGTCGAGGATGGCGTCGACGAAGGCCTGCGCGTCGAAGGGGGCCAGGTCGTCCGGACCCTCCCCCAGGCCGACGAGCTTGACCGGGACCCCGAGCTCACGCTGCACCGCGACGACGATGCCGCCCTTGGCGGTGCCGTCGAGCTTGGTCAGCACGATGCCGGTGATGCCGACGACCTGCGAGAACACCTCCGCCTGGCGCATGCCGTTCTGCCCGGTGGTGGCGTCGAGCACGAGCAGCACCTCGTCGACCGGGCTGAGCTTCTCGATGACTCGCTTGACCTTGCCGAGCTCGTCCATCAGCCCGACCTTGTTCTGCAGCCGACCGGCGGTGTCGATGAGCACGACGTCGGCCTCCAGCTCGGCGGCCGCCTTCACGGCGTCGAAGGCCACGGCGGCGGGGTCGGCGCCGTCGCGCTCGGACCGCACGGTCGGCACGCCGACCCGCTCCCCCCAGGTCTGCAGCTGGTCGGCGGCCGCAGCACGGAAGGTGTCGGCGGCGCCGAGCACGACGTCCTTGTCCTCGGCGACGAGCACGCGCGCGAGCTTGCCGACGGTGGTCGTCTTGCCGGTGCCGTTCACGCCGACGACGAGCACGCAGGCCGGGCGGCCGTCGACGCGAGACGACACGATCGTGCGGTCCATCGTCGGGTCGACCAGGGTGAGCAGCTCCTCGCGCAGCCAGCCACGCACCGTGACCTCGTCGGTGCTGCCCTCGACCGCCACCTTGGTGCGCAGCCGGTCGACGAGGTCGGTGGTCGCGGCGACGCCCAGGTCGGCGGCCAGGAGGGTGTCCTCGACCTCCTCCCAGGCGGCCTCGTCGAGCTTCCCGCCGGACAGCAGGGTGAGCAGACCCTTCCCCAGCGCCGTGTTCGAGCGGGCCAGCCGGGCGCGTAGGCGGCGCAGCCGACCGGCCGGCGCCTCCGGGCGCTCGACGGTCGGTGCGGGTGCCCCTGCGGGCGCCGGCGGCAGCGCGGGCTCGAGCTCGGTCGGCGCCGGCCGCTCCAGGGTGCCGACTGCGCCCCGGGGGGCGGCGTCGAGGTCGACGGCATCCCCGCCCCCGCCGGTGCTCGGCGGTGCCGGTGGGAGGTCCCTGGTGCGGCCCCCACGGCTGCGCATCAGCCCCAGGGCGATGCCGCCGAAGACGACGATGATGCCGATGGCGACGGCGAGGTACTCCCAGAGGGTGTCGATGGCGCTCACCTCCTCATCCTCGCAGTCGCCGGACGGGTGCCCAAACCGGCGTCCGGGCCCGCTCCGCGAACGGGCGCGGACGGCATCCGGCCCTCGGCCGCCGGGTCAGAAGATGCGGACGCGGTGCTCCGGGGCCACCCACATGCCGTCGCCCTCGGTCACCCCGAACGCCTCGTGGAACTCGGTGAGGTTGCGGGCCGCATTGGCGCGCAGGTCCATCGGGCTGTGCGGGTCGAGCGCCAGCAGCCGCTCGGCCTCGGCGCGACGGGACAGCCCGCGCCAGACCTGGGCCCACCCCAGGAAGAACCGCTGCTCCCCGGTGCGGTCGTCGATCCCGGGAGCCGGCTGGTCGCCGAGCGAGATGCGGTAGGCCGAGTAGCCGATGGTCAGCCCGCCGAGGTCGCCGATGTTCTCGCCGACGGTCAGGGCCCCGTTGACCTTGTGCCCGGGGGCGTCGCGGGTCTCGAGCTCGTCGAACTGGGCGATGAGGGCGTCGGCACGGGCCTGGAACGCGGCACGGTCCTCGTCGGTCCACCAGTTCCGCAGCGTGCCGGTGCCGTCGAACTGCGAGCCCTGGTCGTCGAACCCGTGCCCGACCTCGTGGCCGATGACCGCACCGATGCCGCCGTAGTTGACGGCGTCGTCGGCGTCGACGTCGAAGAACGGCGGCTGGAGGATGGCCGCCGGGAAGACGATCTCGTTCAGCCCCGGGTTGTAGTAGGCGTTGACCGTCTGGGGCGTCATGAACCACTCGTCGCGGTCGATCGGGGCGCCGAGCTTGCCGAGCTGGCGGTCGACCTCGAAGGCCACCGCCCGACGGACGTTGCCCAGCAGGTCGCCCGGGCGGATCTCGAGCGCGCAGTAGTCGCGCCAGCGCTCGGGGTAGCCGATCTTCGGGGTGAACTGACCGAGCTTGGTCAGGGCCTCGCGACGGGTGGCGTCGCCCATCCACGGCACCTGCGACAGGCTGCGCCGGAAGGCCTCGACGAGGTTGTCGACGAGCTCGACCATGCGCCCCTTGGCGTGCGGCGGGAAGTGCCGCTCGACGTACAGCTGGCCGACGGCCTCGCCGAGCGACTCCTCGACCAGGCTCACACCACGCTTCCACCGCTCGCGCATCTGCGGCACCCCGGAGAGGGTACGGCCGTAGAAGTCGAAGTTCTCCTCGACCAGGGCGGCGGACAGGTAGGGCGCGTGCGCGTGCACGACGTGCCAGGCCAACCAGTCCCGCCACACCTCGATCGGCTCCTCCGCGAGCGCGGCGGCCATCGAGCGCAGGTGGTCGGGCTGGCGCACGACGACGTCGCCGAACGCCTCCCGGGTCGCTCCGAGCCCTTCGAGGTAGCGCACCCAGTCGACGCCGGGGCCCATCTCGACCAGGCCCTCGAGGTCGACCAGGGTGTAGGTCTTGACCGGGTCGCGGTTGGTGACCTTGTCCCAATGGCCGGACGCGAGCCGGGTCTCGAGCGCCATGACCCGGTCCGCGGCGCCCTCGGGGTCGGGCCAGCCGGCGAGCGACAGCATCCGCTCGACGTGCGCGACGTAGGCCGTGCGCTTGTCGGCGTGCTGCTCCTCGCGGTAGTACGACTCGTCGGGCAGCCCCAGGCCGGCCTGCTCGAGGTAGACGACGTAGCGGCTGGGGTCGCGGTCGTCGGTGTTGACGAACGGGATGACCAGGCCGAGCACCCCGGAGCGGCCGAACGCGCCGGTGACGGCCACGACGTCACCGGCATCCGCGACCGCCGCCACCCGCTCGAGGTCGTCACCGAGGGGCTTGACGCCCAGCGCCTCGACGGCGCCCTGGTCCATGAAGCTCGCGTACAGGTCGCCGACCTTGGCCGCGACGGTGCCGGCCTCGGGGGCGCCGGCAGCAACCTCCTCGATGATCGAGCGCACGTGCTCCTCGGCGGTCTCGCGCAGCACGTCGAAGGTGCCGTAGCGACCGCGGTCCTCGGGGATCTGTGTGGTCGCGAGCCACCGGCCGTTGACGTGGGCGAACAGGTCGTCCTGGGGGCGGACGGCGGGCTCGACGGCGGTGGAATCGATACCGGATCTCACGGCGGGTGGCTCCTCTGGCTGGGGATCCACCCATCGAACCACACCGCCCGTCGGGCGTTCCTGCGGCCCTGCGGTCAGGCGCGGACCCCCACGGGCTCGGCGTCGCGAACCTCGTCGGAGGAGGGCTTCTCGGCCCGGCCCGGCAGCTGGCGCTCGCGGATGGAGCCAAGGACCTCCTCGCCTCGCTCGGTGAACACGTCGCGGCCCTGCCGGCGCGCGGGGACCGCCACGAACGCCATCACCAGCACGGCGAGACCGAGGCAGAACAGCATGCCGAGAACGACGGATACCATGCCCCAAGGGTCTCACCGCGCCGAGCGGCCGACCAAATCGACACCTCCCCCCGGCCGAACTAGGGTGACGTCCGTGACTGCCGCCGCCCCTGCGACGGACGGGACGACGCAGGGTCGTCGCCGCCGCCTCCCGATGTTCGCCGAGGTGCTGCTCGCCCTCGTCGCCGTCGCGTTGGTGCAGGCCTTCCTCGTCAAGCCGTTCGGCGTGCCCTCACAGTCGATGGAGCAGACCCTGCACATCGGCGACCGAATCCTCGTCAACCGCCTCGAGAAGGACCTCGCCCGCGGTGACGTCGTGGTGTTCGGGCACGGGGACACCTGGCAGGACAAGCAGCTTCCCCCGGCCGACACCGTGGTTCCGCGGGCCCTGCGCGCGTTCGGCGACCTGACGGGCATCGGCCCGAGCAGCACGGCCTACACGGTCAAGCGGGTGATCGGGCTGCCCGGGCACACGGTCGCCTGCTGCAGCACCGACGGCAGGGTCACGGTCGACGGGGAACCGATCGACGAGCCGTACATCTACGAGGACCTCCCCTTCACCGCCGGGTCGCTGGACTGCACGAGCTCACCGCGCTCGACCCGGTGCTTCCCCGAGATTCCCGTGCCGAAGGAGAACATGCTCGTGCTCGGCGACCACCGGTCGCAGTCGGCCGACTCGGTCATCGGGTGCCGGGGCGCCACCGAGGGGCCGGAGTGCGCCCGCATCGTTGCGGTGGAGCGGGTCGTCGGGCCCGTCGTGCTCCGGTTCTGGCCGCCGGGCGATATCGGCGGCATCGACCGCTGAGGCCACGATCCTCTGCCTCGGTGCTCAGGCCGTCGCGGCGACGTCGCGGATGCGCTGGGAGACGACCGTGGTGACCCCGTCGCCGCGCATCGAGACGCCGTACAGCGCGTCGGCGACCTCCATCGTGCGCTTCTGGTGGGTGATGACGATGAGCTGGCTGGAGTCGCGCAGCTCTTCGAAGAGGGTGATCAGCCGGCCCAGGTTGGTGTCATCGAGCGCGGCCTCGACCTCGTCCATGATGTAGAAGGGGCTCGGCCGAGCCTTGAAGATCGCGACGAGCAGCGCGACGGCGACCAGGGACCGCTCGCCGCCGGAGAGCAGCGAGAGCCGCTTGACCTTCTTGCCGGGGGGGCGCGCCTCGACCTCGATGCCGGTGGTCAGCATGTCGTCGGGGTCGGTGAGCACGAGCCGCCCCTCACCACCGGGGAAGAGCCGCTCGAAGACCCGCTCGAACTGCTCGCGGGTGTCGTGGAAGGCCTGCGTGAAGACCTCCTCGACCCGCTCGTCGATCTCCTTGACGATGTCGAGCAGGTCGCGCTTGGAGCGCTTGAGGTCCTCGAGCTGGGTGGTGAGGAAGCTGTGACGCTCCTCGAGCGCCGCGAACTCCTCGAGTGCGAGCGGGTTGACCCGCCCGAGCGCCTGCAGGCCCCGCTCGGCCTTGCGCAGCCGCTTCTCCTGCTCCTCGCGGACGTAGGCGACCGGCTCCGGCACGGCGTCGGGGTCCTCGCCCGGCGCGACGACGTGGGGCACCCGCAGGTGCGGGCCGAACTCCTCGACGAGCACCTCGGGATCGATGCCGAGCTCCTCGACCGCCTTGGCCTGCAGTGCCTCGATGCGCGCGACCTGGCGTGCCCGGGCCATCTCGTCGCGGTGGGCGGTGTCGGTGAGGTCGCGTAGCTCGTCCTGGACGCCGCTCAGCTCGGCGCGCAGGGCGACACCGGCCTGCTCGCGGGCCAGCCGCTCGGACTCGGCTGCATCGCGCACGACGGTGGCGCGGCCCAGCGCGGCCGCGACTCGCTCGACGGCGTAGGTGGCCGCGGCGTGCACGGACTCGGCGACGGTGGCCTCACGGCGACGGCGCTCGCGACGCTCGCGCAGCCGCTCACGGGCGGCCAGCTCGTTGCGGGCAGCACCCTCGAGGGAGTCGGCGCGGCCCCTCAGCGCCCGGGCCCGCTCCTCACGGGTGCGCAGGGTGAGCCGCAGCTCGGTCTCGGCGGTGCGTGACCGGCTCGCCACGAGCTCGAGGCGGTCGCGCTCGTCGGTGGAGGGGTCCTCGCTCTCCTCGGTCGGGGCGGCCTCGGCCTCGGTGAGCCGCGCCTGAAGCCCCTCGAGCTCGGCACGGTCGCGGTCGAGCGCGATCCGCGCCTCGGTGATGGCGCGCTCGGTGCGGTCGGCCTCGGCCGCCGAGGTGCGCACCGCGGCACCGAGCCCGCCGAGGCGCTCGGCGACAGCCGCCATCCGGGCGTCGGACTCGTGCAGCGCCTCGAGCGCGGCCTCGACCAGGCCACCGGCCTCGCGGGCACGCTCGCGGGCGGCACCCAGCGCGAACCGGGCACGCTCGGCGCGGGCCGTGGCGGCATCCAGGCTGGTGCGCGTCTCGTCGACGGCCGCCTGCAGCTCGAGCAGGCTCTCACCCGCGCTGCTGCCGCCGCGGGCCCAGCCGGGCCCGAACACGTCGCCGTCGGCGGTGACGGCGGTGATGCCGTCGCGCTGCGCCACCAGGGCCACCGCGTGGGCGGCGGTGGGCACCAGCGCGACCCGCTCGAGCAGCTGCTCGACCGCGGGGCGCACGGAGTCGGGGGCGCGCACGACCTCGCGCGCCCAGACCGCGGAGCCGTCGAGCGCCGGCCAGGTGGCCGGGTCGCCGGGGGATGCCGTGCCGCCCACCAGGAGGGCGGTACGCCCCCCGTCGCCGTCACGCAGCGAAGCGATGGCCCGCGCGGCGTGCTCCGCGCTCGGCACCGCGAGCGCCTCGCTCGCCCAGCCCAGGGCCGCAGCGACGGCGGCCTCGTGGCCACCGGTGACGTGCAGCAGCGCGGCGACGGTGCCGAGCAGCGCGTGGTCGGCGTCGGCCGCAGCGAGCAGCGTGGCCGCGCCGTCCTTGCGGCGCAGGCTCAGCTCGAGGGCCTCGATCCGGGCGGTGGCCGAGGAGCGGTCGCGCTCGGCCTCACGCTCCTGGGTCACGAGCCGCTCGATCTCGGCCTCGGCCTCGGCCAGGCGGGCGGCCGCGCTCTCGTAGGCGTCGTCGAGGCCCTCCTCGCCCTCCTCCTCGACGGCGACCCCACCCTCGAGGCGGGAGAACTCCTGCTCGGCCTCGGCGGCTCGGGCCCGCGCGGCGGCGACGAGCTGCTGGAGGCGGCCGATCTCGGCCTCCCCCGCCTCGATCCGACTGCGCCGTGCGCCGACCTGCCCGGCCAGCTTGGCCAACCCCTCACGGCGGTCGGCCGCGGCGCGGGCGATGCGCGAGAGCCGGGCCTGCTCACCGGTGTACGCGGCCTCGGCCCCCTCTCGCGCGGCGACGGCGGCGGCGAGCTCCGCGGTGGTGGCGGCGACCTCGGCCAGCAGCGCCGCCTCGGCCTCGCGGGCCTGGGCCGCCTGGACCCGCAGCTCCTCCGGGTCGCGGCCCGAGGTGGTCTCGTGCTCCTCGTCCTGGGAGAGCAGGCGCACCCGCTCGGCCGCGACCGAGCCGGTCGACTCCATGCGGTCACGCAGGCTCTGCAGCCGCACGAAGCGGTCGTGCGCCCTGGTCAGCTCGGGGGCCGCCTCGGCCGAACGGCGCTCGACGTGCGACAACCGCTCACGCACGTCGCCCACGGCGTCCTCGACGGCCGTGCGGCGCTCGAGGAGGGCGGTCTCGTCGGCGACCTCCTGCTCGAGCACCCCCGTGAGCTGCACCAGGTCGTCGGCGAGCAGGCGCAGCCGCGCGTCGCGGGCGTCGGCCTGGATGACGGCCGCGCGCCGGGCGGCCTCGGCCTGCCGGCCGAGCGGGCCGAGCTGGCGGCGGATCTCGCCGGTGAGGTCCTGGACCCGAGTGAGGTTGAGCTCCATGGTCTCGAGCTTGCGCAGGGCCCGCTCCTTGCGGCGGCGGTGCTTGAGCACCCCGGCGGCCTCCTCGATGAACCCGCGGCGCTCCTCGGGGGTGGCGCGCAGCACGGTGTCGAGCTGGCCCTGGCCGACGATGACGTGCATCTCGCGGCCGAGCCCGGAGTCGGACAGCAGCTCCTGCACGTCGAGCAGTCGGCACGACGTGCCGTTGATGGCGTACTCGGAGCCACCGCCGCGGAACATCGTGCGGGTGATCGTGACCTCGGTGTAGTCGATCGGCAGGGCGCCGTCGGTGTTGTCGATGGTCAGGCTGACCTCGGCCCGGCCGAGCGGAGGCCGACCGGAGGTGCCGGCGAAGATGACGTCCTCCATCTTGCCGCCGCGCAGGCTCTTGGCCCCCTGCTCCCCCATGACCCAGGCCAGGGCGTCGACGACGTTGGACTTGCCGGAGCCGTTGGGCCCGACGACGCACGTGATGCCCGGCTCGAGGCGCAGCGTCGTCGCCGAGGCGAAGGACTTGAACCCCTTCAGGGTCAGCGTCTTGAGGTACACGGTGGCGTCAGCGCTCTCGTCGGTCGTCCGGGTGGCTGTGGGAAGTCGGGTGGGCCCGGGGTCCCAACCCGGGTCGGATGCGGCCAGACTCTACCCGCGGCACGGCGGAGTCGCCGGGACGCCGGAGGGCTCCGGTGGTGCCTGTGACGCGTGGGGCCGGCATGGCTGGTGGGGCCGGCGTGGCTGGTGGGGCCGGCGTGGCCGGTGGGGCTGGTGAGGCTCTCAGACGCCGCTGCCGGCGATCCGCTCATGGTGGTGGATCACCTCGGCGATGATGAAGTTGAGGAACGCCTCGGCGAACTGCGGGTCCAGGCCCGCCTCGTCGGCCAGCGCCCGCAGCCGGGCCACCTGGGCGACCTCGCGCTCGGGGTCGGCGGGCGGCAACCCCCGTGCCGCCTTGAGCTCACCGACCGCCTGGGTGCACTTGAAGCGCTCGGCGAGCAGGTGCAGGAGCGCGGCGTCGATGTTGTCGATGCTCGACCGCAGGCGTGCGAGGTCCGCTGGGACGTCGTCGATGTCGCTCACGCGGCCATCGTAGGAACCCGCCGACCCGGTCGTCAGCCGGCGTCCACCCCCCGGATGCCGTCGGCGCCCCCCACGCGCCCGCCCGGAAAGCACGAAGTCCGCGGCGCCCGATAAACGGAGGCCGCGGACTTTCGTCCATCTCCACCAACTCCCGCTGCAGGGGGGTACGAGACTCGGTTTCGATCTACTTACATCGTAACAGCGTGCCGCACAGGGCAATAGGCGAGAACAGATGCCGTCCTCAACAGGCTCTCAGCACGCTCGTCCCGGGCCGCCGTACCGGGGCCGTCGTACCCGGCTGGGGCGATGGTCAGCGCTCGCGGAAGCCGCCGGAACTCCGCGGAGCGCCCCACAGCGGGGTCGACACCGACTCCACCCGGCCGGGCCTGCGGGTGCCCGAGGGCTGCTCGCCCAGCAGGCCCAGCAGCCGGTGCAGGGCGGCCGGGTCCCCCTCGGCGACGACCTCGACCCGGCCGTCGGCGGTGTTGCGGGCGTGCCCGGCCAGGCCGAGCTCGAGCGCCCGCGCCCGGGCCCACCACCGGAAGCCGACGCCCTGCACCCGCCCGCGGACGAACACCGTCATCCGCCGCACGTCATCGCCCTGCTCGGCCACGACCGGAGTGTACGGCGAGGTGACCAGGGCCCCACGAGCGCGCCTGCGTCACTCGGTCACCACCAGCCCCTACCGTTGCCGCATGAGCACCGTGCAGGCTCCCCGCACTGCAGAGGACGAGGCGCCCGGGGGCCTCGAGCAGGTCGGCGCCCGGGAGGCGCCCGCGAGTCCATCTCACCGGGCCGGGCGGCTCGCGGGGCTCGACGGTCTGCGCGCGCTCGCGATCGCAGCCGTGCTGGTCTTCCACCTCGACCCCTCGTGGCTGCCCGGCGGGTTCCTCGGGGTCGACGTCTTCTTCGTGGTGTCCGGCTTCCTGATCACCACCCTGCTGGTCCGCGAACGCGCGACCACCGGCCGCATCGACCTGCCCGGCTTCTGGACCCGCCGGGCCCGGCGGCTGCTGCCCGCCCTGCTGGTGTGCGTGCCGACGGCGGTGCTGCTGGCCCGGCTCAGCGAGGGCGACCTCCTCGTGGGCATCGGTCGCCAGGTGCTCGGGGCCGCGACCTTCACGTCCAACTGGCTCGAGATCGCCGCCGGCTCCGACTACTTCGCCGCCACCTCGCCGCAGCTGCTGATGAACCTGTGGTCGCTCGCGGTCGAGGAGCAGTTCTACCTGCTGTGGCCCCTGGCCGTCCTCGCCCTGCTCGCCCTCACCCGCAGCACCGTCGTCCGGGCCGCGTCGGCGCTCGCCGTGGCCGCCGTCTCCGCCGCGCTGATGGCGCTGCGCCTGGACCCCGAGAGTGCCACCCGGGTCTACTACGGCACCGACACCCACGTCACCGGGCTGATGCTCGGCGCCGCCCTCGCCTTCGCGTACGCCGCGCCCCACCGCGCCTGGACCACCTCGGCCTGGTGGGCCGGTCACCGACGGCAGGTCGCCGCCGTCTCGCTGGTCACCCTGCTCGGGCTGATGGCGCTCGCCGATGAGAGCTCGGCCCTGACCTTCCGCGGCGGCATCCTGCTCGCGTCGATCGCGACGACCGCCCTGGTGCTCGTCGTCGTGGAGCGGCCCGGCCGGCTGCGGGCCGTGCTCGAGCTGCCCGCCGCCCGGTGGGTGGGTGCCCGCAGCTACGGCATCTACCTGTGGCACTGGCCGGTGTTCCTCGTCATCGGCCAGGACCTCCCGGTGGTGCCCGGCGGCCCGGCCTACCTGCTGACGCGGCTCTGGTGCGTCGTCGTGACGGTCGCCGTCGCCGACCTGTCCTACCGCTTCGTCGAGACGCCGGTGCGGCGCCACGGGTTCGCCGGGTCGGCGCGGCTCGCGGCGGGCCGCCTGCGCCGGGTCGGCACGCGCACCGCCCGGGTGGTGTGGTCGGTGGCCCTCGTGCTCGTCGTGGCCCTGGTCGCCGTGCTGCTCACGGCTCCTGACCGCACCTCGACGCAGCAGCTCATCACGGCCACCGAGGCCGAGCTGGCCGACACCGGCCCGGCCCCGGCACCGGCCACACCCGCCGCCGGCGCCGTCCCCGCGAAGGCCCTGCCCCCGGCCAGGGCCGCGCCCGCGGTGTGGACGATGCCCAAGGGCAGCGAGATCGACGCGTTCGGCGACTCGATGATGATCGGCGCGGTGCACGCGCTGCGCTACTACCTGCCCAAGGTGCGGGTGAACGCGAAGTCGAACCGCACGTGGCGCGAGGCGCCCGGCCTGCTCCGCGCCCGGGACGGTTCGCTGCGCCGCGCCGTCGTGCTCGCGTTCGGCACCAACGCCGGTACCGACGAGCAGTCGATCCGCCGCACCCTCACCGCGATCGGGCCCGACCGGATGGTCGTGGTCGTCACCGTCCACGGCCGGTTCGCCCGCGCGAAGACCGACAACGAGCAGCTGCGCGAGATCGTCGAGGGCATGCCCAACGTGCGGCTCGCCGACTGGGATGCCGCCCTCGCCGGAACCAGCGGCATGCTCCAGCCCGACGGCATCCACCCGAGCCTGAAGGGCTCGCACCTCTACGCCAGAACGGTGCGGCAGGCGTTCGCCGACCTCTCGCAGGCGCACACCGGAACAGCGGTGGCACTCAAGGACCTGCCGATGCCCTGACCCCGCGAGGTCTGGGCTGGCACCGCGGGCAGGAGAACGACGAGCGGTTCATGAAGTGCTCGCGCCCGATGGGGGTGCCGCACCGGCGGCACGGCCGGCCGGCCTGCCCGTAGGCGGCCAGCGACCGGTCGAAGTAGCCCGAGGCACCGTTGACGTTGACGTAGAGCGCGTCGAAACTCGTGCCTCCCGCGCCGAGCGCCTCGTGCATCACCTGGGCGGCGGCGTCGAGCACCGCGCCGATGCGCGGCTTGGTCAGTGCGCTCGCGAGCCGCTCCCCGTGCAGCTGCGCCCGCCACAGGGCCTCGTCGGCGTAGATGTTGCCGATGCCGGACGCCACGGTCTGGTCGAGCAGCACTCGCTTGATGGCGCTGTCCTTGGCCTTGACGCGCCGCACGACGGCGGCCCGGTCGTAGTCCGCCTCGAGCAGGTCGGGGGCGATGTGCGCGATGGTCGCCGGGATGCCGCGCCCGTCGAGGTCGGCGAGGGCCAGGCCGCCGAAGGTGCGCTGGTCGACGAAGCGCAGCTCGGGGCCCCCGTCGGCGAAGCGGAACCGGGCGTGCAGGTGCTTCTCGTCCGGGGCGCCGGCCTCCTCGACGAGCAGCTGGCCGCTCATCCCCAGGTGGAGGATCAGGCCGAGCGAGTCACCGAGGTCGAGCCAGAGGTACTTCCCCCGCCGGCGCACGGCATCGATGCGGCGACCGGACAGGCGGTCGGTGAGGTCCTGCGGCCCGGCGAGGTGGCGGCGAGCGACCCGGGGGCCGCGCAGCTCGACATCGGCGACGGTGCGGCCCAGCACGTGGGCGGCGAGGCCGCGACGGACGACCTCGACCTCGGGCAGCTCAGGCACGGCCCGCGGCGGGTCCGTCCGGCTCGGGCTGGTCGGCGGTGTCCTCGGGCAGCGCGCCGGGCTCGGCGACCGCGGCCTGGCCCTCGTGGCGGTCGCGGATGCTGGTCCAGGCCTGCGCCGCGGCCTCCTGCTCGGCGACCTTCTTCGTACGACCGGCACCGGAGCCGAGCACGTTCCCGCCGATGACCGCCTGCGCCTCGAACCACTTGGCGTGCTCGGGGCCGTCCTCGGTGACGAGGTACTCGGGCGCACCCAGGCCGTGCCGGGAGGTGATCTCCTGCAGGCTGGTCTTCCAGTCCAGACCGGCGCCGAGGGTGGCGGACTGGGCGAGCAACGGGTCGAGCAGGTGGTGCACGAGCCGGCCGGCGGCATCGATGCCCGCCGACTGGTAGACCGCGCCGATCACCGCCTCGACGGTGTCGGCGAGGATCGAGTCCTTGTCGCGGCCCCCGGTGGACTCCTCACCGCGGCCCAGGTAGACGTAGTCGCCCAGGCCGAGGGTGCGCCCGACCTCGGCCAGCGCGCGCATGTTGACGACGGCGGCACGCAGCTTGGCGAGCTGGCCCTCGGTGGTGTCGGGGTGGGCGTCGTACAGCGTCGTCGTGACGACCAGTCCGAGCACGGAGTCGCCGAGGAACTCCAGCCGCTCGTTGTGCGGGAGCCCCCCGGCCTCGTAGGCGTAGGACCGGTGCGTCAGGGCACGCCCCAACACCGCTGCGTCCACCGGGCCGCCGGTCACCTGCTGGAGGTGGTCGAGCAGCTCGGACACGGGGCGCAGCGGTGTCAGTGCACCCGCCGAGACCGATCCCTTGCCCATGAGGGCGGGATCAGCCCTGGTGCTCGGTGCGCTCGGCGACGCCGTAGTGGCGACCCTTGTAGGTGCCGCACGACGGGCAGGCCACGTGCGGCTGGGTGAGCGCCTTGCACTGGGGGCAGGTCGTCGTGGCGACGGCCGTCGCCTTCCAGTTGGCGCGGCGCGAGCGGGTGTTGGAGCGCGACATCTTCCGCTTCGGAACGGCCACGTCAGGTCCTCTTCTCTGTCGGCGTGGGCGGCTGTTCGGCCAGGGCCGTGAGGGCCGCCCATCGGGGGTCGATCAGGTCGTGCTGGTGCTCCGGGTCCTCCGCGAGCGGCATGCCGCACTCGGAGCACAGCCCGGGGCAGTCGGGCCGGCACACCGGCTGGAACGGCAGTGCAGGCACCACCGTGTCCCGGAGCATCGGATCGAGGTCGATGAGACCGTCCTCGATGCGGAGCTCCTCGTCCGCGCCCCCGTCCCCCACCTCGTGGTGGTGAGCGTGCCGCTCGGCGTAGACGAACAGCTCCTGGAAGGTCCCGTCGACCACTTCGGTGACAGGGTCCAGGCACCGCACGCAGGCGCCGGTCGCCGTGCCACGGACCGAACCGGTGACGAGCACTCCCTCGACGACGGACTCCAGGCGCAGGTCGAGGGAGAGGGGCTGGCCCTGCTCGACGCGCATGACGTCCGTGCCGAAGTCGCTCGGCGCACCGACCTCACGGGCCAGCTCACTCATCGTCCCGGGTCGCCGGCCCACGAGCTTGGTGTCGAGCACCATCGGGGACCGGGGGTCGAGTCGAGTCATGAGCCTTGGGTGAAGTCGGGGTGGTTCGGCCGCGCCGCACGGACGCAGACCGAGGGTCAAGGTTACCGGTCCCGAGCCGTCCACCCAAACCGGGAGCGCAGGTCACCGCGTCAGGGCGTCCTCGACCGCGGCGGCCACCTGGGGGGCGAGCGTCGCGGCATACGTCGCGGTGACGTGGTCGCCGGACCGGTGCACCGCCACGTGCCCGACGACCACGGGGCATCGCTCCCCCGGGCAGATCTGCGCCGTGAGGTCGAGCAGGCGCACCCCACGGGCCACTGCGGATGCCGCGGCGACGGCCTCGCGCTGCACCGCCAGGCCACTGCCGGCGACGGCGGATGCCGTGTCGAAGGCGCAGCGGGTCAGCGTCGTCGGGTGCCGGGCGGCGCACACGTCGAGGTCGTCGGGTGACAGCGGGCTGTCGCCGATGACGACGACCGGCACCCCGGCATCCGCGAGGGAGCGCCAGCGGGAGGCATAGCCGTCGACGATGGGCCGGCGCTCGGTGCCGTTGCCGGTCCAGGCACTGACGGCCGCCCCGGAGGTGACCACGACGTCGGGCGGGTCGGCGAGCAGGGCATCCAGCACGGCGCGGTTCCAGTCGTCGCACTGCGGGAACCCCGCGGCCAACCGGGCTGCCGGGGCGTCCGAGAACGCGCACGACGACTTGCCGTACGTGACGATGCGCCAGCGCCGGGTCGCCGACGCCTCCTCGAGCGCGGGCAGCCACTGCATCGCCTTCGAGTCCCCGACGAGGGCGATGGTCGTGGTGCCCTGCGGGTCGCCGAAGGTGCAGGCGACGGGCCGAGTCACGGCCACGTCGACCTGGCACCGGTCGACGTCGGCCCGGGGCCGGTCCTCGCCCGCGACGAGGGGGTCGGGGGTCACCCAGCCGGGGTCGTCGGCCGCGGTGAACGGCTGACCTGCCCGCAGGGTCGCCGCGCCGAGCTGCGACAGCGGCGGCAGAGTGCCTCCGGGCGGGTGCGTGGTGAACGGCGACCGGAGCGCGAACAGTGGCAGGGCCGCGAGCACCCCGAGGCAGGACAGGGCGAGCCCGGCGGCCAGCAGGGCACGGGGCCGGTCGCGCAGCCACGGGCCGTGGTGGATCGGGGACTCGACGAACCGCCAGGACAGCCACGCCGGCACGACGGAGGCCAGCGCGAGGGCCACCAGCCCCCACGCCGCGATGGTGACGCCGCGGCCGTCGGCGACCCAGCCACCCAGGATGATCACCGGCCAGTGCCAGAGGTAGATGGAGTAGGACAGGGCGCCGACCCACACCAGCGGCGCGGTGCCGAGCACGCGCACCGGGCCGTGCGCCGGCCCCTGCCAGCCGACCCAGATCAGCACCGCGGTCGGCACGGTGGGCAGCAGCGCCCGGGCGCCCGGCCAGTCGATGTCCTCGGGCAGCCGGGCCGCCACGGCGAGGAGCACGGCGAGCGCCACCCAGCCCAGGGCGGCCGACCCCCTTACCGGTCTGGGCGGCCGCGGCCGGCCGGCGAGGGCGACCGCGAGCAGGGCGCCGATGCCGAGCTCCCAGGTGCGCGTCGTCGTGGTGAAGAACGCCGGCTGGGGCGAGGCGTTCGAGAACCACACCGACCACCCGAACGACGACGCGACCAGTGCCCCGAGCGCCAGCGCGACCACCCGGCGGCTCGGGCGTCGGACGACCAGGGCCAGCGCGATCAGCAGCAGCGGCCAGATGACGTAGAACTGCTCCTCCACGGCCAGGGACCAGAAGTGCTGAACCGGCGAGGGCAGCACGTCGGAGGCGAGGTAGTCGGTCTCCCGGCTCGCGAAGACCCAGTTGACGACGTAGGCCGCCGCGGCCACGACATCCACACCGATCTCGCGACGTCGCAGCCCGGGCACCACGAACCAGGACACCGCCGCGATGGCGACGAGCACGAGCACGGCGGCCGGCAGAAGACGCCGGATGCGGCGCCCCACGAACCGCATCCACGAGATCGACCCGGTGCGGTCGAGCTCGGCCACGAGCAGGCCGGTGATGAGGAAGCCGGAGATGACGAAGAAGACGTCGACGCCGACGAAGCCTCCGCGTAGGGGCAGCCCGGCGTGGTAAGCGAGCACGGTCAGGATCGCGACCGCGCGCAGCCCCTCGATGTCGGGGCGGAAACCCGGTCGCGCGGGCGGGGGGTCAGCGGTCGGCACGCAGGCGGGCCACGAGGGCGTCGCGCACCTCGTCGGGGACCAGTCCGGTGACGTCACCGCCCCACCGCGCGACCTCCTTCACCAGCGAGCTCGAGACGTGCTCGAACGCCGGGTCACCGGGCAGGAACAGCGTCTCGACGCCGGCGAGGTGACGGTTCATCAGGGCCATCGGCCACTCGTACGTGACGTCAGACGGACCCCGTACACCCTTGACCACCACGTCGGCCCCGAGCTCACGGCAGACGTCGACGAGCAGCCGCTGCGCGAACGCCTCGACGCGCACGCTGTCGGCCAGCCCGGTGGCGGCCAGCGCCCGCTCCACGAAGGCGATCCGCTCGTCCACCGTGAACGTGCCGGCCTTGGCCGGGTTGTGCAGCACCACCACGACCACCTCGTCGTGCAGCGCCGCGGCGCGCCGGATCACGTCGAGGTGCCCGGCGGTCACCGGGTCGTACGAACCGGGGCACACGGCACGGCGGGGGCGAGGGGTCACGGGCACCACCGTACCGAGGGGGACGCCGGTCCGGTTCAGTCGCGCTTGGCCGCCTCCTCGATCTCCTTGGCCTTCTCCTTCGCCTCCGCCGTGACGGCGTCGGCCTCCTCGCGGGCCTGCTCCGGCGCGATGACGCCCTCGGCGACCGCCTCCTCGATCAGCGCGGCCACCTGGTCTGGCGAGGCACAGCCCTGCCCGAGCAGCTCGTTGCGCCGGGCCAGCCAGGCCACGGCCAGCTCCTCGCGGCGCTCGAGCGGCTCGTCCGCGCGGGCCGGGTCGAGGATGGTCTGCTCCTCCTCGTTGGAGTGGTGGTTGACCACGGTCGCGAGGTCCTCGAGCGCGTCGTCGTACTCCGGCGAGTCGGTGCCCTCGACCTGGAGGAACGCCAGCAGCGCCTCGAGGATCTCGGCGTGCTCCTCCTCGCCGTGCTCCTCCTCGTGCTCGGTGATCGCCCGGTCCTTGCGCAGCGACGGGTAGACCTTCTCCTCCTCGGAACGGGCGTGGGCGACCAGCAGCTCGGCCAGCGACTCGCGCACCGCCTGGCGGTCGGTGTCGGTACGACGGGCCAGTCGCAGCAGGTCCTCGAAGAGGCGGTGGTCCTCGAGGATGCGCTCCAGCACGTCGCCACTGCTCGGTCGGGGGATCTCGATCATCGTCTCGGTGTCACTCATCCCCCCATCCTCACCGACAACCGGCGCCTCCCGGTGGCTCTGCACCCCACGAGCCTGCTCGAGTCGAGGTGATGTTCTGGCGTGAGGGGCCAGCGAATCACCTCGAATGCGGGTGGAGTCAGTCGCGGGTGGCGTACCAGATCGTCGTCTCGCCGTACCTCTTGGGCTTGGTCGCGAGGTGGATGCCGTCGGGCCAGACGGGCTGCGCGCTGCGGGTGGAGCGCTCGACGACGAGCAGGCCGCCGGGGGCGAGCCAGCCGGCACGGAGGCGGTCGAGCACGGCGGTGAGCGCGCTGTCGTCGAGGTCGTAGGGCGGGTCGGTGAACACCAGGTCGGCGGCCTCGGTGGGGCCGGGGTCGGGGGCGAGGTGGGCCGCCACGATGCTGCGCACGACCCGGATGCCGGGTAGGCCCAGGTCGCGCGCGTTGGCCGTGATGACGTCGGCCGCACGGCGGTCGGACTCGACGAGGACCACCTGCGGGGCCCCTCGCGACGCGGCTTCCAGGCCGAGGGCGCCCGAGCCGGCGTAGAGGTCGAGCACGCGTGAGGCACGGATCGCATCGCGGGCGTCGAGGGCGCTGAACACGGCCTCGCGCACGCGATCGCTGGTGGGCCGGGTGCCCGAACCGGGCGGGGTGCGCAAGGTGCGGCCGCCGGCGATGCCGGCGATGACCCGCGTCATCAGCCGCGCTCCAGGTAGGCGGCCTGCTCGGCGTCGACCCGCGCCCGCACGGCGGCGGCGAGCTCGGGGTGCCCGGCCAGGTCGGGGTCGTCGGCGACCAGGGCGAACGCGTCTTCGCGCGCCTGCTCGATGACGTGCTCGTCCTGCAGGATGTGCAGGAACTCGAGCTGGGTGCGCCGGCCGTGCTGGGCCGCACCGAGGATGTCGCCCTCCCGGCGCTGCGACAGGTCGAGGCGGGCCAGCTCGAAGCCGTCGGTCGTGGCGGCGACGGCGTTCAGGCGGGTCATCGCGGCCTCGGCGTCGGTGCCGGTGACCAGCAGGCAGAGCCCGGGGTGCCCACCGCGGCCGATCCGGCCCCGCAGCTGGTGCAGCTGGGAGACGCCGAAGCGGTCGGCATCCATGACGACCATGACGCTCGCGTTGGCCACGTCGACGCCCACCTCGACGACGGTGGTCGAGACCAGCACGTCGAGCTCGCCGCGCTGGAAGCGCCCCATGGCAGCGTCCTTCTCGTCGCTGGAAAGCCGGCCGTGCAGCACCTCGAGCGACAGCCCGGCCAGCGCCGGCTCCTGCGACAGGTCGGCGTGCACGGCATACACGCTCTTGAGCGGGCGCGGCGGTGCGGCGGGTGCGTCGTCGTCACCGTCATCGGCCACCGCCTCGGCCCGCAGATCGGTGCCCTCGTCGGCCACGTCGTCGTCACCGATGCGCGGGCACACGACGTAGACCTGCCGACCCGCGCGCACCTCCTCGGCCACGCGCGCCCAGGTGCGCGCCATCCAGCCGGGCCTTTCATCGGGCACGACGTGGGTGGTGATGGGCGCGCGACCGGCGGGGAGCTCGCGCAGGGTCGAGGTCTCGAGGTCGCCGAACACGGTCATCGCGACGGTGCGCGGGATGGGCGTGGCGGTCATCACGAGGACGTGCGGCGGCACGGTGCCCTTGCCGCGCAAGGCGTCGCGCTGCTCGACGCCGAAGCGGTGCTGCTCGTCGACGACCACGAGGCCGAGGTCGAGGAAGTCGACGTTCTCCTGAAGCAGCGCGTGGGTGCCGACGACGATGCCGGCGTCGCCGGTGACGACGTCGAGCAGGGTGCGGCGGCGCTCGGCGGTCGACTGGCTGCCGGTGAGCAGCGCCACCCGGGTGCCGTGCTCGGCCCCGCCCAGCAGGCCGCCCTCGGCGAGGTCGCCGAGCATCGCGGTGATCGTGCGGTGGTGCTGCGCGGCGAGCACCTCGGTGGGGGCCAGCAGCGCGGCCTGGCCACCGGAGTCGACCGCGGCGAGCATGGCACGCAGCGCGACGATCGTCTTGCCCGACCCGACCTCGCCCTGGAGCAGCCGGTGCATCGGCACGTCGCGGGCCATCTCCCCCGCGATGGTGGCGCCGACCTCCTGTTGGCCGGCAGTGAGGGTGAACGGCAGGCGCGCGTCGAACGCCTCGAGCAGCCCGCCGGCCCGCGCCGGGCGCGGTGTCGTCGACTGCCCGGCGGTCGCCCGCCGCCGCTGCGCCAGGGTCACCTGCAGGACGAACGCCTCCTCGTAGCGCAGCCGTCGCCGTGCCGTCTCGACCTCGCGCATCGTGTCGGGGGTGTGGATGCCGCGCAGGGCATCGGTGCGCGACACCAGCCGCCGCCGGGCGCGCACGTCGGCCGGCAGCGCGTCGGGCACGTCGTCGAGCACGTCGAGCACGCGGCGCACGCTCTCGGTGACGGTCCAGGTGTGCAGCTTGCCGACGGAGCGGTAGATCGGGATGAGGGCCTTGCGGTCGCCGGCGTCGAAGTCGTCGAGCATCGTGTAGCCCGGGTGGGTGAGCTGGAGGCGCCGGTTGTAGACGCCCACCGTGCCCGCGAAGATGCCGCGCGCCTTGGGCACGAGGGCCTTCTCGTGGCCCCAGGCCTTGAAGAAGGTGATGTCGATGTCGTGCCGACCGTCGGTGATGACGACGTTGAGCATGGTGCCCTTGCGCTTCAGCATCGGTCGGGTCGAGGCGCTCTTGACCTCGGCGACGCCGACGAGGAACTTGCCCACCTCCGCCGTGCCGAGGTCGGCGTCACGGGTGCGGTAACGCCTCGGCCAGAACGCGAGCAGGTCGCCGACGGTGTGGATGTCGCGAGCCTTGGCGAACTGCGCGGCCGCCGTGGCGATGATGGGCGCGAGCTTGCTCGACTCGGTCGCCACGTCAGAGCATCCCCACTCACTCCACCCCGATCAGCAGGGGGTAGACCGGTTGCCCGCCGTCGATGACGACGACCTCGAGCTCGGGGCGGTCGTGCTCGAGGGCCGCGGCGATGCGCTCACCCAGGCCCGGCTCGGCCTCGGCTCCGACGACGAGGGTCACCAGCTCTCCCCCGGCCGAGAGCAGCCGGTCGAGCACCTCGCGCGCCGCCGCCGGCACCTCGGTGCCGAGGAACGCGACATCGCCGTCGACGATGCCGAGCACGTCGCCCGGGTGGCACACGCCCGCCCAGGTGAGCGCCTCCTTGCTCGCGATCGACACCGCACCGTGCCGCGTCGCGACCGCGGCCCCTGTCATCGAGACGACGTTGGCGTGCACCGAGCGGGTCGGGTCGAGCACGGCGAGCGCGGCCACGGCCTGCACGGTGGTGCGGGCGGGCACCACGTGCGCGTCGATGCCGGCGCCGGCCGCCGCCTGGGCCGCGATCTCAGCGGCCAGAAAGGTGTCGCGGTCGCCGGGGAGCAGCACCACGGCGGCCGACCCGGTCGACTCCACGGCCTCGAGCAGCTGGCCGGCCGAGGCGCGGCGGCCGGGCCCGGAGGCGACGACGACCGCACCGGCCTCGCGCAGCAGCGCGCCGATCCCCGGTCCCGCCGCGCAGGCGACGACCGCCAGCGGCGCCGGCTGGTCGCGGGCGCCGATCTGGGTGGAGAAGTGGGTGATCCGGATCCGTTCGGGGCGGCCGGCCCTGACGCCGGCCTCGACGGCGGCTCCCGGGTCGTCGACGTGCACGTGGACGTTCCACAGGTCGGGGCCGCCGACGACGAGCAGGGAGTCCCCGAGGGCGTCGAGAGTGCGGGTCAGGGTGTCGACGGCCCCCTGGGTGGTGTCGGTGAGCAGGTACATCACCTCGTAGGCCGGCCCCTCGCCGTGGGCCTCGCCGACCCGGTCGAGCGGGTCGCGACCCGGCAGGGTCGGTGAGCTGGGTGCGGAGGCGGCCGGCACGACATCCGGCTGGCGCCACTCGTCGCGCCGGTGCAACGGCGGCCCGGCGGAGAGCAGCCCCTCGTCGGTGGCGGTCCAACGCCCGGTGACGACGCGGTGGAACGACTCGAGCATGAGCACGCACCCGGCACCGCCGGCGTCGACGACGCCGGCGCGGGCCAGCGCCTCGAGCTGGTCGGGCGTGCGGGCAAGGGCCTGCTGAGCGGCCTCGACCGCGGCCTTGCACACGTCGGCGAGCGAGCCACCGGCCTCGGCAGCCTCCACCGCGGCGGCGGCGCCGGCATCCGCAACGGTGAGGATGGTGCCCTCCTGGGGGTGCGCGACGCAGGCGCGGGCGGCGGCCGCACCCGCCGCGAAGGCGTCGGCGAGCAGCAGGGCGTCGAGGGTCTCGGCCTTGCGCTCGATGACGGCGTCGCACAGGCCGCCGACGAGCTGGCTGACGATGACCCCGGAGTTGCCGCGGGCCGCGAGCAGGATCGCGCGCTTGAGGGTGCGGCACTCCTGCACCAGGGTGGCGTCGCCGAGGATGCCGGCGTGCTCGTGGGCGGCGACGACCTCGTCGATAGCGGCGTCGAAGGTGAGGTAGAGGTTGGTGCCGGTGTCGCCGTCGGGGACGGGGAAGACGTTGAGCGCGTCGATCTCGGTGCGGCGCGCCGCGAGGGCCGCACGCGTGAGGAGCGCCCAGTGACGGGCGTCGGCGGCGGTGAAGGCGGCAGGCACGGCCTCACCCTAACGACCCCGACCGTCACCCGCGGGGACCGTTTTGGTCCCTCGGGCGCGCCTCGGCTACGCTGGCTCGGTTGCGTGCCTGCTGCTGCGGGCCGCCGAAGACCACCTTCTTTCTACATTCCCAGGAGATTCCCCGTGGCTGCCAACTGCGACGTCTGCGGCAAGGGACCCGGTTTCGGGCACAGCATCTCGCACTCGCACCGCCGCACCAAGCGCCGCTGGAACCCCAACATCCAGCGTGTCAAGGCGCTCGTCGGCGACGCCGGTGTCACCCCGAAGCGGCTCAACGTGTGCACCTCCTGCCTCAAGGCGGGCAAGGTCAAGCGCTGACCCCCTGACACACAGCAGAGCGGGCGGCTCCCCATCGCGGGAGCCGCCCGCTCTGCTGTCCCGGTCGTCGTGCACCTGCGACGTCGTGAGCCTGCGACCTCGGTCGGGCCGTGGAGCACTCACCGGCGGAAGTGGTCCCAGCCGCGGGCATCCGGCTCCACGCCGTCGACGGTGACCCGGATGCCGTCGCCCGGGTCGGGCAGCACCCGCCCGATCACCCGCCACGGCTCCCCCAGGCCGTCGCCGCCGTCGCCGTCGTCGCCGCCGCCGCCGTCCCTTCCGCCGGGCAGTGCGGCCCCCCCGGCGAACACCCCGACCAACGAGTGCTCCTCACCGCCGGACAACACCTGGTGCAGCGCCTCGGCCTCCCCCAGCGCCAGCTCGAGCGGCCCCGCGGCGAAACGCTCGCGCAGCACCGCCCCGTCGAGGTCGACCCGCACGCCACTGGCCGCCGCCACCCGGCCGAGGTCGGTCACCAGGCCGTCGGAGACGTCGACGAGGGCGTGTGCTCCCGCGGCCGCCGCCCGGGGCCCCGCCCGCCACGGCGGCACGGGCGCGCGGTGGTGACGCATCAGGGCGCGTACCGCGAGCGAGCGGTCCCCGAGCGACGAAGGGCCGCGCGGTGGCACGGCATCCACTGGCAGCACCCGGTCGGGGTCGGCTTCGCCGCGCTCGTAGAGGGCCAGCCCTCCCCCTGACCAGCCGAGGGTGCCGCAGACCGCGACGACATCGCCGGGCCGCGCCCCCGACCGCAGCACCGGCGCCAGGCCCCGCAGGTCGCCCAGGGCCGTGACCGAGACCACGACGACGCCGGGCGGAGCCGACGACAGGTCTCCACCGACCACCGGCGCGGCGGCCTGCTCGGCGAGCGAGGCGATGCCGCGGGCGAGGTCGACCGCCCACTCCACCCCGAGGTCGGGGTCGGCGACGAGAGAGACCAGCAGCGCGGTCGGCACCGCACCCATCGCCGCGACGTCGGCGAGGTTCTGGGCGGCGACCTTGACCCCGACGTCGTGGGCGCTGGACCAGTCGTCGCGCCAGTCGCGTCCGCGCACCATCGAGTCGGTGGTCGCGACGACGGAGCCGCCGGGCGTGCCGACGACCGCGGCGTCGTCACCCGGCCCGACCGGGATCGAGCCCCAGGCGTGCGGCACCGCACCGGCATACACCGGGAAGATACGAGCGAGCAGCTCGCCCTCGCTGATGTCGCGCAGCTGCACCGGACCAACCCTCCCGAGACGTGGGCACCACGGGCACGGTAGCGTCTGTGCGAGCGCCGGTACCGATCGACGCCCCACGACCACAGGGCCCGCCCCGGCCCGACGACTACGAAGAGGTGGCACTGCAGTGGTACAGGCCTACATCCTGATCCAGACCGACGTCGGCCGCGCCGCATCGGTGGCCTCCGCGATCGCCGACCTCGAGGGCGTCGCCCTGGCCGAGGACGTCACCGGCCCCTACGACGTGATCGCCCGCGTCGAGGCCCAGTCCGTCGACGAGCTCGGAAAGCTCGTCATCGCCAAGATCCAGGACGTCGAGGGCATCACCCGCACCCTCACCTGCACGGTGGTCCACGTCTGAGCAGGCGCAGGATCCTCTCGACGGCGGCCGCGCTCGGCGCGGCCGCCGTCGCGCTGTCCTCGTGCTCGTCGCCGGTCGAGCTGACCGCCCCTTCCGCGGCGTCCGGGTCGGCCTGCGCCGCTGCGGGGCCACTCCTGCCCTCCACCGTCTCCGGCCTGGAGCGACGCACCACCGATCCCGCGTCCCCGGGGCTGGGGGCCTGGGGTGACCCGGCCGTGATCGCCCGGTGCGGGGTCGCGGCACTCGGCCCCACCGACACCGAGTGCATCCAGGTCGACGGGGTCGGGTGGATACCGCAGGCACTCAGCGACGGCACCCGTTTCACGTCCTTCGGCACCGACCCGGCGCTCGAGGTGCTCGTGCCGAAGGCCTACGCTCCCGAGCCGCTGATGCTGCCCGTCTTCGGCCCCGCCGCCGGCGCCCTGCCGCCCAACGGCCTCGTCTGCCGCTGAGGCCGGTCAGCGCAGGCCGGTGCGGCGCTCCAGCGCCAGCGCGACCAGCTCGTCGATGAGCTCGGGATAGGTCATCCCGCTCGCGGCCCACATCCGCGGGTACATCGACTGTGGGGTGAACCCCGGCATGGTGTTGACCTCGTTGACGAGCACGTCGCCGGCGTCGGTGAGGAAGAAGTCGACCCGGGCCAGGCCCTCGCAACCGGCCGTGTCGAAGGCCTGTGCCGCCATCTCCCTGACCCGCCCCGCGACCTCATGCGGCACGTCGGCCGGGGTCTCGAGGCGCACGTCGCCCTCGGAGAGGTACTTCGCCTCGAAGTCGTAGAACTCGTGGTTCTGCACGACGATGCACTCGCCGAGCTCGCTGGTTCGGGTCGGGTCGGTGCCGTGCCCTTCGAGCACGCCGCACTCGATCTCGCGACCGAAGATCGCGGCCTCGACGACGACCTTCGGGTCGTGCTCGCGGGCCGCCTCGATCGCGGCCTCCAGGGCTGCGGGGTCGCTCACCTTGGTGATGCCCATGCTCGACCCGGCCCGCGCCGGCTTGACGAACACCGGCCACGACAGCCCGTGCACGGCATCCATCGCGGCCGCCTTGTCGCGCCGCCACTCCTTGTCGGTGATCACCGTGTAGGGCCCGACCGGCAGGCCGGCGGAGGCGAGCAGCACCTTCATCACGTGCTTGTCCATCATCACGGCCGATGCCATGACGCCCGACCCCACGTACCTCACGTCGGCGAGGTCGAGCAGGCCCTGGATGGTGCCGTCCTCACCGAACGGCCCGTGCAGGAGGGGGAACACGACGTCGACCTCGCCGAGGGTTCGCGGCGGCTGACCTGCCTCGTGCATGACGAACGTGCGGTCGATGGCGCTCGTCGGCACGATGACGCTGGCCGCGTGGGGGTCGACCTCCGGCAGGTGTCCGGGCGCGAGCCGCAGCGCCTCGGGGTCGTCTGGCGCGAGCACCCAGCGGCCGTCCTTCGCGATGCCGACCGGCACCACGTCGTACCGGTCGCGGTCGAGGGCCTCGAGCACGCTCGCCGCCGTCGCGCACGACACCGCGTGCTCGGAGGAACGGCCCCCGAACACGAGAGCCACGCGGATGCGACCGCTGGCGGCACCGTCGGAGGTCGGCACGGGGGTGGTGTCGTGGCTGCTCATCGCCCGCGACTCTATCCGCTGGCCCGCGGCGGGCCGGCCAGTGGTGTGCGACGGGACACGACGGCATCCGCGAGGGCCACGGCATACCCTGACGGACGTGACCGAGACACCCTCCAGCCCGGATGCCGACCGCCTGGCCCCCGCCACCCGCGTGGTCGCGCTGGGCCGGAAGGAGATCACCCCGGGGGGCCAGGTCGGCGCCCCGCTCGTGCTGACCTCGACCTACCACGCCGACGGAGACGTGGTCTACGGGCGCTCGGGAAACCCCACGTGGACCGCCTTCGAGGCCGCGCTCGGCGACCTCGAGGGCGGCGAGGCGCTGGTGCTGTCGAGCGGGATGGCCGCCGTGACGGCGGCGTTGTCACTGCTCCCCCACGGTGGCACCGTCGTCGCGCCGGACGCGGCGTACAACGCCACGCTCGCCACGCTCGCCGACCGTGCGGCGGAGGGGTCCGCGCAGCTGCGGCGGGTCGACGTCGCCGACACCGACGCCGTGCTCGCCGTGCTTGACGGCGCCGACCTGCTCTGGCTCGAGTCGCCGACCAACCCGCTGCTCGAGGTCGCCGACCTGCCGACCCTGCTGGCCGCCGCCCGCGAGCGCGGCGTGCTCGGCGTGGTCGACAACACCTTCGCCACGCCGCTGCTCCAGCGCCCGCTCGAGCTCGGCGCCGATGTCGTGGTGCACTCGGTCACCAAGTACCTCTCCGGCCACAGCGACGTGCTGCTCGGCGCCGTCGTCACGCCCGCCACGCAGGCCGGGCGGGCGAACCACGAGCGGCTGCTCAAGCACCGGACCCTGCACGGCGCGATCGCCGGGCCGATGGAGGTCTGGCTCGCCCTGCGCGGGCTGCGCACCCTGCACCTGCGGGTGGAGCGGTCCCAGGCGAGCGCGCGCGAGCTCGCCATCCGGCTGCTCGAGCACGCTGCGGTCGAGCGGGTCCGCTACCCGGGCTCCGGCGGCATCGTGGCCGTCGAGGTCGCCGGTGGGGCCGAGGCGGCCGAGCGGGTGTGCGCCGCGACCCGCGTGTGGGTGCACTCGACCAGCCTTGGTGGGGTCGAGAGCCAGCTCGAGCGGCGCCGCCGGATCCCTGGCGAGCCGGTCAAGGTGCCCGAGAACCTGATTCGGCTCTCGGTCGGCATCGAGGACGTCGACGACCTCTGGCGCGACCTCTCTGGCGCCCTCGACGAAGCCTGAAAAGGCACCCGGGCTTCAGGCGCTCTCGGCCTTCCTCGGGCGGGACAGCAGCGCCGCCACCACCTCGGGGGCCGTGCGGTCGTGCTGGATCATCGCGTCGACCTGCTCGATGATCGGAACGTCAACCCCGTTGTTGCGTGCCAGGTCGTGGATCGAGGTGCACGACTTCACGCCCTCGGCGGTCTGCTTGGTGACGGCGACAACCTCCGAAATGGCCATCCCCTGGCCCAGGCGCACCCCGAAGGAGTGGTTGCGCGACAGCGGTGACATGCACGTGGCGATGAGGTCGCCGACGCCCGCGAGCCCCGCGAAGGTGACTGCGTCACCGCCGAGGGCCGTGCCCAGGCGCATCGTCTCGGCCAGGCCGCGGGTGATGATCGACGCCTTGGAGTTGTCGCCCATCCCCAGCCCCTCGGCCATGCCCACCGCCAGGGCGATGACGTTCTTCACGGCGCCGCAGATCTCGGTGCCCACGACGTCGGATGCCGTGTAGGGGCGGAAGTACGGCGCGGCGCACGCTGCGGCGACGAGCTCGGCCATCGATGCGCTCGACGACGCCACCACCGAGGCGGCGGGCTGCTTGACGGCGATCTCCCGGGCGAGGTTGGGTCCGGAGACGATCACGATGCGCTCGGTCTCGACTCCGCCCACCTCGGCGATGACCTCCGACATGCGCTTGGTCGTGCCCAGCTCGACGCCCTTCATCAGCGACACGACCGCCGCAGACGCCGGCAGCGCCGACCCCCACGCCGACAGGTTGGCACGCAGCGTCTGCGACGGCACCGCGAGCACGACGATGTCCGCACCGGAGGCCGCCTCGGCCGGGTCGGTCGTCGCGCGGATGGTGCTCGGCAGGCGCAGTTCGGGAAGGTAGTCGCGGTTGACCCCGTCGTTGATCTGGGCCACGACCTCCTCCCGGCGGCCCCACATCGTGACGGGCGTTCCGGCATCCGCGAGCACCGAGGCGAAGGCCGTGCCCCAGCTACCCGTGCCGTAGACCGCAGCTCTGCTCATGAGGCCTCTTTCAGGGGGCGTGGCGTGCCGATCGGCGTGATGCCGTTCGTGCGGGGGTCGAAACGCGTCATCGGGGCCTTCTCGCCGCGCAGCACCTCGAGCTCGGCGGTGATCGCGGCCATGATGCGGGTCGTGGCCTCGAAGAGCACCGCCGCGGTGATCTCGCGGCCGAGCAGGTCCTCGAGTGGCACCGGCCTGCCGGCGCGCACCCTCATGGTTGAGCGCGGCAGGAGGCGCAACCTCGTGCTGTAGGGGGCGAGCACCTCGTGCGCGCCCCAGGTCGCCACCGGGATGACGGGGCACCGCGTCTCGAGGGCCACGCGGGCGGCGCCGGTCTTGCCCCGCATCGGCCAGAGGCCGGGGTCACGGGTCAGCGTGCCCTCGGGGTAGATCGCGACGGTCTTACCGGCCCGAACCGCCGACACGGCTGCCCGGTAGGCATCGTTGGCCCGCCCCGACTCGCGGTGGACGGGGATCTGGTCGGCGTTGCGCACGATGGCCCCGACGACGGGGGCCGTGAACACCTCGACCTTGCCGAGGTAGCGCGGGGAGTGCCCGTTGTCGACGAGGAAGTGCCCGAAGACGAAGGGCTCGAGGTAGCTGTAGTGGTTCGGGCAGACCACGTAGCCACCCTGCGTGGGGAGGTTCTCGACACCGGACCACTCGCGCTTCGTGAACAGCATGAGCAGGGGCCGGACGATGGCGATCGCGAGGCGGTACGTGAAGGGCCGGGAGTGGTCCGAGGGGGTGGTCACGCAGTGCCTTCCGTGGGGTCGGGTCAAGGCATTGTGGTCCGCTCACGGGGCGATGTCGAGCGTGGCCCGTCGTGTTGGCAGGATCGGGGCGTGCACTCTTGCGGGCAGGACTGGGCGGTAGTCGTCCCGCTCAAGGGCGGCCCGCTGGCGAAGAGCCGACTCCACCTGCCCCGCGCGGCCCGTGCGGCACTCGCCGACGCGTTCGCGCGTGACACGGTGGCCGCGCTGGCGGCCGGGATGCCGGGCGCACCCGTGCTCGTCGTCACCTGCGACCCGGACGTGGCGCGCTGGGTGCTCGCCGCCGGTCACGCGGTCGTGGCCGACCCTGCTGCCGGTCTGGACGCCGCCGTGGCGGCGGGTGTGGATGCCGCCCACGTCGCCGGGGCGGCCCGGGTCGCGGTGGTCCTCGGCGACCACCCGGCGCTGCGGCCGCACGAGGTGCGCGCGGCCCTGGCGGCGGCCGGTGAGCACTCGGCATCCGTCGTCCCCGACGCCGACGAGCAGGGCACGGCCCTGCTGGCCCTGCGGGCCGCAGCGGCCGGCTCGGTGCGCACCGCCTTCGGCGCCGGGAGCGCGGCGGCGCACGTGCGGCTCGGCCACCACCGCCTCGACCTCGACCTTCCGGGGCTGCGCGTGGACGTCGACGATGCGGCCTCGCTGTCGGCCGCGGTGCGCATCGGGCTGGGCCCGCGCAGCCGCGAGGCCCTGACGCACGCTAGCCTTCCGGGCGTGCAGGCCACCATCCACAACATCGACCCCGACGGGTCAGGCTCCGCGCTGCTCGACGACGGCCTCGTGGTGCTCGTGCCGCCCGGTGCGGCGGTGGCCAGCGGGCTGCGGCACCTGCGCGTCGGGCAACGGGTCAGCGTCGAGCTCGACGAGGACGGCCGGGCCGCGACCCGCGTCTGGGTGGTCGGGATCGGCCCCGGCGAAGACGTCCGCTGACCCGCGCCGTCCCAACTTTCCCGCCCGGTGCGAGGACCTTGACGTTCGCACCAGAATTGTTGTGGTGCGAAGGTGAAGGTTCCGGGATCAGGCGAGAAAGCTGTGGCGTCAGTTGAGCATGTAGGCGGCGCCGAGGGCATCGAGCTTCTCCGAGAACCGCTCGTAGCCGCGGTAGATGAAGTCGATGCCGTGCACGGTCGAGCGCCCCTCCGCCGCCAGGGCCGCGATCAGGTAGCTGAAGCCCCCGCGCAGGTCGGGCACGGTGATCTCGGCGGCCCGCAGCCGGGTGGGGCCGGAGATGACCGCCGAGTGCTGGCAGTTCGCCCGGCCGAAGCGGCACGGTGACCCGCCGAGGCACTCGCGGTAGGTCTGGATCTGGGCGCCGGAGTCGAGCAGGGCGTCGGTGAAGCCGAGCCGGTTCTCGTAGACCGTCGCGTGGACGATGGACAGCCTGGTGGTCTGCGTGAGGGCCACCACGAGCGGTTGCTGCCAGTCGGTCATGAACCCCGGGTGCACGTCGGTCTCCAGGGCGATCGCGAGCAGCGTGCCGCCGGGGTGCCAGAAGCGGATGCCGCCGTCGTCGACGTCGAACGCTCCGCCGATGCGGCGGAACACGTTGAGGAACGGCATCATCGGCAGCTGCTGGGCACCGCGCACGTAGATGTCGCCTTGGGTGGCGAGGGCCGCGCACGCGTACGACCCGGCCTCGATCCGGTCAGGGATGGCGAGGTGGTCGAAGCCGCCGAGCCGGGCGACGCCCTCGACGGTGATGACCCGGTCGGTCTGCACCGAGATGATGGCGCCCATCTTCTGCAGGATCGCGATGAGGTCCATGATCTCGGGCTCGATGGCCGCGTTGCGCAGGGTCGTGAGGCCCCGGGCCCGCACGGCCGTGAGGAGGACCTGCTCGGTCGCACCGACGCTCGGGTAGGGCAGGTGCACGTCGGCCGCGTGCAGGCCCCCGCGGCGCCGTGAGCCGCAGCCCGTGCCGGCGCTTCTCGATCTCGGCGCCGAAGTCGCGCGGCACGTCGAGGTGGTAGTTGATCGGGCGCTCGCCGATGCGGCAGCCCCCGAGGTCGGGATGAAGGCCTCCCCCAGTCGGTGCAGCAGCGGCCCGCACAGGAGCACCGGCGCCCGGGAGGACCCGGCGTGGTGTCGATGTCGGCGATGGGCGCCTGCTCGACGTTGGTGGGGTCGAGCAGCAGCTCGCCGTCGCGGTCCGTGGAGTCGATGAGGACGCCGTGCAGCTCGAGCAGACCGCTGACCACCTGGACGTCGGGGATCTTCGGGCACCCCTCCCAGCCGGCACGGCTCCTCGGCCAGCACCACCGCCACCATCGCCTTCGAGGCCAGGTTCTTGGCACCCCTGACCTCGATGTCGCCGACGAGCGGCGCGCCGCCGTCGACGACGAGGGTGGAGGTCACGGACCCAGCCAAACACGGACGCCGCGTGTCGGCGACGGCTGGGCCGTCCCGACACGCGGCGACTGTGGTGCAGCGGACTACTTCTTGGCCGACGCCCGCTTGGCCGGGGCCTTCTTGGCGGCGGTCTTGGCCGGGGCCTTCTTCGCCGGGGCCTTCTTGGCGGCGGTCTTGGCCGGGGCCTTCTTCGCCGGGGCCTTCTCGGCGGCGGTCTTGGCCGGGGCCTTCTTCGCCGGAACCTTCTTGGCGGCGGTCTTGGCCGGGGCCTTCTTCGCCGGAGCCTTCTTGGCAGCGGTCTTGGCCGGGGCCTTCTTCGCCGGGGCCTTCTTCGCCGGGGCCTTCTTGGCGGCGGTCTTGGCCAGAGCCTTCTTGGCCGGCGCGGCCTTGGCCGGAGCCTTCTTGGCCGGCGCGGCCTTGGCCGGAGCCTTCTTGGCGGGAGCCTTCCTCGCCGGCGCGGCCTTGGCCGGAGCCTTGTTGGCGGGAGCCGCCTTGGCCGGAGCCGCGCTCGCGACGGCCTTGCTTGCCGCCTTGGTGGTACCCGCCGCCTTGCGTGCCGTCGCGGTCGTGGTCGCTGCGACCTTCCTGGCCGCGGCCTTCGCCGGCGCAGTGGCAGCGGCCGCCGTGCGCGCAGCAGCCTTGACCGGGGCCGCGGCGACGGCGGCAGCCGCGCTCGCGGCACCCGCAGCGGCGCGGCCCGTGGCCGGCGCGGTCTTCGACAGCGAGCTCGGCTTCCTGACATAGGACTTGAACGAGGTGCCCGCACGGAAGCGCGGCGCCTTCGACTTCGGGATGCGCACCGGGGTACCCGTGTGCGGGTTGCGCCCGGTGCGCGCCGCGCGTTCGACGCGGTCGAACGTGCCGAAACCCGTGATCGACACCTTCCCCCCCCGCACGACCTCGCGGACGATGGTGTCGAGGACGGCCTCCAGGGCGTCGTTGGCGGCCTTGCGGCTGCCGAGTGGCTTCTCCAGCTCCTTGACGAGATCTGCCTTGTTCACGTGGACCCACTCCAAGTCGAGACGGCGCCGGGCAACGCCCGACGGCAGTGTCACGGCCGGCGGATGCCCGGCCTGACTCGACGCTATGCCCGCTCGTCCGGTACGTCCACCATTGACCCGGCGTGTTATCCGTTGTGCCACAACGAGTTCGCTGGTGTACGACGACGTCCGTCAGTCACATCAGTCACACCAGCCCCACGGGATGCTGGTCGCGGGCCGCGCCGGCCGGCATCCGGGTGCGTTGCTTGAACAACCAAACCTGTTGCGCCGGAGCCGAACTCGGTCAGGCAGTGACGGTCGGCCGCCAGCGCGGACGCTCGGCCTCGAAGGCCGTGATGTCACCTTCGTGCCGCAGGGTGAGGCTGATGTCGTCCAGTCCCTCGAGGAGCCGCCAGCGCGTGTACTCGTCGACCTCGAAGCTCGCGACGACGTCACCGGCGGTGATCGTGCGGGACCCGAGGTCGACCGTCACCGAGGTGCCGGGGTCGTTCTCGAGCAGCTTCCAGAGCAGCTCGACGTCGTCCTGGCTGCACTGGGCGGTGAGCAGCCCCTGCTTGCCGCTGTTGCCGCGGAAGATGTCGGCGAACCGCGAGGAGATGACCACCCGGAAGCCGTAGTTCATCAGCGCCCAGACGGCGTGCTCACGCGAGGAGCCGGTGCCGAAGTCGGGGCCGGCGACGAGGACCGAGCCCGCCGAGAAGCTCGGGTCGTTCAGCACGAACGTCTCGTCAGCCCGCCAGGCCGCGAAGAGACCGTCCTCGAAACCGGTGCGGGTGACCCGCTTGAGGTAGACGGCCGGGATGATCTGGTCGGTGTCGACGTTGCTGCGACGCAGCGGAACGCCGATCCCGGTGTGGGCGGTGAAGGCCTCCATCAGCTGGTCTCCTCGCTTCCGGGTGCGGGTGTGGGGTCGGACGGGTCAGACAGGTCGGACGGGCTGGACAGCGTGCCCCGCACGGCGGTGGCCGCCGCGACGAGCGGGCTGACCAGGTGCGTGCGTCCGCCCTTGCCCTGTCGGCCCTCGAAGTTGCGGTTCGACGTCGAGGCGCTGCGCTCCCCCGGGGCGAGCTGGTCGGGGTTCATGCCCAGGCACATCGAGCAGCCGGCGAGGCGCCACTCGGCGCCGGCGGCGGTGAAGACCCGGTCCAGGCCCTCGCTCTCGGCCTGGAGCCGCACCCGCGCCGAGCCGGGGACGACGAGCATACGCACGCCCGCGGCGACCTGGCGCCCCTCCAGCACCGCGGCGGCGGCCCGCAGGTCCTCGATCCGGCCGTTGGTGCACGAGCCGAGGAAGACGGTGTCGACGTGCACGTCGCGCAACGGGGTACCGGCCTGCAGACCCATGTACTCCAGGGCGCGACGGGCGTTGGCCTTGTCGTTGTCGTCGGGCATCAGTTCGGGGTCGGGCACGGCGGTGCCCAGCGGCGCACCCTGCCCGGGGTTGGTGCCCCAGGTGACGAACGGCGTCAGGCTGGCGGCGTCGAGCACGACCTCGGCGTCGAACTCGGCGTCGTCGTCGCTACGCAGGTGGCTCCAGGCCTCGAGCGCGGCATCCCAGTCGGCACCGGTCGGCGCGTGGTCGCGACCGCGCAGGTACTCGAAGGTCGTGCCATCGGGGGCGATCATGCCGGCGCGTGCCCCGGCCTCGATCGACATGTTGCACACCGTCATCCGGGCTTCCATCGACAGCGCGCGGATGGCGCTGCCGCGGTACTCCAGGACATACCCCTGGCCACCGCCCGTGCCGATCTTCGCGATGACGGCGAGAACGATGTCCTTGGCGGTGACCCCCTCGGCCAGCTCGCCCTCGACGGTGATGGCCATCGTCGCGAACGGCTTGAGCGGCAGGGTCTGGGTGGCGAGCACGTGCTCGACCTCGGAGGTGCCGATGCCGAACGCCAGCGCACCGAACGCTCCGTGGGTCGAGGTGTGGCTGTCACCGCAGACGATCGTCATGCCGGGCTGGGTCAGCCCGAGCTGGGGCCCGACGACGTGCACGATGCCCTGCTCGGCGTCGCCCATCGGGTAGAGCGTGACGCCGAACTCGTCGCAGTTGCGGCGCAGCGTCTCGACCTGGGTGCGGCTCACCGGGTCGGTGATAGGGCCCGGCGTGGTCGGCACGTTGTGGTCCTCGGTCGCCAGGGTGAGGTCGGTGCGGCGCACCCGGCGGTCGGTGAGCCGCAGCCCGTCGAACGCCTGGGGGCTGGTGACCTCGTGCAGCAGGTGGAGGTCGATGTAGAGCAGGTCGGGCTCGCCCTCCCCGCGGCGCACCACGTGCGACTCCCAGACCTTCTCGGCCAGTGTTCCGGCCATTGCTCCACCTCCACGACGGACCGCCGGACGAGCGGTCTCACGACACCTTCGGGCAGCCGGGCCCGAGACGAGCCCGCGCTGCCTCCCGAGATTCGCACGGGCGAGTTGTGGAGGGACGTGCGTCTCAGGCACTGAGACGCTAATATCAAGACATGGACAACACCAGTGGCGTCGGGGTTCTCGACAAGGCGGCCATCGTTCTCAGCGCGCTCGAGGCGGGCCCGTCGACCCTCGCGCAGCTCGTGACGGCGACCGGCCTGGCCCGCCCGACCGCGCACCGCCTCGCCGTCGCTCTCGAGCACCACCGGCTGGTGACCCGCGACCTGCAGGGCCGCTTCGTGCTCGGCCCCCGGCTCGGCGAGCTCGCCGCGGCCGCCGGCGAGGACCGGCTGCTGGCCGCCGCCGGCCCGGTGCTCGGCGCGCTGCGCGACCACACCAACGAGAGCGCCCAGCTGTTCCGCCGCCAGGGCGAGCACCGGGTGTGCGTCTCGGCGGCCGAGCGCCCCGTCGGCCTGCGCGACTCGATCCCGGTGGGTGCGACCCTGTCGATGCGGGCCGGCTCGGCCGCGCAGGTGCTGCTCGCGTGGGAGGAGCCGGACCGGCTGCACCGCGGCCTGCAGGGTGCCGCCTTCACTGCGACAGCGCTGTCCGGCGTGCGGCGCCGCGGCTGGGCCCAGAGCGTCGGAGAGCGCGAGCCGGGGGTGGCCTCGGTCTCCGCGCCGGTGCGCTCGCCCTCGGGGCGGGTCATCGCGGCCGTGTCGATCTCCGGCCCGATCGAGCGGCTCTCCCGTCAGCCCGGGCGGCTGCACGCGGCGACCGTGATCGCCGGTGCCACCAAGCTCACCGAGGTGCTCGCCCGGCACGCCGCGCAGCAGGACGTCCAGAACAACGCCTGACCCGCAACACGAACGTCACACGGCGTGCGCCTCGGCGCAACACCGGACCGGCAGATTTCGACCACCACACCGGTATGCCGCGAGGAGGTCGTCCATGTCCCTCAGCCCCGCCCAGCGCATCGCCCGTGACCGCACCAAGCTGCTCGGCTTTCCCCGGCCGGGCCGCCGGGCGATCGTCGTCGGCGGCGGGCCGATGGCTGCCCGACGGGCTGCGGCGCTGACCCGTGCCGCCACTCCGGTCACCGTGTTCGCCCCGGTGCTGTGCGACGACGTCTTCGACCTGCTGGCCGAGCGCCTCGTGACCTGGGAGAACCGGTGGCCCGTCGCGGCCGACTTCACCGACGCCTGGCTGGTGCACGCAGCGAGCGGTGACTCCGAGATCGACTCCCGCGTCTGCGCCTGGGCCGCGCAACTGCGCGCCACCGCCTGACCGGACGGCGCGGCATCCGTCAGGATGCCGCGCGCCTGCCCATCCGCTCGCGTGCGGTCTCGCCACGGCGCGAGACCGGCATCGTGCCCGCGATGGCTCCGAGGCCGAACGGTTTGGCGCCGGCGTAGACGCTCTCGGCGCCCCCGGGCTGCACGGCGTACGTCTCGTGCCAGATCGTGACCGCCTCGGGAGCCGACCGCGCGACCTGGTAGAACTCGCTCCACGCCGGGCGGTGCTCGTGGTCGGTCGCCGACGCGTAGGCGTAGAGGTCGTCGGTGCTGCGCCACCACTGGATCATGGTGGTGCCGGTGAGGTGCACGGTCGAGCGGCTGCCGAGGTAGCCCAGCGACTCGGCCTCCCCGCGCTCGGCGGCGGCCTTGTTCCGCTCGAGCTCGACGATCATCCGGGGCATGGCACGCACCGCCTGGCTGACGACGCCGACCCGCCACGGCTGGTGGACGCGTAGCCCGATGAGGAAGACGGCGAGGGGACCGTCGTACGCGTGGGTGAGTCGCTCGACCATGGCCGGCTCCTTTGGATAGTGTGGATATCTAAGTAGGGTCCATACTGGACAGCAGCACTATCCGATGTCAAGGGAGTCGTCGATGCGCATCTCGGAGCTCTCGGCGAGCAGTGACGTTCCCGTGCACACCTTGAAGTACTACCTGCGCGAGGGACTGCTGATGCCGGGCCTGGCGACCAGCCGGACCCGCGCCGAGTACGGGCCGGAGCACCTCGAGCGCGTACGGCTGGTGCGGGCGCTCGTGGAGCACGGCGGGGTCGGAATCGCCGGGGTGCGCTCGGTGCTCGACGCGCTCACCGCCCCGCCACCCTCTCGCCACGAGTTCCTCGGCGTGGCCCACGCTGCGCTTCCGACGAACGGCGAGGACGCACCCCCCTCGCCGGAGGTCACGGCGCTGGCCGACGAGCTCGGCTGGCAGGTGTGGGCAGAGGCGCCATCGGCGCGGGCGCTCGGCGCGGCCCTGGCGGCGGCGCGCGAGGCGGGAGTCGCCATCGACGCCGCCCGGCTGCGCCGCTACGCCGAGGCGATGCGCGAGGTCGCCGTCATCGACGTCGAGCACGCGCTGACGGCCCGCTCCCCCGAGGCGGCGATGCACGCCGTCGTGGTCGGCACGGTGATGGTCGACCCCGTGCTCGTCGCGCTGCGGCGGGTGGCCCAGGAGGCGGTGAGCGCGCAGCGGGCGTGAGTGGGCGGGCAGGCTGTCGTTGGTGGTGCGTGGCCGTGCCGCAAAGTGGCGGAAGCACGGCGTTCTGGCGTGAGCAACCGTCGACGCTCGCAGGCGAGTCCGGCAAGCCCAAGGTCCCGCCGAGTCCGGCAAGCCCAACGTCCCGCCGAGCCGCCGAGCCGCCGAGCTTCAGCCTGCTGTGGCCATTGCCCTGAGCAGCTCGGCGAGAACGCTCTCCTCGTGCAGCGCCTGCCCCTGGTGGCGCATCGCCGCACCGAGCTCGGCATCCCACACCGGCTCGACCGGCCGGCCCACGAGCTCGGGGCCGCCGGGGAGGACCGCGGCGAGGTAGTCGTCGGCGAACATCAGCCACGGACGCACGGCGTAGCGCGCTACAGCCCGGTTCGCGATCGCGACGCCGGGCCAGTCGAAGTCGCCGTGGTAACGCAACTCGACCCCGTGGCCTGCGAACCGGCTCAACACCCGGTCGACGACGAGGTTCGGCTCGCCCGACGTGCACACACCGGCCCAGCCCTCCACCCCGACATCAGCCATGGCCTCGAGCACCCGCGGGTTCTCGCAGACAAGCACCCGGGTTCCAGGCTCCGGCGTGAAGGACGGGGTACGCCGCAGGTCCCACTCGCACAGGTGCAGCGGGTCTCCCGAGTCGGCGGCGGCCGCCAGGCGTGCGGCGAGCGCTCCGGCATCCACCAGTCGCAAGCCCCACACCAGGCAGGTTCGCGAGACGAGGTCGGGCTCGACCCCGAAGGACTGCCAGAGCTCCTCCCGGGTACGGGCATCGTCGGGCACCGGCGAGCCGGCCGCGGCCGCCAGACCGCGCACGACCACGTGGTGCACGAGCCGGTCACGGTCGAGGGAGTGGGCGTCGCCGAGCAGTCGCGCACCCAGCTCCACCCTGGACTGCGTCGCCACCGGCGCTTCGGTCGCCGTCAGCTCGGTGAGCACCACGGCCGCGTCGCGAACGACGCGCTCGGCGTCGGGATGCCGTGTCAGCAGTCCCGCTCGACGCAACCCGTCGGCCCAGTAGTCCGCCCATGCGGCGTCGACCAGCGCGCGCGCGAGGTTCAGGGGCCGCTCGCGCGCCTCGCGCCTGGCCGTCCTGAGCGCCGGCCGGTCCTCGAGGTCGCGGCCGGCCCGCAGGGTGAGCACCGCCTCGAGCCCCCCAACCCCCGACCGCTGCTTCAGCCGCTCGTCGAGGGCCGCGAGGTCGATTCGCACGCGCGCGCGCGTGACCGTGGTGCCGAGCAGTGCGCCGAGCGCCTGCCGCTCCGCTCGGCTCTGCGGCTCGAGGACGAGCACGCCGTCGGCGACGAGGCCCGCACGCTCGAACCGGGCACGGATCCGGTCCCATGACGCGTCGAGAGCCGGGTCGGCGACCCACAGGGGCAGCTCGCTCATCCGACGCTCTCGAGCACGCGCCCGTCCCAGCGGTACTCGTACTGCGCTATGCCCCGCTGGCCGGGGTCACGCAGAGCCTCGTAGATCGCCAGTGACGGCACGGTGGCGTGGTCGCCCCACAGCCGCTCGCTCGTGATGACGAAGTCGAGGTCGAGGTCGACGAGCAGGCCGAACAGCAGCGGATGGGTGCGCACGTCGATCTTCGGGAAGGCGTCGTCGAGCAGCACCAGCCGGGGCGCATGGGGTGCCGCACCGGCCAGCGAGGTGAAGTGCGCGGCGGCCGCGGCGAAGAGGGGCAGGTAGCACAGCACCTTCTGCTCTCCCTGGGAAAGGGGTGAGCGGCGGTGCAGCCGCTCCCACTGCCCCTGCTTCTCCGGGCGCGTGTACCGGATGGTGAAGGCCGACCAGGTGCGGTAGTCGAGGGCTGCGGCGAGGTGCTCGCCGTAGGACAGGTCCGGACGCTCCACCCGGGAGGCCTCGATGAGCCGGTGCAGGACGTCGCGCAGCGTCGCGCGCTCCTCCGGGATGAGCGCCCCGATGGGCTGGGCGAGCAGGGCGACGGCGGCTCGCACCTCGTGGGGGACGTCGTCGCGCAACTGCCAGTCGAGACGGACCCGGATGCCCTGCGACGTCGTCACGCCCCCGAGCTGGGTGTTCATCGCCACGACGAGCTCCTCGGCGTCGCGGCGGCACGCCCGGATGGCGTCGCCGAGCTCACCGAGGACGTGCTGCTGGAACTGCTCCCGCTCGCGCTGGGTGAGCAGGTCTCGGTCACGGTCGACGCCGGCGCGCACCCTGGCCCCGAGCGTCGTGACGCCCGACTCTCCGGCATCGTCCTGGCCGGAGACGGCGAGCAGGTCGCCGTGCTCGGAGACAGTTGGCTGGTGGTCGGCGGCCGGTCCGCTCGCCGCCTCCCCATGACTGCGCCACACCCGCGTCGTCATCGGCGCCACGTCGTCGGTGCTGAGCGTGGCGAGGCGTCCCACGGCCGTCACGGTGGGCCGCGGCATGGGCTCTCCCCACGGGTGTCCTTCGAGCCCTTGCACCGCCCGCGACCCCTCGTCGTCGACACCGCCCGCCTCGAACAACCCCGGAGCGCGGGACGAGTCCACGAGGCGCGCCACGGCATCCTCGTGAACCTGCCGGTGCTCGAGCCACCGCGACTGAGCGAGCGTGACCTCGCCCTCGGCTCGACCACACGCGCCGAACAGCTGCTCGACCCGCCGCCCCGCGGCGTCCGCGACCCGGGCGTGCTCCTGACGCGAGGACCGGACGCGAGCGACGTGCTCATGGAGCCGCTGCACGGACTCGCCGACCGTGGCGCGCAGCTGCTCGGCGGCGGCGCGCGAGACCTCGGCTCGGGACTGAGCATCGCGTTCCGCCTTGACCTCGGCGCGCAGCTCGTCGTCCGCCACGGACACGACGGCCACCGCCTTCTCCCACTCGGCGAGCTGGCGACGCAGCGGCGGGTCACGGTGGCGCGCCTCCCGGAGCCGCTCGGCCAAGGTGACCAGCTGCTGCTCCAGGGCGTCGAGGCGCCGAGCATCGGTGGGCAGCCCGTGGTCACCGGCGAGCCGGGTCAGCGCCGCCCTGGCCGACGCGGTGGCCAGGCGTGCGTCGTGGGCGACGGCCTGTGCCGCGCGGTTCTCGCGCTCGTCGCGCTCCTGCGTCCGTTGCCGTTCCGCCAGACGGGTCCAGGAGGCGAGCACCCGTTGTCCGACCGGCGTGGCGGCGACCCAGCCCTCGAGGGCAGCGATGTCGCGCTCCAGGTCGCTGCGCAGACGCTCGGCCTCGTCGGCAGCAGTGCGGTGCTCGTTGATCGCGGCGTCGAGTCGAGCCAGTCTCCTCGAACGCTCCTCCGCGCGGGCGGTGGCACCGATGAACTGCGCCCGGTCCTTGGTCGCCCGGCCGTGCGCGGGGCCGAGCCGCCACCCGCCCCCGGTCGACATCCACGCCTGCACGCCGGGCTGTTCGCCCAGGCCGATGGTGCGAAGCACCCGCTCGACGTCGGCCGTCGTCACCCCGCTCCCCTGCGGAGGATCGGCGGTGAGCACCGCGGCAAGTGAACGGGCTCCGTCGCTCGGCCCGTCGCCGGTCACGACGACGACGTCGAGGTGGTCAGGGCCGAGCAGCACCCCGCCGGGCCGCACCCAGGCGTCGAGCAGGCCGGACGCCTGGAGCGCGGCCTCGAGCGCGGCCCGGGATCGCGCCGGCACCTCGGCGGCGAAGTCGACGACCTGCCACAGCGCCCGCCCGTCAACGCGGTCGGTACGGGTCAGAGCCGGCGCGGGCGGCATCGGGTCGCGCTCGGCGACCGTGGCCTCGCGCTCACCGGCCAGCCGCTCGAGCTCGACGCGGGCTGCGTGCAGCCGCGCCCGCCATTGCGCCTGGTCATCGCGCAGGCCCGCCAAACGAGGCGCGGCCGCCTCGCGCGCACGGCCTGGCAGCCCCGCGACGACGTCCTCGGTGATGTCCTCCGGGGCCCGCGGGAGCGTGAGCTCCGCCGCGTCCGGCCCCGACACCCATTGGCGCAGGCCCTCGGCGTACGCCTCGAGCTCACGACCGGCATCCTCCTCGGCCTCGATCCGGCCAGCGCGGGCGTCCTCCCACCGCCGCTCGGCCTGGTCAGCTTCGCGCTCTGCACCGCGCTGGGCCACCTCGACGGTTCTCAGCTCGTCGACCGCCGCGGAGACGACCGCCACCCCGGCACGCCGGCGGGTGACCGCGGACTCCGCCTCGGTGAGCGCCCTCAGGGTCTCGTCGAGGGCACGCAGGGTCTCGTCGAGGGCACGCAGGACCGTCGGGACCGCATCGGCGTCGTGGTCGTGGTCGCTCACCGCGCCCAGCACGGCGGGAACAGGCACGCTGCTGCCGGGCACCGTGCGGCGTTGGAGGGAGTCGAGGTCGCGGAGGTCATCGACGTGGCCGGCCAGCGCGGCCCGCACCTCACCCGAGCGGCCGTCGGCGTCGAGCCGCAGCCGGTGGACGGTGGTCTCGCTTCGCTCGCGCCGGGTCGCGGCGGCGGCTGACAGCGTGGTGTCGTGATCGGCCGCGGCGGTGAGGTCGTCGAGGCGCCGCTGGTCGCGCGACTCGGGACTGTCCTGCAAGGTGCGCAGCCGGGCCTCGTCCCGGGACACGGCCGAGCGAGCCGCGTCGCGCTCGCCTTCCGCGGCGGTCCGAGCGATCTCCAGATCCTCCGCGGCGGCGCGAGCCGTGTGCACCGCGGAACGGCGCGCCCGTTCCTCGCGCAGCGCTTCGGAGACCGCTCGGGCCCGCTCGGCGACGACGGCCCGGGCATAGTCCGAGTAGGCGTCAGCCAGCGCGAGGAGGGCGTCGGCCGCCGCCGACCGGCGCTCGATCTGCTCCCCGAAGGCGGTGAGCTCGTCGAACGTCTCGCCGGCGGCGCGGACCGCCAGCTCGTCGAGCTGCGGCAGGGCCTGCGAGAGCTGGACGGCCAGCTTCGCGGGCTCGATGTCCTCGCCCACCTGCGGCTGGCGCAGCCAATACAACAGGCGCAGCACCTCCTCGTACTGATGCAGGTCCAGGCCGAACAGGGCGCGCCCCACGTGCGCCTTGTAGTCGGCTGCCTTGTCGAAGACGTGCGCTGCGCCCAGAACCTCCTTGAGGCCGGGCAGCGAGAGCGGCCCGGCGGCATCCTCGAGCGAGACGTCGACGCCGACCCGCCGGTCGGTGACAAAGTGCCACGCCGTGGCCGTGCGTGCCGAGGTGGACGCGCGGATGCCCACGCCGCACGTGAAGAAGTGCTCCTCCCCGTCGGGCGTCGTGCGCCGGAACTCGACCCAGACGTAGCCCACGCGGTTGCCGCCGTCGAGCCCGTCGGTCATCAGCCAGAGCAGGCTCGTGTGGTGCTTGGCCGAGGCGGTGATCCGGGCCTTGTCGCCGTCGAGGGCGAAGGGGAGCAGCATCTCGAGGGTCTTGGACTTCCCCGCCCCGTTGGCTCCACGTAGCAGCAGGCGGCCGTCGGCAAAGGTGAAGACCTGCTCGTCGTACTGCCAGACGTTGAGCACGCCCGCGCGGTGCAGCCGGAAGCGGTCGCCTCCCCCGGACTGCCTGCCAGGGCGCGCAGCGACGGGTGCACTCATGAGGTCTCCTCGTCGAACAGGGATCGTTCTCCGGCGGGCCCGGTCGCCGTGACGAACTCGGGCCGGGGCGCGTAGCGAGCCGCGGCCGCGTGGACCTCGACCCCCGCCTCGTCGCGCCGCACGAGTCCGACCGCGACGAGGATGCTGAGGGCCTCCTCGTACACGAGGTCGCGGTCCTGCTGGTGCGCCTTGCGCAGGCCGAGGTGCCACCTCGCGAAGACCCTGTCCCCGGCCGAACGCACCGTGGAGGCGGCCAGTCGGGCCCACGCCCCGTCGTCGGGATGCCGGGCCGCGCTACGGCCGACGGCTTCGTCGGGATGCCGGCCCGCTTCGTCGGGATGCCGGGCCGCGCTACGCCCGACGGCTTCGTCGCGATGCCGGACCGCTTCGTCGGGATGCCGGGCCGCTTCGTCGCGATGCCGGGCCGCTTCGTCGGGATGCCGGACCGCTTCATCGGGATGCCGGCCCGCTTCGTCGGGATGTCGACCCCGCGCCTGAGCATGCCGGCCATGGTCAGGATGGTGGACCGCTTCGACGAGCTCGGCCAGCAGCAACAGCGCGAAGTGCTTCGCTGAGCCGGCCCCGGGGAAGGTGAGGTCGGTGAGGTCGTCAGTGGGGTCGATCGCGACGGCGCCCTCGGCCCGCAGCTCAAGATCGAGCCCGAACCAGCGGTGGAACCACTCCCGCTCGCGTTCCCGGTTGCGCCGCCACCAGCCGCGCTGCTCGTCGGTGAGGTCGTCGGTCGACAGCACCGGCCGTTCGGTGAGCAGGCGCCGGATCGAGACCCTCGCCCCTCCCGCGGCGGAAGGGACTGACGCCACCGCGAGGAGGTCCTCGGGGCCCTCGCACCGGCTCAACGGGGCGGCCACGATCACGGCCAGCCGGTCGCGCTGGATGTCGAGGAGGGCCTCGGTACGACGCTCCGCCCAGTGCTCGAGGTCGCCGTCCCGCTCGCGCAGGACCCCGAGGTCGACAAGGGCCACGATGGCGGAGTGCAGGGCCCTCCTGTCATGGATGGCGTCGAGGTCGACGTCGATGCCGGCATCCGCGGCGGCAGCCCTCACGTGGGCGACCAGCTCGTCGACCATGAGTTGACGGCGGGACCGCGTCAGCGCCGCCAGGGTCAGCGCGAGGAGGGCATAGCGTCGGGGCGTGAAAGGCGTGCCGTTGCGCCGCCGCAGCCCACGCGTGGGGTCGGGCCCGAGCCCTGTCTTGACCAGCCGCGCCAGGCCGGGCTCGACCACCAGACGGTAGCCGAGCCCGTCGGCGAACAGCGTCGTGAGCTGGCCCTGGTGGCGCCGCACGAGAGCGAGGTCGTCGGCGTGTGCGTCGTTGTGCAGCAACGGCGTGCGCAACAGGGCCCGTGCGGCTCGTCGCACGTCGGCATCGGCGTAGAGGTCGGGCGGGGGGGCAGATCGTTCCGGCATCAGCGTCATCCTCGGCCTCTCATTCCCGGACGCCCGAGGGTGGCCCCGAAACCCGTCTCGGAAGGAGCCCCGGACATGATCTCGGACGTCGTGGCGCCCAGGTCGACGAGCTCGATCGCAACGCCCTTGAGGGTGAGCACCCCTGAGGGGCACCTGACCCGCACCGATCGCCCGACCTCGACGCGCACCCGCAGCTCGATCTCCCGGCCCGGGACGCGCAGTCTGCCGCGGGCCGTGGCACCGGGCACCAACGGCCGGCCGAACCGGGTGAGCGCCACGGAATACAGATCGAGGAGGGTGGACCGAGCCGGGTCGCTCAGTCTCACGTCGTCGAGGTGGCCGACGTGCGCGGCCAGCTCGCGCACGGCATCCGCACGCCGGCGCTCCTCGTCGCGGCGCTCGGCGAGCCGCGCCGTCTTGGCCGAGGTGTAGTCGACGCGGGCTCCCGCCCGGCCACCCGACATCCGGGCCCCATGGATTCGCAGCCCGACGGGTACCTCGGCCGGTGGCGATGTCCACCAGCTGCGGGTGGGCGGCACCGGGTCGGTGGCGGAGTCCGCCGCGAAGGACAGGTGCCGTGCGGAGTAGAGACCGAAGGCAGCCGCCCACAGCTCGTGGGCGCGGTCGTCCGCGGCGCCGTCGAACCATCCAGCGAGCCGGACCAGGTCCGCGTACCGGCTCTGCTGCCGGTCGGCACCGGCGGCGATCCGCCGGAGGTTGGTGAGGAGGGAGCGCATCGCATCGGTGGCGAGGCGACGCACGTTGTCGGCATCCGAACGGCGCGCGGACGACCCGATGAACCACGTGCGCAGGCTGGCCCAGTCGTCGGGGTCCAGCCCGGTGGCACGACGGGCCTTCGAGCCGTCGACCCCGACGAGGCGTTCCCCGTTGTCGGCCCGGGCGCACATCAGCGGGATGTGCGGTTCCAGGATGGTGAGCCGCTCGGCAAGCTGAGGCATGTGCCGGGAAATCTCGTCGACGAAGCGCTGGAGGTAGTCGATGAGGGCGCCCTTGAACAGGACGAACTCCTCGCGCCCGAGGTCAAAGCGCGTCAGCACCTGGGTGAGGTACGAGTAGAACTGTCGTGTCGAGGTGACCAGCACCTCGAACTGGGCGAACAGCGTCGCGATGCCCGTCGCCAGGTCACGCGGGTCAGTCGACTGCAGCCCGCGTTCGCACAGCCGGACGAGGTCGTCGATCCCGCGGAGCATGCCGGGCAGCATCTCGCTGGAGACCTCGCGCGCCCCGTCGGAGTGCATCAGCAGCTCTTCCACGTGGCGGTGGACGAGCTCACCGCGCGGCGTCAACTGGTAACGGGCCCGGTTCGTGAGGTACTCCCGCACGCTGCGCGCCTCGGTCTCGCGGGGACTTCGCGCGAGATTCCCATGTTCCACGAGGTAGGAAAGGCGCTGATCGACGGTGTCGCGGTCGAGCCCGATGCCGTCGTCGGCGAGGCGGGCGGTGATCTCGTCGGCCGACTGGTCGGAAAGGAAGCCGGTCATGCCGGTGGTGAAGAGCCGCATGATGGCGAGGTAGGCGCCCGCCTCGTCGTTGACGGCATACCGCAGCGCGCCGAGAGCCTGACGCTCAGCGGGTGCGACCTCCCCCTCCTGCATGACCCACACCGTAGTGGCGAGCGGCGACACCCGTTCACGCCGTGTCGCCGTTCGGCGGAGGTCGGCTGGAGGCGACATCTCCAGCTCGGTCACGGACGGGACCCAGTTGGGGCCGGCGCGGTGTCATTCGTGGGCTGGCCGTGCTGAAAGAACTCGTACCGGCGGTGACCGATGTCGACCCCGGGGTGCGGTGGGCGGATGCGGCGGCACGACCGGTGATCCGCACGGACGTTTCCCGAGAGGTGCCCCGTGGTCGCCATGACTGGTGACACCAGCATCCGCCCTCGCCGTGCAGGCAACAACATGGGTGCTTCCACGGACGACGAACGCACTCCCGAGGGCCAGCCGCTGAGCGTGGGAGGGCCCGCCTGACTTTCCGCGACGTCACTGTGACGGCGGGGAAGGTCTGCCGTGTCGCAGAAGTATCCGCGTCCTCGGTGAGGTTCCCCGCCATCACAGTGATGGCGGGGAAGTTCAGGGACCGTGCGGGCGATCGCCCCTCCGGGTACAGGCCTTGCAGCCTTCGGTGGCGTGCCGGGCGCGCAGTACGCCTTGTAGTGCTCTTCTGGCCTACCCGGGTGTGCATCTCAGCGAGCCGGCAGCGCTGCGCGTCCGTCGCGTCGACCTGATGCATCGGCGGGCGATGATCGCCGACTGGGCGACCTGGGGCGCGGCGTACAGCCCTGGGGACCACCGAAGGGTCACGATCGCCAAGAGGTGCCGCCCCCCCCACGTCCTGGTCGATGACCTGGCAGCGCACGTCGCCGGCTGCGAGCCCGATAGTCGGTGGTTCCCGCTGTCAACGGCGGCGCGCTGCGAGCGCAGGGGGTTCCAACGCACGGTCCTGACCACGGCGACCGCGTCGCCGGGGTCCCAGGGCGCAAGGGCGCAAGGGCGCCCGGGCGCCAGGGCCTGCATCCACACGCGTTACGACACCGCCGCTCGCGCTGTTGTGTACCCGTTGGGTACCCGAGCCGAGATCGTCCCGCTGTCGGTGGACCAGAAGAGCCAAACCCCCTGGCTGACCAGGGGGTTTGGCGTTGTAGCCCCGACGGGATTCGAACCCGCGCTACCGCCTTGAGAGGGCGGCGTGCTAGGCCACTACACAACGGGGCCATGACGTGCGTTTCCTGCCGCTGCGAGGCAGCGGGCAACGGAGAAGAACCATACCGAACGGGAAGAACTTCTCCGAATCGCCCCCGGCCGCAAGGCCGAGGGCAAGAGCTGGGGTACCAGGACTCGAACCTAGAACGGATGAACCAGAATCACCAGTGTTGCCAATTACACCATACCCCATGGGGTATGCCTTCTGACCTGCCGCGAGGCGGCGGGCCGTCGGGCGAACCGATCGCCAATCTTACCGGGCGGCCTCCCCCGCACCCAAATCGCAGGATGCCGGGTACCCACGGTCAAAGGGTCGCCCGCAGCGCCCGCAGGCGGGCGAGCGTCGAGGCCTTGCCGAGGATCTCCATCGACTCGAACAGCGGTGGCGACACCCGTCGGCCCGAGACTGCGGTGCGCAGCGGGCCGAAGGCGAACTTCGGCTTGATGCCGAGACCCTCCACCAACGCCTCGCGCAGCGCCGCCTCGATGGCGGCTGCCCTGAACGAGGCGTCGCTGCCGAGCACCCCGGAGTGCTCGTCGGGCACGGCCTCGAGGGCGTTCACGGCGGCATCCAGCACGGGGCCGGCGTCGTCCTGGAGCTGGGCACGCGCGTCATCGGCGACCTCGACGGCGTCGTCGGCGACGTAGAACGGGCCCACGAGGTCGCCGGCTTCGGTGAGGTGCGCCATCCGCGTCTGGATCAGCTCGGTGACGGCCCGCAGCCGGGCCAGCTCGCCCAACGAGGGGTTGTCGCCGAGCACGCCGTCGGCCTGGAGGAACGGGAGCAGGCGGGAGGCGAGGTCGTCGGCCTCGAGCGCGCGGATGTGCACGCCGTTGAGCCAGTCGAGCTTCTTGAGGTCGAAGATGGGCCCCACCGGGTTGACGTCGCCCCAGGCGAAGCGCTGCGAGAACTCCTCGAAGCCGAAGACCTCGACGTCCTCGCCCTCGGCACCCTCGGCCGGCGGGTAGGCCAGCAGCGCGAGGAAGTTGACGAGCGCCTCGGGCAGGTAGCCCTGCTCCTGGAACCAGGTGAGCCGGGCGGCGGGGTTCTTTCGCTTGGAGATCTTCGACTTGTCGGTGTTGCGCAGCAGCGGCATGTGCGCGAAGGCCGGGGGCGTCAGGCCGAGCCACTGGTAGAGCAGCACGTGCTTGGGGGTGGAGGAGATCCACTCCTCACCGCGCACGACGTGCGTGATGCCCATCTCGGAGTCGTCGACGACGACGGCGAGGTGGTAGGTCGGGAAGCCGTCGGCCTTGAGGATCACCTGGTCGTCGGGTCGCGGGGCGGACACCCGGCCGCGGATGAGGTCGTCGAACTCGAGCGGCGCGTCATCCGGGATGAGCATGCGCACGACCGGGGTCTGCGAGAAGCCGGGCAGGTCGCGCCGTTCGTCCTCGGTCCTGCCCACACACAGGCGGTCGTAGCCGGTCGGCAGCTTGGCCTTCTGCTGCGCCTCACGCATCTGCGCCAGGCGCTCGGTGGAGCACCAGCAGTGGTAGGCCCGGCCTTCGCGCAGCAGCCGCTCGACGTAGGGGCGGTAGGTGTCGAGCCGTTCACTCTGGCGATACGGCGCGCAGGGGCCGCCGACGTCAGGCCCCTCGTCCCAGGTCAGGCCGAGCCAGCGCAGGGTGTCGTAGACCTGCTGCTCAGAGTCCTCGCGGAAGCGGGCGCGGTCGGTGTCCTCGATGCGCAGCAGGAAGCGGCCACCCTGCTGGCGCACGAAGGCGAGGTTGAACAGCGACATGTAGGCCGTGCCGACGTGCGGGTCGCCCGTGGGCGATGGTGCCACCCGCAGCCGCACCGAACCGGGCAGGGCGTCGGGCCGTGTGCCGGCGGTCGTCTCGGAGTCACCGGTGTCGCCGGCATGCGTGGTGTCGCTCATGGTGGGCCCAGCCTAGTGACGCACGAACGGGTTGCTGAGCACCCCGATGCCGTCGACCTCGACCTCGACCCGCTGCCCGGCCTCGACCAGGCCCACGCCCGCCGGGGTGCCGGTGAGGATGACGTCGCCGGGCAGCAGCGTGAACGCCTTGGATGCGTGCGACACCAGCGTGGCGACGCCGTGGACCATGTCACTGGTGGGTCCGTCCTGCACGACCTCGCCGTCGAGACGGGTGATGATGCGCTGCCGCTCGGAGTCGAGGTCGGTCTCGATCCAGGGGCCGAGCGGGCAGAACGTGTCGAAGCCCTTGGCACGCGCCCACTGGCCGTCGCCACGCTGGAGGTCGCGCGCCGTCACGTCGTTGGCGACGGTGTAGCCGAAGACCGCCGCCAGGGCGTCCTGCGGCTCGAGATCCTTGGACAGCCGACCGATGACAACGGCGAGCTCACCCTCATAGCCGACCTCCGAGGTCTGCGGCGGCATCACCACCGGGTCGCCGGGACCGATGACCGCGGTGTTCGGGATGAGGAACATCATCGGCTCGGCCGGGGCGTCGGTGCCCATCTCCTTGGCGTGGTCGGCGTAGTTGCGGCCGATGCCGATCACCTTGCTACGGGGGATGACCGGCGCGAGCAGCCGCACCTCGTCGACCTCGTGCACCGTGCCCGTCAGCTCGATCCGCTGGTAGAGCGGGTCGCCGGTGATCTCGGCGATCTTCTCGCCCGCCCCGTCGACCAGACCGTAGGCCGGGTCCTCACCCGTCGTGAACCTCGCGATGCGCATGGGTTCCACCCTAGGAGCGTGGGTCAGTAACACGCCAGCTGGGGTACTCGGTCGCGGCGCTGGCTCGGGAGAGAATCTGGTGTGCGAGGCGATGAGAACCCTGAGGGCTTGTTCGAGGTAGGTCCCGAA
>Ga0105047_10001050_pt1 | contig 48762 bp, 49 predicted proteins | sample MAT04_FD_78384 | JGI IMG/M metagenome (GOLD analysis project Ga0105047, IMG submission 78384) | Freshwater microbial communities from Lake Fryxell liftoff mats and glacier meltwater in Antarctica - MAT-04 (megahit assembly) | ecosystem: Environmental > Aquatic > Freshwater > Ice > Liftoff...
GCTACAGGTACTGGCCCGTCGCGGCACGTTCGATGGCACGGCCACCCATGGCGGTGTCCTCGGCATTGCGAATGAGCGTGCGGATGTACACGATCCGCTCGCCCTTCTTGCCCGAGATCTTCGCCCAATCGTCCGGATTGGTCGTGTTCGGCAGATCCTCGTGCTCTTTGTATTCACGATGGATCGAGCTGATGAGATCCTCGGTCATGATCCCGCGGGATCCGCCCGCCAACTCCCGCTTGATCGCCAACTTCTTGGCACGCCGCACGATGTTCTCGATCATGGCGCCAGAACTGAAGTCCTTGAAGTACAGGATCTCCTTGTCGCCGCCTTGATAGGTGACCTCCAAGAATTCGTTGGCTTCGTCGGTGCGGTACATCTCCTCGACGGTGCGTTCGATCATCGCTTGGCAGGCCTTGAACGCGTCGCCGCCGCCGAGCAACTCGACCTCGTCGGGATCGAGAGGAAGGCCCGGCTCCAAGTACTGCGTGAAGATCTGAGCAGCGGAGAACTCGTCGGGACGGTTGATCTTGATCTTCACGTCGAGCCGCCCTGGCCGGAGAATGGCCGGGTCGATCAGATCCTCGCGGTTCGACGCGCCGATCACGATCACGTTCTTGAGGGTCTCCACCCCGTCGATCTCAGCCAGCAGCTGGGGCACGATCGTCGACTCCATATCGGAGCTGATGCCAGTCCCCCTGGTCCGGAACAACGACTCCATCTCGTCGAAGAAAATGATGACCGGGGTGCCGTCCTCGGCCTTCTCGCGGGCACGTTGGAAGACCAAGCGAATGTGGCGCTCCGTTTCACCGACGTACTTGTTCAGCAACTCGGGGCCCTTGATGTTCAAGAAGTAGGAGCGGCTGTCCTTGCCCGTCACCTCGGAGACCTTCTTGGCCAAGCTGTTGGCCACCGCCTTGGCGATCAGCGTCTTGCCGCACCCGGGAGGGCCGTAGAGCAAGATCCCCTTGGGTGCTGGCAGTTGATACTCAGCGAAGAGATGCTGATGCAGGAACGGCAGCTCGACGGCGTCGGTGATCATTTCGATCTGTTCATCGAGACCGCCGATATCGGAGTACGAGATGTCCGGAACCTCCTCGAGCACCAGTTCATTGGCCTCGGGTCGGTCCAGCTTCTCGAGCAGCACACCCGACCGACCGTCCATCAAGAGCGTGTCGCCCGCTTTGATCTTCTGAAGCTGCAACACCTCGGACAACTCAGCAACCCGTTCTTCATCGGCTCGTCCGACAACCAGCGCACGAGCCCGATCCGGCAGGACCTCCTTGAGGGTCACAACTTCGCCGGAGCTCTCGGGGTCGCGCACCATCACCACGTTGAAACTCTCGTTGAGCACTGCCTCTTGGCCGCGGTGCAGCGACTCCGGGTCAATGTTGGGGCTCAGCTCGACCCGCATCTTTCGGCCGCTCGACACCACGTCGACCGTCCCGTCATCGTTGCGACCCAACAACGTCGCGTACGCGGCCGGCGGTTGGGTCAACTTGTCGACCTCGTCGCGCAGCGCCGTGATGTGGTCTCGCGCCTCGCGAAGGGTGTACGTCAGCTTCTCGTTCTGGCTGACGGCCTGCGCCAATTGGCCCTTCGTCTCCAGGAGCCGCTCCTCCAGTGTCCGAACCCGCTTGGGAGCGTCCTGCAGTCGGCGCAGGAGCACCGAGATCTCGTCCTCGAGGGCGCCGACCTGGGCGCGAAGCGACGCGGCATCTCGCGAAGCGTCGATCGATGGGTCCGGATCGGACGAACTGTCGACTTCTCGATCCTCTGTTGACTCGGCCATGAGCGCCTCCTCGGGTCTCGTTCGGAAGCTAACACCGGCCTGTGACGAATCGGTGCGCAGTTCATGACGTGTCTGTTTCGTCCTGGCGCCCGACCCGAAAGGCGCAGCTGCGGCTCACGAAGGTGGTGAGTTCCGGTCGGCCGTCACACCTGAGAATCCAGTGACCGGATTGTCTCGTTCCAAACCAGCCGTGCCTAGAATGAAGTTCGGGCGGTGCGACTGCCCGCTTCTGTTGAAGCCCCCCAACCGCCCACCAGGGCACGAGCAAGGCAGGTATGCCCCCATGGCAATGAAGGTCTGGATCGACCAGGATCTGTGCACCGGAGACGGCCTCTGCGAAGAAATCTCGCCGAACGTCTTTACGCTCCTCGACGATGGCCTCGCCTATGTGAAGGAGGGCGCCAAAGTGTTCTCCGATCCGGGTGGCCCCGAGGGCCTCGCCATCATCCCCGACGGGGAGCTCGAAGGCGTGATCGAATCAGCCGACGAGTGCCCCGGCGAGTGCATCTTCATCGAGATGGACGAGTAGCCCACTCTGATCCGGCCCACTACGAGCCGACACCGAATCTCACGATGGCCGCGCTCCGGCGGGGCCATCGTCGCGTCGGCGCCCTGATGACCGGGCTACCCCGTGCAGTTGCTCGTCGAGACGGGCCGGCGCGACGCGGCCGCTCCGATGATGGCCCGAACATCGTCGGTGACGATGGCGTAGGCCGTACCCTGTCGATCCGGTGCGATAGCGAAGGCGACACCTGACACGCGGCCATCCGACGTGATCAGCGGGCCGCCGCTGTCGCCGGGTGCCAGATCAGCGCCCAACACCAGGATGCGCCGCTCGACGATGTTCTTGTCGTAGATGTCGCGTCCGTTGGCCGTGATCTCCTCGCTCACACGGAACGGGTTCACCGTGAGGTTGCCACCGCCCGGGTAGCCGAGTACCGAACCCAGATCGCCAGCCGAAGCGCTTGTGAGGGGCAGGGCGGGCACGCCGATGTCGGCCACCGAGATCGCCGCCAGATCGTTGCGCGGATCGAATGCCACGACCGTTCCCGGCAATCGCCGTCCAGCGGTGTCCTGGACCTCGACGGACCCGGTCCCGGCAACCACATGCGCGTTGGTCACCACCAGGTCCTGCCCGGCAACGAAGCCTGATCCCGATTGGATGAGACCACACGCCGGACCAACGATCTTGAACGTCGAGCGCTCAGCAGCCGCCAACACCTCCCCCACCACCGGCGAATCAGCTGGCGGCGGCTCAGCGCTCGGGCTCCGCTCGAAATCGTCGAACACCTTCGGTAGTCGATTGACGCCCAACGACTCAGCGAGGCCTCCGAACGCCGTGGGCGGCCCACCGAACGCATCGCTGACAGCTGCAGCAACCGACGACGATCGAGCTTGTTCTGCCGGCCATCCCGACACGTTCGCCATGGTCGGGATCAGCACCCAGACGCCGAACGCCAAGCCGACCAAACCGAGCAGCGACCCCAAGGCCTGATCTGCTCGGCCGAGATGCATGATGGCCAACCGGCGGCGGAGTCGCACTCCGAGTTGGCTGCCGAGGAGCTGGCCCAGGAATCCGAAACCGAGCACCACGATCCCAGCCGTCACCAGGGCGCCTTGGTCCCCGTCCCACGCCGCTGTGCGATTCCCGAGGAACCGTGGCAGCAACAACGTGCCGATCCATGCCCCAGCGAGGAAGCCGGCCCACGCCAGGATTCGCCTGGAGAAACCCGTGAACCAGCCGCCGATCACGGCGAATACACCCAGCGCGACGAACAGCCAGTCCAGACCGTTCATCCGGTCAGCTCCCTCGACGTGCCGTCGTCAGGAAGCCGGTGTGACCAACCATTCGGTGATCCGGTCGTACCGCTTGGCCTTCGATGTACCAGCCGCGATTCATGACCTCGAGGGTTTCGGCCATGACGAAGCCGTTGGCGGACAACGAATCTCGGAACTGGATGACCTGAGTGATCGACGGTGAGTATCCCAAGATGATGCCCCCTGGCCGCAGTGCCACCGCGGCATGCGGAGCAACCTGCCATGGCTCAGGCAGATCCAGCACCACCCGGTCGACGCCACGCTCATCGATGCCTTCGTAGCAATCGCGGAGCTCGACTCGGTAGTTCCTCATGGCGTCGGTGCCCAGGAATCGTTCGACGTTGATCTGCGCACGATTGGCGAACTCCTCGCGGATTTCGTACCCCGTGATGTCGGCACCACACCGAAGCATGGCCATCGAGAGTGCGCCGGACCCGACCCCCGACTCCAGGACCTTCATGCCCGGGCCGATGTCGGCCAGCATCAGGATGGGTCCGAGATCCTTCGGGTAGATGACCTGAGCGCCACGGGGCATCTTGAACACGAAGTCGGACAGCGTCGGTCGGAACACCCGGTAGTTGGCTCCCCGTGTCGATGCAACCGTCGACCCTTCAGGGGAGCCGACGATCTCGGAGTGGCTGACGTATCCAGCGTGTGAGTGGAACTCGCGGTCGCGTTCCAACGTGATCAGGTAGCGGCGATCCTTGTTGTCGAGGAGCATCACGAGCTCACCCCATCCAACAACGCCGCGGTCGACGACCTCGGGAGCGGGTTCGGACGCCAGTTCGGCTCGCGTCAGTTCGGTTGGCGTCAGTTCGGTTGGCGTCAGTTCGGTTGACGTCAGTTCGGTTGACGTCAGTTCGGTTGGCGTCGCATCAGACGCGACGTCTGTCTCGGTCTCGGACGTGTCGGCGGGTTCGTCGGTCATGGCGTTGCTTTCGTTCGATCGCGTCGGGGACGCAGTTCCACTGGCTGCGTGGCCCGATCGGTGAGCCGGCAAAAGGCACACGTCCCGGTTGTCGTTGGCGAGCCGCACCGATCGCACGCGCTCAGGTCGCCCTTGCCGGTGATTTCGTCGGAGCTGAACGCGTCGGCGGCCCGGTCGAGGAAGCCGAAGTAGAACGCCGCCTTGGCGCCCGGCGACTGAGCCTCGAGCTGGTTCAGCAGGTCCTTGTAACCGAGGTGCTTGTTCCCAGCCGCCATCGGGCACTCATCGACGATGTAGTCGATGCCCGAGATGACGCAATACGCCGCCATCTCACGCTCCGACAGTCTCACCAGCGGCTTGATCTTGCGAGGGAAGCCGTTGCCGGCTGGCAGGACCGGGGCCTGACGGCCCAGGTACTCCGTCGCCCAACGGATGACGTTGCCGTAGAGCACAGCGGCCTCGTCGTCGAGATTGTGCCCAGTGACCAGCACGTCGTAGCCCTGCTCGATGGCGATGCGATCGAACTCGTGGCGCTTGGTCAGACCGCAGGCGCTGCACGGAGCGCGACGAGCAGCCTTCGAGCCGGATGGGATGTCGAAGCCGTAGGAATCCGGAACGTCCACCTCGTGCAAGAGTGCGCCTCGCCGCTGAGCAAACGCCCGAGCGAAGTCGCCCGACGTGTCGCTGTAGTCGCCGATCCCGAGACCGATGTACAAACCGTCGGCCTGATACCCGAGATCCAACAGGATGTCCCAGATCGCCAGGCTGTCCTTGCCACCCGACACCGCGACGAGCAGCCGATCCTCGGGGCGACACATCTCGAAGTCCTTGATGGCCCGCTCCACCTGATCGCGGCACAGGCGAGTGAAGTGCTCAGCGCAGAAGTTCGCGTTGTGGCGACGAACATCAATGACCGCCGGCTCGCGACAAACGGTGCATTTCATCGGGCTCCGCCCGCGGGACACATCATCGGGCTCCGCCCGCGGGACACATCATCGGGCTCCGCCCGCGGGACACATCATCGGGCTCCGCCCGAGATGACCGGCCGGATTTCGATTTCATCGGAATGGGCGAGCATGGCGTCGCCCGGTACCAGCTCTCGGTTGCGGATCACGAGCACCGTCTCGCGATGGAGATCGAGTGTCGACAGAAGTTTCACGACGCTCATTGGCCCGTCGAACTGGACCTCACGGGTGGGATGACGAAGGATCACCTTCACGGGTCAGCGAAACTCTCGTCGTACCCGACGTCGTGAACGCGCAGCCCGCTGCAGCGACGCCGCCTGCATCTGGTCGAGTTCGATGGTGACCTGGAGCAGCTTGGCGTCGGCCGCTATCGACTTCTTCGATGGGGCGCTGAGCTTGTTCGAGCGATCCACTTTCTTGGCGGCAATCTGCTGGGCCTTGAGGGTCTTGGAGCTGTCCGGGTGCTTCGACGTCAGCTTGTTCGAACGCTTCACCGCAGTGTTCGCTCGTCGCTCGGAGCGACGCTGCGAGCCGCTCTGACGCGACGCCTTCCGAGACGCACGGTCCAACGCTGACCGCTGCGACTCCAGCTTGCGCTCCGCACGAGTGGGAGCTGGCCGGGTGACGATCGTGTAGGTCTCACCCGCCTTGAGTTGGGATACATCGAGAAGCTCGGGGTCCGAACCAATGCCCTCGCGAACCTTGTCGATCGCCCAACTTGCGAGCGCCACGCTCACGACGCCACCGACACCCTCGCCGAATACGCGCGACAGGACGCGAGTCCGAATGATGGATGCCATCAGTTGCGCTTGAGCTCGATGATCGTCGAGCGCTTGGACCCGCCGCGGCGACCGAGGAGATACACCCCGATGACGATGACCACTCCGACCGCTGCAACCACCGAGATGATCTGGTTCTTGGCGCCCTCAACCGTGTCAGAAGCGTCGCCCTGGATTTCCGACAGCTTGGCCTTGATGTCGCCGCGGGTGATCTTTGAATGGTTGGCGCTCATGAATGCGTTCCTCTCTTGGGGTCGCCCTTGGCCATCTTCAAAGCGACCGCAATCACGGCGGCCCCGACCACGAGCGTGATCAGATACGGCGCAAACGACCAGGTGCCTCCGCCGTAGACCTCGGGATCGTTGAACAGGTCGATGGTCTCCAACCCGCGCAGGAGGCCCAACAGGAGCATGCAGACGCCGATCCCGATCGAGATGGCGCCGCCGATCCCGTACCCCAGCCATCGACCGAGCGACTTGAGTGGATCAACCGTCTCCTGCTTGGCGTAATCCACCACCAGGGTCTTCAGCTCGTTGACGTGGTCGGCCGGCTTCTTCGGGACGTCCTTGGATGACGACAGTCGATCGGTCAATGGGTTGGCCACAGTTGCCTCCGAGCGGGTTCGCGATGTCGCTGCAACGTCGTTCTTCCTAGTGGAACGGGTGCGTCGGGGCAACCACAGCCCGCAAGATCAGCCGCCGAGACGGGCCCTCATCATCAGATCGGCGTCGGCGAGCAGCTCTCCCAGCAGCTCGACACGTGTCGCCGCACTGTCGGCAGCCAGCAGTCGTTGACGATCGAACGAGCCAAACGGGCTCACAGCAGACATCTGATAGCTGGCAAGAATCGGATCCTCCGACAGCTCGATCGTCAGTGGGACTGACCATTCATCGAGCTCGGAGGCGAGCGCCAACACCGTGCGGAACTGCGATTCGAGCGCCCGGACCTGATCGAGCAACAGAGCGGTCGGGGAATCGTCGGTCCACATCGACACCCGCGCCAGCGGATACGGATCATCGTCGAGCCACTCACGGATCCTCAGGCGACCCGTGCCGACACACACGAGGAACCATTGCCCATCGGATTGTTCCTCGTCTTGAAGAATGGTCGACACACAACCGACCATCGACCGGACATCACCGCCGCCGACCTCGGAACCTCGATCGATCATCGCGACCCCGAAACGACGATCACCATCAAGGCAGCGTCGAACCAGCGTCTGATAGCGCGGCTCGAAGATCCGCAGCGGCAGGATCATCGATGGAAACAGCACCGAACCCAGCGGGAACATCGGCAGCTCGAAGACCTCGTCGGATGGTGCCGTCACGGCGCGGGAACCAATGCAGACAAATCAGGACTGTCGGGGTAGCTGAGCGCCGCTTCGGTCATCCGTTGTGTGAGGAGCAGGTCGCTGTCGCTGACCTGTCGATCATCGAGGTTGAACAGGATCGAGAAGGTCACGTTTCGACCCGGATCGGTGACCACCCATCCCGAGAGCGCCGTGACATCTCGCAGCGTTCCTGTCTTGGCACGCACCTTGCCGGCGGCTGGCGAACGGCGGTACCGGTCCTCGAGCGTCCCGGAGGTAGCGGCCACGGCCAGACCGTTGGCGAGATCTCCGCTTGGACCAGCCGCCGCCAGAACCGACTGCAATGTCGCGCAGCTCACCCGAGTGCCTCGATCGAGGCCAGATCCGTCCACGACAACCATGCCCTCGACGGGAATTGACTGCTGCGACAACACGTCGGCCACGACGGCTATCCCAGCGGCGGTGTTGCCCGGCTGCACGCCAGCGCGATGGCCGAGCTCCTTCAACATCAGCTCGGCCGTGTTGTTGTCGCTGTACGAGAGCATTTCCCGCACGATGTCACGAACTGGAAGCGATGCCACGCTGGCCAGTTTGGTCCCGCCGGAGGGCGATTGCCCCGCCGCGGCCTCGCCAACGACCTCCACGCCACGCTGACGAAGCAGTTGCGTGAGCGCATCTGCCGCGTAGGCGGCCGGGTCCTTCGACGGTTGAGGTGTGCCCGAGGACTGTCCGGCGATCGCCGGATAGGTCCGCGCGTCGTTGACCGAGAGTGCCGTGAGCGGACCGACCTGGGCCTCAGCCAGGTAGCGATCCGGCCACGACGCAACGGTTCGCTCAGTGTCGTAGCGGGACTCGTCGCCCACCACCGAACCGCCAACTCGCTTCAGCCCAGCGGCAACGAGCGTATCGGCGATGGCCTCGAGCGATGTGTGTTGAACATCGGGCCCGTATTTGTTGGTCTGGCGATATGGATCGGTAGTTATCAGCGGATCGCCGCCGCCGACCATCCAGAGGTTGCTCCCAATCGCACCGTCGGAGCCGAGCGCTGATTCAGCGATGAAGGTCGTCTCGAAGGTGGTGTCCGCACCGATCTCGCTGAGCATCGCATTGGCGGTGAGGAGCTTGGCGTTCGAACCGGGCATGAGCGCCTCTGATCCCCGACTGTCGATGAGCTGTTGGCCGCCCTCGGCCATCGCCACGCAATGGTTGGCCGGCGCCTTCGCGAGGAGCGGCTCCACGGCTGTTCGCAGCCGCCGCAGCGCAGTCGACCGACCGAGGAGCATGGGGACCCGTCGGGCGCTGACGATCGGGGTGGACACCCCAGCGGCGGTGGTGCCGGTCGCCGCCGCGAGCTCCCCGCTTCGCCCATCGAGGACACCGATGCCAACCGCCGCCATGCCGAGAGCCATCACGACCACCAGCGGCAGCGACCGTTGGGAAGAGCTGGCCACGGGTGGCCACGCTAGCGAGACCGCCCGATGGACAGCGGGACTAGCTTGATCGCACATTTCTTGGAGGAGTTCCGACATGGTGATGACGTACCCGGACGACCAGCCCTTCCCGGGCACCATCGGGCGTACCCTCGACGACTCGGTCCAGGCCTATCCGCTCCCGCCGATGGCCCCCACTGATGCACCGAACGTCGTCGTGATCGTGCTCGACGACGTCGGCTTCGCGCAGCTCGGATGCTTCGGTTCCGACATCGCCACACCGAATCTCGACCGGCTCGCAGCGGACGGCCTCAGGTATCGCCGATTCCACACCACGGCCATGTGCTCGCCGACAAGGGCGGCGCTGCTCAGCGGACGAAACCCTCACACCGTCGGTATCGGCGGCATCACCGAGCTCGCCAGCGGCTTCCCCGGCTACAACGGCCGACTCAACCCGGCGTGCGCGCTCGTTCCCGATCTGCTCCGTCGCCGAGGGTGGTCGACCTTCGCTGTTGGCAAATGGCACTTGTGTCCCGCCGAAGAACAGCACGGTGGGGCGCGGCGACAGCGCTGGCCGCTCGGCGTGGGCTTCGAACGGTTCTACGGGTTTCTCGGTCCCGAAACCAGCCAATGGTCACCAGACCTGGTGATCGACAACTCGCCGATGGCTCCCGTTGAACGTCCCGACCACCATCTCTCGACTGATCTGGTCGACCACGCCATCTCGATGGTCGACGATCTCCGCAACAGCGAACCCGACAAACCCTTCTTCATGTACTTCGCGGCGGGCGCCTGCCACGCTCCACATCACGCGCCGACCGACTTCATCGATCGCTATGCGGGCCACTTCGATGAGGGATGGGACCGCTGGCGCGAACGGGTACACGCCCGCCAGGTCGCTGAAGACATCATCCCCCCAGCCACCATTCTCAGCCCCCGTCCGAACTGGGTTCCCGCGTGGGACAGCCTCTCCCCCGCCGACCAACGGGTCTCGGCACGATTGATGGAGGCATTCGCCGGATTTCTGACCCACACCGACCACGAGGTGGGACGACTCCTCGATCATCTGGATCGACACGGCGATCTCGACAACACCCTCGTCATCGCCATGTCCGACAACGGCGCCTCAGCCGAGGGCGGCGCCACGGGAACATTCAATGGCGCCTACCTCTACAACGGTCTCCCCCACGACGCCGAGGCGACCGCTGAGCGCGCTGATGACATCGGCGGCCCGAACTCGTTCCCCAACTACCCGTGGGGCTGGGCGTTCGCTGGCAACACTCCGTATCGCCGTTGGAAGCGAGAGACCCACGAAGGTGGCATCGGCGACCCGCTGATCGTTCGCTCTCCCGCCATCTCAGATCCCGGTGCCGTCAGACATCAGTACGTGCACGCCGTCGACATCGGAGCCACCATCCTCGACGTGTGCGGGGTGGCTCTTCCCGCGGTGGTCAATGGTGTCGAGCAGTTGCCGCTCGCCGGAGCATCCATTGCACCGTCGTTCGGCGACGTCACCGCGCCGGGACGATCCGTTCAGTACTACGAGCAGTTCGGCTGCCGAGCGATCTATCGGGACGGATGGAAGGCCGTCGCGTTCCATCCGCTCTTTCCCTACGAACCCGGCGACGACCCGTTCCGACCCTTCGATCAGGACCGATGGGAGCTCTACGACGTCGAGGCCGACCCGTCCGAATGCAACGACCTGGCGAACGAACAACCGGAACGCCTTGCTGAGATGACTGAGCTCTGGTGGAGCGAAGCGGCAGCCCACGGGGCACTCCCCCTGCAGGGATTCCGCGGCGCTATCGGCGCCCGACTCCCCAAGTCGCAACGGGTGACGCTGCGCACGGGTGCCCTGGGGCTTCCGGAATCGACGGCGCCCGACACCAAGCTGGTCGACCACGTGATCGACGTCGTGATCGATGTCGGAAGCGAGGCGGCCGCTGGGGTGCTGGTGGCCCAAGGGGGGCGGTTCGGCGGCTACTCGCTGTATCTGATCGATGGTCGGCTGAGCTACTCGTACAACTATTTCGGCACCGAGCACACCAACATCGATGCCACGACGACCATTGGATCCGGCCGCCACCATGTGCGCGCCGCGATGACGGTCGGCGCCGGTTCGATGGACGTGAACTTGTTCGTTGACGGCGTGGCGGTGGCAACGGGGACCGTCACGAAACTCGTTCCCCTCAGGTTCTCGCTCGCCGGCGAGAACCTGTGCTGCGGTTACGACGACGCCACCGCCGTCAGTCCCAGATATGACAGCCCGTTCCCCGCCACGTTCGGCATTGATCACGCAGTTGTGGATGCGACCGGAGCCGCTCCACCCCTGGATGAGGACGAGGTGCGGCGGGCGCTGCTCAGCCAGTGACGGCCCTACATCGATCTGGCCCAGCTACTGCTTCGCCAGAAAACTCGAATAGCGCACCAGGTGCTCCAACGCAGTGACCGCCCGATTGGCTGACCCGTAGCAGAGGCGTCCCGTGGCGCGGACCGCAGCGGGGCCAGCGTTGTCGCGATCAGCGACCGCCAGCTCCGTGGCGGTCAGGATCGGCTTGCCCGTCGACAACGAGATCTCATGCGCCGCCTGCGCAAACCGGGCGTCCTGTCGTTCGTGGTACTCGACGATGCGCTCGAGTCCGTGATCGGGATAGAAGCGGCCCGCTCGCATCATCGCGGCCTGGTTCGATTGGATACCGAGACCGAGATAAACGATGGCATCAACGCCCGGATGGGTGGCGATCATCTCCATCACCACCGGGATCGTGTCCCTGGTCTCTCCGCCCGCCAGGTCCACCGGGTTGTTGCGACTCCACCGTGGCGGCAGCATCGTGTCGATGTCGGCGAGCAGGTCCTCGGGAAGATCGGCGAGCTCCAGCACCGAACTGGCACTCACCGCGTCGGCGGTGACGACCCCCCATCCACCAGCGGTCGTCATGACGACCACTCGGTTCCCGGTGGGCAGAGGCTGAGTGGCGAGCGTGGCGGCGGCTTCGAAGGCTTCCTCGATGGTGCCAGCCCGCAACGCGCCAACTTGTCGACAGGCGCCGTCGAACACCCGATCGTCCGTGGCAAGTGACCCCGTGTGGCTCGACGCCGCCCGAGCACCCCCGGCGGTCGCCCCGCCCTTGACCAACACCACGGGCATGGTCGGAGTGATGGCCGCCAGGCGATCCATGAAGCGTCGACCGTCGGTCAGACCCTCGACATACGCGAGTCCGACGCGGGTTTCGGGATCGGCTGCGTAGTAGGTGAGGTAGTCGGCGACGTCGGTGGCAGCGGCATTGCCGGCGGACACCGCCCGGCTGATGCCGATGCCGGTGGCACACGACCAGTTGAGGAACGACGACACGAAATTACCGGATTGCGACGCCACGCCCACGCCGCCAGCGGGCGGATAGGGCGCGACGATCTGAGCGCACAACGACGCTGGTGTCGAGATGACGCCTTGGCCGTTCGGCCCGGCCAACAAGATCCCGAGTTCGTCGCACAGGGCCACGAGCTCGGCCTCGTCCTCGACGCCCTGCGGTCCGGCCTCGCCGTAGCCAGCCGACGTGAGAAAAGCCGCAGTGATGCCTTTCGCGGCGCATTGACGGAGGAGTTCGTTGTTCGCGCTCTTGGGCGTGCACACGAAAACGAGGTCGCACACGCCCTCGGGAAGTTCATCGATCGAGGCGATCGTCTCGATGCCGAGCACCGTCGCGCCCTCGAGGTTCGTGGCGTACACGGCGCCTTGGTATCCGTTGGCCAAGACATTGTGGAGGCTGACGAACCCGAACTTGCCGGGATGCGTCGAGGCGCCGGCGATCAGGATTCCCTTCGGCTCGAAGAGCGCCGCGAAGCGGGGATCAGCGGCACTCATGACCGGGCCTCGATCTCGACGAGCGCGTCTACGGCGATCGGCACGCCGTTGCTGATGATCAGCGGGTTGAGATCGGCGGAGAGCAGGCCCGGGGTCTCGACCGCGAATCGACTCAGGGCAACCAGCACGTCGGCCACCGCTTGGCGGTCCACGGCCGGCTCGCCTCGGAACTCGTCGAGCAGCGCCGATATGCGGAGGTCGTCGAGCATCTCGTGAGCGTCGCCATCGCTGATGGGCACCAGACGGATCGACACGTCCGCCAAGACCTCGGTGAAGATCCCGCCGACGCCGACCATCACCGTCATGCCGAATTGTGGGTCGAGCGACAAACCGGCAATGAGTTCACGGCTTCCGCTGATCATCGGCGCAATCAGCACCTCGACGTCGCCGTCGTCGGGTGTCGCGGCCGCGAGCAGATCGCTCGCCGCAGCCTCGACCGCCGCCCGATCCCCGAGGCCGAGACGGACAAGGCCCCGCTCGGTCTTGTGGGCGATTCCGTCGCCGCACAGCTTGGCGACAACCGGGAATCCGATGTCCTCAGCGGCGGCTCCGGCCCCGGCAGCGTCAGGGCTGAGGATCTCGGCGGCAATGGGAATGCCGTAGGGCGCAAGGACGGCCTTCGACTCGGTCTCGGACAGCGTGGGCATGGAAGGGGATCGTATGTCCGTCGCCATGTATCTTCCGAAGCGACGGATCGAAAGGTGACCATGCACATTCTGTCGGCTCTCTTCATCGACGGTATCGAGGCGCGGCAGGTGCCGGGCCCGTCCACCCGACTCGACTTGTCAGGTGTCCAGTTCTCGGCGCCAGCACCCGAGCCGTTCCCGTTCACTTGGGCGCCGCATCTGGCCGTGATCGTGCACTGCGCCGAGGGCGAATCCGCCAACGCGGCGCTCGAGGTGGTCTTCATGCGCGACGGTGAACAGATCGCCCGCAACGCCCAGCCCCTCACGGTGGAGCCGACCAAGTTCAACTATCGCTTGGTCCGAGCCGAGCTGGAGTTCGAGGAACCCGGCACGATCGAGGCGCACTGCAGGATCGACTTGGGTCCCGTGATAGTGGTTCCGTATACGATTCTTCCGCCCCTCGAGGGGTCTGCCGAGGCCTGACCATGTCAGATCCGGCACCCTCAGCGGTCCCCACCCCTCGCCCAGTCATTGGCGCGGCGCTCTCCGAGCATCCTCTGGCGACCCAGGCCACAGGCGAGCTGGTCGGGCAGATTCTCGAGTCGGTCGGCACGGCACCCGATCTCGCGGTCCTCTTCGTGACCGAAGCGCATCTCGGAGCACTCGAAGACATCGTGCGCACCATCCGCTTGCTCCTGAATCCCCGCGTGCTGATCGGGGCATCCGCTGTCTCAGTGCTCGGTGGTTCACGCGAGGTCGAGGGCGGGGCCGCGATGAGCCTGTGGGCCGCGCGATTCGGTGAGGACCTCGAGCCGGTGCGGCTCGAAGCATTTCGGAGCCCCGACGACGAGATCCTCATCGCCGGCGGCGGAGTCCTCGGCCGGGACGACGGCACCATGCTGCTGCTGGGCGACCCGTTCAGCTTTCCCGTCGACGAGGTGTTGGATCATCTGTCCGAGGCGTGCCCGAACGTGACGATCCTCGGGGGTATGGCGTCGTCGGGCCGCCAGCCTGGCGGCAACGTGTTGATCCTCGACGACGAGCGTTTCCGCGACGGCGCGGTTGGCGTGTGGCTCCCTCCTCAGGTGAAGGTCACCCCGGTTGTCAGCCAGGGCTGTCGACCAATCGGCCAGCCGCTGACGGTCACGAAAGCGGAACGATCGATTGTCTACGAACTTGCCGGTCAGCCGGCGCTCGATCGTCTGATGGCCCAGCTCGAGGTACTCACCAACGATGAGAAGCACCTGGTATCCGAGGGACTGCATGTCGGAATCGTCATTGACGAACACGCCATGGACTTCGCTCGAGGCGACTTCCTGATACGTGGCGTTGTCGGAGCTGACCGCAGCGCTGGGGCCGTGGCACTCGGCGACAGCGTCGAGGTCGGCACCACCATCCAGTTCCAGGTGCGCGACGCCGCGACCGCTGATGAAGACCTCGCCGCCCTCATGGCGGAGCGAACCGGCGCCGGGGCACTGGTGTTCACCTGCAACGGACGGGGGCGACGTCTGTTCGGCACCCCGGATCATGACGCCACGATCGTTGCCGAATCGATCGGCGGGAATGGCGTCGCCGGCATGTTCTGTGCCGGCGAACTCGGTCCGGTCGGCGGCCGGAACTTCCTTCACTCCTTCACCGCATCCATCGCCATCTTCGACTGAGCGCCCTCCGTTGAGCCCCGATATTCGCAGGCTCCGGTCGGTTGCCTAGACTCGGTCCGCCCACGAACGCCGGAAAGGCGCTGTTGTAGATGAGCACCGACACCACTCGTCGTTCTGTCGTTGAGATCGATCCCGCCCTCGAAGCGCTGGGGATCGCCACCATCCGAGGCCTCGCGATGGATGGCCCCGCCAAAGCGAACTCCGGTCACCAGGGAACAGCCATGGCACTGGCACCGCTGGCGCACGTGTTGTGGACGCGGATCATGCGTTACGACGCGGCCGCTCCCGAATGGCCTGACCGGGATCGGTTCGTGCTGTCATGCGGACACGCCTCGATCCTGCAGTATTCGATGCTGCACCTCACCGGCGGAGCGGTCACCCTCGACGACCTGAAGAACTTCCGCCAGTGGGGTTCCGCCACGCCCGGTCACCCCGAGGTGGGGCACACTCCCGGCGTCGAGGTGACAACTGGCCCTCTCGGCCAGGGCTTCGCCAACGCCGTTGGAATGGCCATCGCCGAAGCCTCGCTGCGCGCCCGATTCGGCAGCTCGGTCTGCGACCACCGCATCTGGGCCGTAGCCGGCGATGGCGACTTGGCGGAAGGCGTGAGCCACGAGGCCGCCTCGCTGGCCGGTCACCTGGGACTCGATCGGCTGTGTGTGGTCTACGACGACAATCACGTCTCCATCGACGGGCCCACCGAGCTGGCTCTCTCCGACGATGCCGCAAAGCGGTTCCGTGCGTATGGGTGGAACGTCATCGAAGCGGGCGAGGTGGGCGAAGACCTCGATTCCATCGAGGCTGCCCTGCAGGCCGCTGCTGGCCACCTAGACGGGCCAACGCTCGTGATCCTTCGGACCCACATCGGCTTCCCATCACCCACACACACCGACGATCCCGCCGCCCACGGTTTGGCCTTCAAGCCCCAGGAGATCGCGGCGACCAAGGCCGTCATGGGTCTGCCGGAGAACGAATCCTTCTGTGTGCCCGATGACGTGCTCGAGGCGTACACCGCTGCGGGTTCGTCGGGCGCGACCCAACGCCTCGCCTGGGAAGCCGGACTGGATGCCGCTCTGGGGGATCGACGCGCCGAGTGGGAATCCTCGTTGACGTCCACCCCCCTGAGCGATCTGGTCGACATCCTCCCGACCTACGAGGTCGGGGCCAGCGTCGCCACCAGAGTTGCCGTTGGTGCCGCGTTGAACGCGTCCCTTGATGCCGTTCCGGGTCTTGTTGCTGGCGGAGCCGACCTCACGGGAAACACGGGGACCCAGCTCAAGGGTGTGGCCGCCTTGTCCGCTGACGAGCCAGCCGGCCGACAGATCCACTTCGGAATTCGCGAGCACGCCATGGGCGCGGTCATGAACGGCATGGCGCTCCATGGCGGGCTGACCCCTGCCGGCGGCACGTTCCTGGTGTTCAGCGACTACATGCGGCCAGCGGTTCGACTGGCCGCCCTCATGGGAACCAAGGTGTTGTTCGTGTGGTCGCACGACTCGGTCGGGGTCGGCGAGGACGGCCCGACGCACCAGCCGATCGAACATGTCGCAGCACTCCGAGCCATCCCCGGTCTGCCCGTGATTCGACCGGCCGACGCCAACGAGACAGTCACCGCCGTTCGGCTGGCTCTCGAGGGCAATGGGCCCGTGGCGCTGATCGCCTCGCGCCAGAATCTGCCAGTCCTCGAGGGAACCTCAGCCGACGGCGTCGCCAGAGGCGGCTACGTCCTCGTCGAAGCTGCCGATGCGGTCATCACCTTGGTGGCGACCGGATCGGAGGTCTCGCTCGCTGTCGATGCCGCGGCAGAATTGGCGACAGCCGGTGTTGTCGCTCGCATCGTGTCCCTGCCCTGCTGGGAATGGTTCGCCGCCGAGAGCGCAACATCGCGCGCCGCGGTGCTGGGCACGCTCCCCCGACTCGGCATCGAAGCGCAGGTCGGGTTCGGCTGGCACCGGTGGGTCGACGACGTGGTCTCCATCGAACGCTTCGGGGCCTCGGCACCGGGTGATGTCGTGATGGCCGAGTTCGGTTTCACGGCCATCAACGTTGCGGCCCGGGCCACAGCGCTTCTCGCGGTCAGCCAGCCCTGACCGCAGCCGGGTCACCGCGCTTCATCCATCTCCTCATCCACGCACACACTCACGAACCGAGTCACACCATGGGACGACTGCACGACCTCTACTCGACCGGCGGGCAGAGCCCGTGGCTCGACAACCTCAAACGAGGGTGGATCACCTCCGGTGAGATCCAACGGTGGGTCGATCGCGGGGTTCGTGGCATCACCTCGAATCCAGCGATATTCCAGAAGGCCATCGAATCGGGGGCGGAGTACGACGATCAGTTCCGCGACCTCGTCGGCGCCGGGACCTCCATCGAGGACGCCTACTGGAATCTGGTCGTCGATGACATCTCGGAAGCACTGCGGATCCTTCGACCGGTCTACGACGAGTCCAACGGCATCGACGGGTACGTGTCGGTCGAGGTGGCGCCATCGTTGGCCCGCGATCGAGCGCGGACCGAGGTCGCCGCACGCGAGCTCGACGACCGGATTGCGGCACCGAACCTGTTGGTGAAGATTCCCGGCACTGCCGAGTGTGTGCCCGCCATCCAAACGATGATCGCCGAAGGTCGAAGCATCAACGTCACGTTGATCTTCACCCTCGAGCGCTACGAAGCCGTGATCGAGGCGTACCTTGCCGGGCTCGAAGCCGCCACCGGGGATCTGTCGAACATTGCCTCTGTCGCGTCGTTCTTCATCAGCCGTGTCGACACCGAGATCGATCGACGACTCGATGCCGTCGGCACCCCCGAGGCGCTTGAATTGCGCGGCACCGCCGCCGTCACCCAGGGCCAGCTCGCGTACGCCATCTTCGAGGAGCGGTTCTCCGGCCCACGTTGGTCAGCCCTACAAGCGCGGGGCGCCCAGGCCCAGCGACCGCTCTGGGCATCCACCTCGACCAAGAACCCGGCCTTTCCGGACACGCTGTACGTCGATGCATTGATCGGCCCGAACTCGGTCAACACCATTCCCGACGCCACCCTCGAAGCCTTCGACGACCACGGAACGGTGGTGCGCACCATCGATGCTGATCTACCTGCTGCGAACGCTCGCTGGGCCCGTCTCTCGGCGATCGTTGACCTCGATGACGTCGGCCGCGTCCTCGAAGCCGAAGGTGTCGGATCCTTCGAGAAGTCATTCGACGAGCTCCTCGCCGTGCTCGACGCCAAGGCCGCCACCTTCACCTCCTGACCCCCCGCGTCCCACCGTTCTGGTTGAATCGGGGCGCGGTTTTGGGGTGAGTTCTGATGTAGAACGATGTTGGTTCGATATGTGAACTAACCTCTCAGACGTGGCGATCGAACCGGACAGCGACAAGGAGTGCTCGATCGCCTCAGCGCTCGGGATCATCGGCGACCGCTGGACGATCCTGATCCTCCGTGACGCATTCCGGGGTATTCGCCGCTTCGACGACTTCCGCAAGGACCTGGACATCGCGAGGCCGGTTCTCTCAGATCGACTCCGCAAACTCGTCGACGCGGGCGTGATGACCAGGATCGCCTACCAACAACGCCCCGAACGCTTCGAGTACCGCCTCACCCCGATGGGCATCGAACTCTCGCCCGCCCTAGTTGCGCTGATGCGCTGGGGCGACACCTGGTTGAGCACTGACGGGCCCCCGACGGTGTTGGTCCACGACGTCTGCGGGCATCCGCTCGAACAGGGCTTCTGGTGCCAGACCTGCCACGAGACCTTCTCGCCGACCGAGATCGCCAGTCGGCCCGGCGTCCACGCCCATCCCCCAGCCCCCGACCAAGCAGCGTCCACCATCTCGCCCGATCCCGACATTCATGGAGCACCCAGTGCACGAGCTACTTGACCTCCCACTCGTGGAGTTGATGCGCCGCGCCGCGCGCCAACGCGACGAGACCACGGGGACGAGGCTCACGTTCTCCCCCAAGGTCTTCATCCCGCTGACGATGTTGTGCCAGGACAAGTGCGGGTACTGCACGTTCGCTCGGCCGCCCGCCCGCTTGGAGTCCCCGTATCTCAGCGACGAGCAGATCCTGGCGGTCGCCCGCCGCGGCGCTCGCGCCGGGTGCCACGAGGCCTTGTTCACCCTCGGCGAGAATCCCGAAGCTCGCTACCCCGCTGCCCGTGACTGGTTGGCGGAGCACGGCTTTGCGACGACCGTCGACTACCTCGTGGCCATGTGCCAGCTGGTCCTCACCGAGACGGGGCTTCTGCCGCACGCCAACGCCGGGGCCTTGAGCCCGGAGGAGCTCGGTCGGCTCCGAACCGTGTCGCCGTCGCAGGGGATGATGATCGAGTCGCTGAACCCCGACCTCGACTGCCATCGCGGCTCACCCGACAAGACCCCCGAGCGGCGCCTCGCAACACTCGAAGCCGCCGGCCGACTCCAGATCCCGTTCACGACCGGCATCCTCGTCGGCATCGGGGAATCACGAACTGATCGAGTCGATGCCCTCATGGCCATTGCCGACTCCCACGCTCGTCACGGTCACGTCCAAGAGGTCATCGTGCAGAACTTCCTGCCCAAGGACGGCACGGCCATGCACCAGTCGCCGCCATGTCCTCACGAGGACTACCTCGAGGCGATCGCTCTGGCCCGTTTGATCCTCCCCGCCGAGATCTCGTTGCAGGCCCCCCCGAACCTCAGCGACGACTTCGGAGTGCTCATCGATGCCGGAATCGACGACTGGGGCGGCGTGTCACCGGTGACCCTCGACCACGTGAATCCCGAGCGCCCTTGGCCCGAGCTCGATCGGCTCCGCGATGCTTCCGTGGCGCGGGGATTCTCCCTCGCTCCCCGCCTCACAGCCCATCCGCGATACGTGCTGGAGCCGTCACGATGGTTCGATCCTGCCATCGAATTCCCGGTCATGGACCGTTCCGACGCCGAGGGGCTCGGCCGCGATGACCCGGGCGCCGTGTTCCCCGAGAAGATCTCGGCCGCAGACACCGTCGGGGATGGCGCAGAGGTGGTGCTCGTCGGTCATCGATCCACCCAGTGGTACAGCGGCGCTGACGTGGCACCGCCCGTCATCATCGAAACCGGTGGTCAGGTCGAAGCCGGTGGTGAGAGGGCACGGCCGGTGGGGTCCCGCCGCAGCGCCGCCGAGGAATCCATCGAGGGGCATCGTCGAGGTGAACTGCTCGGCGAGGACGAGATCGTCGCGCTGTTCTCAGCTCGCGGACCAGAGGTCCGCCTCGTCGCGGAATACGCCGACGAACTCCGCCAACGCGCCGTCGGCGACGTGGTGACCTGGGTCGCCAACCGGAACATCAACTACACCAATGTCTGCACCTTCAAGTGCCGATTCTGCGGTTTCAGCAAGGGTCCGCTCTCGTTGAACCTGCGGGGGACTCCGTACCTGCTCACCCTGGACGACATCGCCGAACGTGCGGCCGAGGCTGCCGCCAACGGCGCCACCGAGGTGTGTCTGCAAGGTGGCATCCATCCGAGCTTCGACGGCGACTACTACATCGACGTCACCCGAGCCGTGAAGAACGCTGTCGGCGATATCCATGTGCACGGCTTCACTGCCCTCGAGGTGACTGAAGGCGCCAAACGCCTCGACGAACCGCTCGACGTCTACCTGCAACGTCTGATGGATGTCGGTCTGCGATCGCTGCCCGGAACGGCGGCGGAGATCCTCGACGACGAGGTACGGAAGATCCTGTGCTCCGACAAGGTCAACACCCAGGAGTGGCTCGACGCCCACCGCATTGCGCACAGCGTGGGCCTGCGTTCCAACGTGACCATCATGTTCGGGTCGATCGAGCAGCCACGGAGCTGGGCGAAGCACCTGATCGTGACCCGCGACCTCCAAGCCGAGACCGGTGGTTTCACAGAGTTCGTGCCGCTGCCGTTCGTCCACATGGCATCGCCGATCTATCTTCAGCGCCACGCTCGGCGCGGCCCGACGTTCCGCGAAGTGATCCTGATGCACGCCGTCGGTCGAATCGTGTACGACGGCTACATCCCGAACATCCAGGCGTCGTGGGTGAAGCTCGGTTTCGGTGGGGCACGCCAACTGCTCAACGCGGGGGTGAACGACCTCGGCGGCACGCTGGTCGACGAAAACATTTCGCGAGCAGCCGGCGCCAGCCACGGCCAAGAGGTCAGCGAGTCCGACTTCGCAGCGCTGGTCGAGCCACTCGGTCGGCGCCTCGAACAACGGACCACGCTGTACGGTCGGGTCCACGCCGGGGTCTGATCATTCCGGCACCCGCTTCACCGAAAGTACGCCGTGCCCGCTCCACGCCAGAAACGCCGCAACACGAGAAGCCGAACCGGAGATGAGCCACTCGACGCCATCATTGCGTCGTTCGTGGCAGAGATCGGGCCCAGCGACAACAGTGACCTGCTCCACGAGCTCGCTGTCACGTTGGCCAAGCTCGGCCGCGACGGACCCGATCGAGGCGATCTCAAACTCCTGAGTGGGGCGATGCGCGAACTCCGCACCTCGTTCCGCCGATTCGAGGCCGAGGCCGACCGACCCAAGGCATCGGTGTTCGGCTCGGCACGGACACCACCCACCGACCCGTCCTACGAGCTGTCCCGCGAGATGGGTGCCAAGTTGGCGGAGTCCGGATGGATGGTCATCACCGGCGGTGGGCCCGGCATCATGACCTCCACCATCGAGGGAGCTGGCGGAAACAACGCCTTCGCGGTCACGATTCGTCTGCCATTCGAACCCAACCCGGCCATGGCGCTGGTCGACGACGACCACGTGGTCCGATTCCGCTACTTCTTCACCCGCAAGCTCACCTTCATGAAGGAAGCCAGCGCGTATGTCGTCTTCCCCGGCGGGTTCGGCACGATGGACGAACTCTTCGAGTTGCTGACGCTCATGCAAACGGGCAAGGAGATGCCAGCACCGGTGGTGTTGATGGATCCCGACGGTGAGACGTACTGGCGCCGGTGGGCGGAGTTCGTGAACGACGAGCTCATCGAGAACGGATGGGTGTCACCAGAGGACATGGACCTCGTCTTTCCCACCCATTCCGTTGATGACGCCGTTGCCTACATCAAGGCGTTCTATCGGGGCTACCACTCGTTGCGTTTCGTGGAGGGTCGACTCGTCATCCGTACTCAGTCACCGGTGACCGACGGGACCTTGGCCACGCTCAACGAGGAGTTCGCGGACATCATTGCCAGCGGCGTGATCGAACGAACCGACGCCTTGGCCCACGAGATCGACGACGAGGATGTCGTTGAACTCCCCCGTCTCATCCTCGACTTCGACAATCGGCACTTTGCCCGCCTGCATCGACTGGCACGCCGCATCAGCGAGTTGGCCTGAGGACGGCCCAACACGCCGCAACGTCATGACACGCGACGACACGGCACGCGAGGCTGCCCCGGGGAGGAGACACCCCCCCGGGGCAGCGACGCGGTGAGTGCGGGTCTGATCAGTGCAGGTTGATCAAGAGCACCCAGGCCTGCATGAGGTCGACGAAGGCGGCGTTGATGTCGCTCTTGACCGATTCAAACGTGGCCCGGGTCCCATCGGGATCAGCGTTGTAGCCAGCGACCGTCACCGACGAGTTCAACGTCGCGGCGGAAGTGATCAGGGCATCCCCGGCACTGATCAGCGTTGCGGCCTCGGTCGTGTCCAAGCCCGCCGCCGACTTGGTGGCGACGAGCGAGTTGAGGAAGGTGACGCCGTTGCCGAGCGCATCGCCCTTGGCGACGAAGATGACCTGGGGCAGCACGACAGCAAACACCCGGTTGTCGACGAAGACTGCGGCGCAGGCCGCAGCGAGCGTGGCCTTGTCGGTTGCCACGGTGACGGCCGGACGGTTCACGGTCTCGAGGTTCGAGATCACAGCGTCGACGTTGGCGTCGAGGGTGGCTTTCTGGTCGGTGGTGATCCGGCGAGCCGAGTCGATTCGGGCCTTGACGCTGTTGAGCGCTGACTCCCGGGTGTTGATCGATGCGATGCATCGAGTTCGTGTCGTTTCCAGTCGGCTCGACGGCGAGGCGCCGGCGGCACCAGCGGTTCCGGCGACGATGGCTCCGGTGAGGAGCGCTGCGGTGATGAGTCGGGTGGTCTTCATGTTGGTTCCTTTGGGTGGGGAGCCCCGGATGGCGCTCTGCGATGAACCAGTTATCGCCCCCGAACATGATGAGAATGTGATGCGCCAGTGAGGCGTTGATGCGCGGTTCTTGCCCGCACTCGATCAGTCGTCGTCGAAGTCTCCGTTGGGCTCCTTGAGCAGACCGATCGCCTTCTCGACGGCCCGACGAGCGCGGGTCAGCCGCTTCTCGTCGACGGGATACTCCGTTCCGCCCGCATCGATCGACTCGCGGAGTCGAACGATCGCGAGATCAGCCAACTCCTCGGCGATCCCCTCCAGCCGCCCTCTGATGTCATCGAACTCACCGGCCATGTCGCGCTCCTTCGTCGTGGTCAACGTTGTGCTGCCGTGCTCGGAGCACCGCAGCAATGATCTCCACCGGGTGTGACACCGAGATTCCGCCACCCGCCAGGTGGAGAGCGCAGCCAGGATTGGCGCTCACCACATTGGCTCCGCCGGCCCGGTCGATCGCCAGAATCTTTCGGTCCCGGAGCTCGGTGGCCATCGCCGGCTGCAACAGCGAATACGCCCCGCCTGCGCCGCAACACAACCCGTCGTCGTCGAGCTCGACCACGTCGGCGACTGGCGCCAGCGCCACCCGCGTGGCGGCATGGACCCGCTGGACGTGTCGCAGATGACATGGATCCTGAACGATGACTGTCGGCCGCCGACGCGATGGATCGACCAACGCGGCGAGACGATCGGCCCGCGTCGCGATGAGTTCCATGGCATCGACAATCCGGGACGAGCCGCGCCCGCCATGTTCCTTGAGGTGCGCCCCGCACCCTGCGGAGTCGATCACGATCGGCGCGTCGTCGAGCGACCGGCCGGGCTCCGATGTTCGAAATCGAGCCATCGCTCGTTGCGTCTGGCGAGTAGCTAACGTCTCCAGACCCCCATGGTGCGCCAACGCACCGCAGCACCCTTCGTGAATCGAGGGGAGCATCGGTTGCCACCCGAGGGCGGTGAGCACCTCGACGAGGGCGATGTGCGTTGAACGCGAGACCGCATCCATCACGCACCCGGTGAGCACCCACACCGGGTCACCCTTCGCTGGCGGAGCCGGGATCGCCGGGCGCCGAAGCGGGAGTCGCACGGGAAGCTTCGAACGAGGAACCCCACCCACTCGCTGACCCCACGCGACCATCGTCGCTCCGGCAAGAATCACCGAATGGTGCCCAAGGGCCCGGAGACCAACTCGCATCCACCACGGGTTCGTGGCCGGTATCTCGGTCACCATGTCGCCGCGGGCGGTCGAGATCATGCGGCCGAACGGCACACCCGACGGGCACGCCGGCTCGCATCCGCGGCACTGAACACACGACTCGAAGGCATCGACCACCTCGGGATCCGACGAGGCGATCTCGCCGTCCGCCACCAGGCGCATCACCGCGATCCGTCCCCGCGGCGACCGGCGCTCGTCGCCACTCACTCGCCACGTCGGACAATGGGGCAGACACAGTCCGCACTGAACGCACGATGCCAGGTCGTCGGGATCCACCGTCATGTCGGGTCACTCATCTTCGCTGCTCACGCTGCATCGCCGATCATGCGACACCTGCCAGGAGCTTCCCCGGGTTCAAACGCCTCTCCGGGTCGAACGAATCACGGAGACGGCGATGCAGCATCGCCACCCCGGAGTCGGATGCCACGTTGCCGGACGCCATCGAGCCATGAACCAGGCCGATTCCGATCTCGGCCACAAACGGCCCATCAGCCGCGCGAAGGCGGGTGACCGCCGACGGTCGACATGACCGCCGATGAGGGGGCAACGCGGGCGGACCGGCCACCGGGATCATTCCCAGTTCACCCAAGCGCGTGATGTCGTCGTCGACCTGCGCAGCGCCACCGCGCACCGCGACCCAGGTGTCCTCACCGTCCCACAACACCGCGCCAGGTCGGTCGAGCATCCCGATCACGAGGGTCGAGTCGGCCGGTCCCATCATCCACTGAACCACCGCAGGTCGGGGAACGGTGCGTAGCAACACCGACTCGAAGCAGGCCAGCACGCCGAGCGATCCCACCAGGAGCCGACACAAGTCGAAGCCGGACACGTTCTTGACGGTGGAACCGCCGATGGCGAAGCGAACACCGTCCGCACCAACCACGGTTCCGCCAACGAGCGCATCTCGAACATGGCCGTCACCCAGGCGGTACAGCCCCGACTGGCCGACAGCCAGCACCCCACCGACAGTGGCCTCGGGTGATCCGTCGAGAACCACTCGCTGGTTCACCTCGCACAATGCCGCATCGAGGCGCGACAACGTCACCCCGGCATCGACGCGCACCAGCAGCTCGGTGGGGCGTGGGTCGATGACGTTCGAGGGCGCAATGATCGGTCGAGCCTCGGGATGGGTGGTTCCCCCCACGGATCGGTGGGTGGCGCCACCGACGACAGTGACGGGACCCGGTTCCATCAGTCCATCCACGAGCGAGTCGGAGCTCATATCCAGACACCCTCGGGAAGCGCTGCGAGCTGGCGATGGTCCCCGCAGCCAGCACCGATCGGGATCACCTTGTCGGGGTTCGCGCGCCGATCGGGGTCGAAGGCATGGCGCAGCCGATCCTGGGCGAGAAGGTCTTCGGGTTCGAACATCTCCCCCATGTGGTCCCGCTTCTCGATGCCGATGCCGTGCTCGCCGGAAAGGACTCCCCCGGCGGCGAGGGAGATCCTCACGATCGCCCGACCGGCCTCGTGGACACGCTCCATGACACCGGGCTCACGGGCATCGAAGAGCACCAGGGGATGGAGGTTGCCGTCGCCAGCATGGAACACGTTGTAGACCTCGAGGCCGAGCTCCTCGACACGCTGGCGAATCTCCCGCAGCACCCGGGTCAAGGACGCCCGGGGCACCACGGTGTCGTGAAGGTAGTAGTCCGGACGGATCCGGGCGATGGCGCCGAACGCAGACTTGCGGGCCTTCCACCAGAGCTGCCGTTGCGTGTCGTCCTGAGCGACGCGAACCTCGCGTGCGCCGCCGGCCGTCAGTACCTCGATCACCCGACCGGTGTCGTCGGCGACTGAGATGACCGATCCGTCCAGCTCCACCAGCAGCACCGCTGCGGCGTCACGCGGGAGGCCAGCGGAGACGTAGTCCTCGAGGACTGCTGCCAACGGGCCGTCGATCATCTCCAGTGCCGCCGGCAGCAAGCCCGCGTTGATGATGCCGGACACGGCGTCGGCCGCGGCGTCGAGCTCATCGAAGATGCCGAGCAGGGTCGTCACCGAGGTCGGGTTGGGAGTCAAGCGAACCGCGATCCGTGTGGCGACCCCCATCGTGCCCTCGGATCCAATGAACGCTCCCCGTAGATCGAGGCCGTCGGGCTCGGCATCGGCGCCCCCCAACATGACGACCTCGCCGGTGGGGAGCACCACCTCGAGAGCCGCAACGTGTGCGGTCGTCACGCCCTCCGACAAGCAATGGGGGCCGCCCGAGTTGTTGGCGACATTTCCACCGATCGTGCAGGCCTGTTGCGACGACGGGTCCGGAGCGAAATGAAACCCCAACGGTTCCAGGGCCCGATTGAGATCCAGGTTCAAGACACCGGGCTCAACCCACGCCAGACGATCCTCCGCCTCGATCGACACGATCCGGTTCATTTGCGTGGTGACGACCACAATGGACTCATCGACCGGTACCGCTCCCCCTGCGAGCCCCGTGCCGGCTCCCCTCGTGACCACTGACAATGCGTGCCGCGCCGCAATCCCCATGATCTCGACCACATCGCTCGTCCGGCGAGGACGGCACACCAGCGACGCGGCCACCCCATGACAGATGGACGCGTCTCGTGCCAGCAAACGTTCGTCGAGCGCTCCCCCGACCGACCCAGCACCGAGTAGTTCGACCAACTCACGGCGAGCAGCTGCCGATCGTTCGGAAGTGGACAGGCTCGGCATCGTTCGCATCGTAGGGCCGTACCGAGCGGCTCCCTGGCGTGGGTACAGTGACGGTCCCATGAACGAGCCGATGCGCCAATGGCACTCATACACCGATGACGACGACGAGACGTGGTTGTTCGACAGCAGTTTCCTCATGTCGAACTGGACCTGCATCTATGGCCGTGGCTGCAAGGGCGTCCTCGACCACGACGCCACCGAACTCCAGCACGGGTGCTGTACCCACGGCGCCCACTTCTCCGACAACGCTGACCGCAAGCGGGTGAAGGCGGCCATCAAGCGGCTCACGCCCGAGAACTGGCAGAACCACGACATCGCCGAGCAGTACGGCGGACCGGTCGGACAGACCGACGAAGGTGGCTACGCCACTCACACTCACGACGGCGTCTGCATCTTTCACAATCGCCCCGGTTTCGCGGGCGGGCAGGGCTGCGCGCTGCACGGCGCAGCGTTGGCAGCTGGCGAGCGCCCGATGGACTGGAAGCCAGATGTGTGTTGGCAGCTCCCGCTTCGGCTCGAGACCAGAACCGACGAGAACGAGCGAACCACCTATGTCCTGCGGGAATGGCAACGCAAGGACTGGGGCGAGGGCGGGAACGACTTCCACTGGTGGTGCACAGAGACCCACGAAGCGTTCGTCGGCGATCGTGCGGTGTACCAGGAACTCCGTGACGAGATCATCGAGCTCATCGGCCCGGGCCGGTACGCCTGGTTCGTCGAGAACGTCGCCGGGGACGAGGCCGAAACGGTCTTGGCTCATCCGGCGCGGCGGACGAGTTCTGCCTGACTCCTCAAGTCTGGAGGGTCATCGGCCGACGGGGAAGCGTGACCACTTTCACCAGCCAAGCCCTCTCCGACAGCGCCAAGTCGAATGGTCTGTTGCTGCCCGATCACGTGGTCGAGCAGATCGTCGCCGCCATCGATTCCGGCAAGCACATCATTCTCACGGGCCCCCCAGGAACCGGGAAGACGACGCTCGCCTATCTCGCTGCTGACCTGGCCCGCTCCGCCATGATGTGCACCGGCTATCTCCCGACGACCGCCACCAGCGAATGGACGACGTATGAGACCATCGGCGGGCTCCAGCCCACGCCCGAAGGACTCATCTTCCGACCGGGAATGTTCATCGAAGCCATCGAAGCCGGAAAGTGGTTGGTCATCGACGAGATGAACCGCTCGAACTTCGACCGGGCGTTCGGTCAACTCTTCACTGTGCTGTCCGGATCGGCAGTGGTGCTCCCGTACAAAGCCCTGGGGAAGTCCAAGCGGCTGAGCATCGTCCCCTTCGGCGAAGAGGCCCCCGACGGCACCGAGCCCATCAAGGTGCCGGCATCGTGGCGAATCATCGCCACCATGAACGCCTTCGACAAGAACCTGCTCTTCGACATGTCGTACGCGCTGATGCGACGCTTCGCCTTCATCGAGGTCGGCACTCCGAGCATCGCCATCTACGAGCAGCTTCTCGACGGCCCCGGCGACATCATCAAGCAGCTCCTGCCATTGCGCCGCTTCTGCGACCTCGGCCCTGCGATCTACCTTGACGCCGCCCGCTACGCCGAACGTCGGATGCGCGACGGCATCTCACGATCTCGTGTGCTCTACGAATCGTTCTACGCCTATTTCTTGCCACAATTCGAGGGTGTGGACGAGACGCAGGCGCTCGAGCTCTACCGCATGGTGTCCGAGCGACTCGACGACCCCGAACGGGCCGAAGTCCACCGAAACCTGTCCAACGTGTTGGGCGTCGAGCTCCTCAGCTGACGTGAGCGAGACCGAGATCCAGGGGACGTCCCTCCCACCGGTCGTTACGACCGATTCCGAACGCGTCTGGCCCGCCAACCGCGCCACCGTCACTGCGCAACCAGCCTTCTCCTCGCCGCTCCATCTGGTGTGGAACCGGCTGAGTCGACCCTTCAATCTGGTCCACATCATTCCGGCGTTGTGCGGCGTTCCGCCCGCTCATGTAGCAGATCTGATCGTGTTGCACGTTGCGTTGTCGACCGAAGCCGACGAGTTGATCGAGGCGACACCGTCGCTCTTGCGCCATCTGACATCGTCCACGACCATCGCCACCGAGCGTGTCGTCGGAGCGGTGACCGGCCCGGTGATCTGGGCGGAGACCCTCACCGCTCGAGCCAACGGCGGTGGAGCTGACGATGTCTTCGTGTGTGGGTCCCCGGAACGCGACTTCTCGACCCCCGAGAACCGAATTCTTGCCGCAGCCCTCCAGATGATCGTCCGGGCGTCCACGCGACTCGACTCCGACGCCGCCAACGAGACGCTTCGGGCCGACCAGCGCGACGCCGTTCGCGAGCGAGGCCAGCGCGCACGGGTACTACTGCAGAATCAGCACCTCAAAGCGCTACGCACCAACCGACCCTCACCTCGCGACGTGACCTCTGCCCGACAAGGCCGTCGAGCGGCCCATTTTCAGCCAGCGCTCGACATGTGGGCTCGGCGACACGAACCAATCCACCCCGACGAACTCCTGTCGTGCACCGATGCGGTGACACGCGGCCAACAGCGGGCGCTCGCGCTCGTGATGATGGCCGTGCAACGCCGCGGCCTGGCCGTCCCCCAATTCAATGCGTCGAACGGCGAGCTCGTTGCAGGAATCATTCGATACCGCAACCACCGCCGAGCGACCACCGCCGGCAACCACGGCATCCTGGTCGGCAACATCCTGGTCGATGGGGCACCCGACCCCACCCCACACGCCCGACGACGAGCCCTCGAACAGCTCGAGGCCAGGTCAGGCGACCGAGTCTTCTGTCTGGTGACCAGCGAAGCGGAGGCCGATCTGGCGGCGAGTCTGGCGCTGGACGGCACCCGCTGGAGTCACACCACCGCCTGAGGGGACCATGAGGGTCACTCGTCGCCGACGACCTCATCGTCGTCGTACCAACCGGACCGGCCGGAGACGGCCGTGTCCTCCTCGTCTTCAGGCTTGAACACCGACTCGATATCGACGTCAGGACCGCGCTTGAGGGCACGGGCCTCTTCGAAACGGCGATGGCGACCCTTCTTCACGGTTCAGCTCCAGATTCCAGGCGGAAGAGGTACATCCTACCGGTCCCCTCGCCCATTCACCATTTCGTCTCGCCAGTCAATGTCTTTCATGTCATTTCGGCAATCGCGGTTCGAGCACCAGGCGTCCGCTGGGTTCGAAGGCGATGGAGGCAGAGCCGCTGAGGAGTTGGCGGACCGGTGTTCCGACCAGGTCGCCACGCCATCCGTGGGCGAGACGAGCATCGGCGTCACCTCGGAGGAGCGACTCAATGTCGGCCCGAGTCGCCAGCAATGCGGCGTCGATCGCTTCGTCACGTGCCAGCTGGGTCACCCATGCCGAAACCAACGGCATGGCCGGCCGCATCTCGTTGGGGACATCGGCTACGGGAGCTTTCGAGCTCATCCGCGGCGGATTTTTTACGGCCTCGGCCACGGTCGCCACGAGATCTTCGGCGACTCCGGAGCGCAGCGACCGCCCCTCGACGCCACGTATCGACTTGAGATCCTCCACACGCTGTGGCTTCGAGACGGCAATGCCCACCACACCAAGGTCCGACAAGACGAAACGCGGCGTGAGGTCCAACTCCTCGGCCCGTTCTTCCCGCCATGCGGCGACGGCCTGGGCGATCGCCAGATCCTTGCCCTTGAGATGACGGAGCTCCTTGATACGGCGCCAGACCTCGGCCGGATCGCGTGGTCCTCGGGGGTCCGCGATCATCTCTTTCATCTCGGCGTCGAACCAGGCGCGTCGTCCACGCTCATCGAGCTGTCGGGCGAGCGAGTCGTGCAACTCGACCAGATCCGACACATCTGAGGCCGCGTAGGCCAACTGCGCATCGCTCAGCGGCCGGTGCAACCAGTCGGTCAGCCGGTCGGCCTTGGGAAGGCGGAGTCCGAGTTCCCGGTCGAGCAGGCTCGCCAGCGATGGACTGGAGTAGCCGAGGAATCCCGCCATGAGCTGGGTGTCGACCATCGCCTCGGGGATGGTGTGGCAATGACGGTCGAGCACCTCGAGATCCTGGCGACACGCGTGCATGATGCAGATGCCCGGACCGTCGAGCACCTGGGCCAGCGGGCCAATGTCGACCGCCAGCGGGTCGACCATGGCGATCCGGTCGCCCCACGCGAGCTGCACCAGCGCGACCTGGGCGTAGTAGGTGCGTTCCCGGTGGAACTCGGTGTCGACGGCGTAGCGGTCCGCTGAGGCCAGGTCGGCCAAGACTTCGCGAAAGTCCTCGTCGGTGGTGACCAGTTGCGCAACGATGGACGACTCTGTAGCGCCCGAATGCTCCTCAGCCACGCTCCGACCCGATCACGACTTCACGTCCGGACTCGATCCAGCCCATCGTTCCGCCAGCCACGTTCGTCGCCTCACGCCCGTTGGCGGCCAAGAACTCGCAGGCCGTCATCGAGCGGCCACCGCTCTTGCAGATGATGACGAGCGGGCCAGCGGGGAGATCCTCGACCCGGTCGGCCAGCTCGCTCAAGGCGAAGAGTTGCGCTCCGGGGACATGTGCCTCCACGTACTCGTGGTTCTCACGAACGTCGATGAGTTGGATGTCGCCGCCCATCCGGGCGAACAACGCGTCCACGTCGATCTCGGGAATCATCTCGTGCAGCCTCGCAGGAATCGTCGGGTGTCTGGGGTCGGACGTTGTGACGCTATCGGGCGGGCGGACCGAAGAATCGTTCTTGGCTCGCCTGCAGTTCTTCGGGTGTGTCGACATCGGCGAAACGTCCGTCGACGTCCACGTAACTGACGGTTATACCCTCGAGACCCCGCCGCATTGAGATGTCGGCCCATGGCAGCGGCGGCAGCGCCACCCCAGCACGCCAGAGCCCCGAGGTCAGCTGCTGCCGTCCGTCGATGCGCGCCAGCACAACATCGCCGGATGCCGCTTCGGCGGCGGCGAGAAATGAGCTCACGGCAGCAGAATCGATCAGGGGCAGATCACAGGGAAGCACCATGAGATCCCGTGGCGGACCGCAGCTGATGAGTCCGGCCAACGCCGCGAAGGGTCCCGCACCTGGCTCGGAGTCGGGCCACGGGACCAACTGCGGACCGTCACCGTCGGCCGGGCGGTCGGACCCGGCACAGAGATCGGGATCGAGTACCCGTGCGCCGACCAACCAGATGGTTGTGCATCCGGCATCGGAGAGGGCTGCCACGCAGCGTTCCTGCAGGGTTCGGCCACCGAGCTGGATCGTGGCCTTGTCGCGACCCATCCGAGCGGAGGCGCCGCCCATGAGGACCGCTCCGTCGAGCCGGTCCGACCCCCGAGAGGTTCCGTCGATCACACGACGCCCCCGTAGACGTGCTCACCCCCACGTGCCTCGCCATGGTTCGTCACTGCCGTCCGAAGATCATCCAGGAATTCCTCGACGACGACAGCATGGCCCGGAGCGACCATCATGTGGAGGCCACCTTGTTGGCGATCAAGGTTCCATCCGAGGTCGTCCATCACGTCGCACACCGCGTCGATGTCGATCCCGGACCCTTCCTCCGCACCGAATTCGAACAGGGAGAGATCCGGATCGGAGGTGATCCGCAGGCCGTCGATCGCTTCGATCCCGGCTCGGAAGCCGTCAGTGGCGGCGGCGACCTGTCGCGCCAGTCGCACGTAGCCTTCGGCGCCGAGATGGCTGATTGCTGTCCAGGCGCCAGCAATCGGCGAGCCCGACCGGGTGCCAGCCGCGGTGGAAGAGGCGTACAGCCCTCCCGGCCAGCCGTCGTACATGAAGATCTGCCGCTGGAAGAGATCACGGTCGCGGTAGAGCACAACGGACGCGCCTTTGAAGGTGTAGCCGTATTTGTGGATATCAGCCGACAAGCTCGTCACCCCGGGCACAGCGAAATTCCACGGCGGCACCGGCCGTCCCAACTCCTCCCACCAGGGAAGCAGCCAGCCGCCGAGGCAGGCGTCGACGTGGCAGAGCAGTCCCCGTTGTTCGGCGAGCGCAGCGATCTGGGTGACGGGATCGATCACGCCGTAGGGATAGCACGGTGTCGATGCCACCAACGCAATGGTGCGATCGTCGATGGCCGCCGCAAACGCGTCGACATCGGCCCGCCCATCGCTGCCCGGCTCCGTCGTGACGAGCTCGACACCCAGGTACTTACAGGCCTTCGCGAAGGCTGGGTGCGCAGTGGTGCACGTCACGAGCCGTGGCTGATGGATCCCGCGTTCGGCGGCTGCATGATCACGAGCGGTCTGTATCGCCAGGAAAACCGACTCGGTCCCACCCGAGGACATCGACCCACAGCTCGCGCCGAACAGGTCGGCGGCGAACCCGATGACATCGGTCTCCATTCGGAGCAGTGTCTCGTAGCGGAAGGGGTTGAGCGCGTTCTCGTGCAGGAACTCGGTGCCGACACGCTCCAGCAAGGCTTCGAGCTCGTGGTCACCTGTGTCGTAGACGAGGCTGAATGCCCGGCCGTGACGCCAGTCGAGATCCTTCTTACGCATCTCGGAGATCTCGGACCAGATGTCGTCGGCGGATCGTCCAGTGGCAGGAAATGAGTGCGTCATGGCGGCGATGGTACCGCCGTTCGACGAGTCGAGCCCTGAGATCAGCGGTCCCGAACATCCGCCCGCAGCTGAGCCGGGCGCCCTCGGCGTCAATCGAGATCGTTGGGCGGCCACGACGGATCGAGCTGGTGCAGAAAGTGCCAGCACCGCTCAGCTTCCTCGGATTCGTCGATGGCTGCCGCTGTCGCCCGCAGTCCCTCCAGCGCCCGGAGGAACCCACGATTCGTCTCGTGCTGCCAACGCACGTAACCCGTGCCGCGCCAGCCCGACTGGCGGAGACGATCGAGACCTCGGTGATAGCCCACGCGAAAGGCGGCGTACCGCTCCATGTCGTCGCGACCCAGCTGTCCGAGCCGTGCCCAGCCGTCGAGGAACTTGGGATCAGAAGCCAACGCAGCGCTGACCGCCGCCCGCCGGGCATCGGTGTCGGACAACGACTGTGCTGCCGCCAGCGCGGAGAGGGACTCGTGCGACTCCGGTTCCAGGATGGTCTCGGGTGGGCCGGTGGTCAGATGCACTTCGCTCATGGAGCCAAGCTAGTCAGCGTCCCCCGGATGACCCGTGCCAGCGGACGAATCACCGATGGGAGGGAGGGCTTCGACTGGGGCGGCGTCATCGGACTCGTCGGCCCAGAGCGGGATCCGTCGAAGCTGACCAGTGTCGAGGGGGGGCACGAGCGCCTCGCCAATTGGGCTGGGTTCGGAGACGGCCAACGGCGTCGTCGTCGGAACCCTTGCGGACTCAGATGCCGTTGCGGACTCAGATGCCGTTGTGGGCGCAGTTGCTGTTTCGGGACTGGTGGCCCGAACCGGGCGAGTGGCCCTGATGAACCAGATCGTCGCGATCGCCACCGCCGCAGCCAAGCCGAGGAGTCCCCAGATCAGCCACCGAAGGGTCGATTGCGAAGGATTGTCGGCCGCAGTGGACTGGGCCTCGATGCCCGCTGTGGGCGGCGCTGGTGCGGGCACGGTGGAAATCGACGTGGTGGTCAACCCCGCCGGTGTCGAGGTCGTCGGGACCGTCGACTTCGGCGCCGTCGTCTTGGAGATGGTGGTCTTGGGTACGGTTGATTTGGGAACGCTCGTCCTCGGCACGGTCGTTGCCCGGAACACCACGCGATCCCCTGCACCTCTCGACGTCGACGCTCCGACGGATCCGGCCGTGAACATCACAGCACTCATCGCCGACGCGGCGAGTAAAACCGAGACGAATGGCGCACGGCGATGACATCGGACGGGAGGCACGGGTCGAGATTGTTGCACGGATCCGGTGCGCGGATGCACCCCGAGCCCGACGGGCTGAGACCGCTTCACCGCTGCTCGGTTGGACACCAGATGGTGGTTCTCCCGCCGATACGGAGGCGGACCAGTGGCTGGCCGCATCGCGGGCATTCCCCCGGGACCGTTCGGTGGGGCTGGAGGTCACCGAGGTGTGACCCGCCTCGTCGACCCAACACTTGGATGGTCCGCCGAATGGACCGTGCGAGTGTGGCGCTCTCCTCCGCCGTGAGTGAGTTCGAGGGCCGGGAGGGATCCAGGCGCGCTCTCCAGAGAATGTCGTCGGCCAGCAGATTGCCGATTCCTGCAACCCGATGCTGGTCGAGCAACGCCGACTTGATCGGCAACATGCCGTGTAGCACCCTGCGAATCTCTGCAGCGGTGATGGTCGCCGCATCCGGCCCGAGGTTGGTGAGGTCTGGATCCAACTCGACCGAGCCGAACCGACGGGGATCAGACAGGCGCGCTACTCCCCCGTCCGCCATCGTGATGACGAAGCGATCCCAGACCGGGTCGTCCCGCGTACTCGAGTAGAGCAACTCCCCGACATCGTCGACGTCGTCGACAATGAGTCGACCGGTCATGCCGAATCGGAGTCCGACCACCAGTGCCGGACGCCCGACCATGTCCAAGAGCACGACTTTTCCCTGTCGGCGGGTGTCTCGCACCTGGCGTCCGCCGAGCACCGCCGTCAACGATGCTGAGGTCTCGGCACTCTTGGAGTACCCATCAGCGACACGGACCGACTTGATTCTTCGCCCGATAAGCCGCTGAGCAGCGCGCCGGTACGCTGCCGCCTCGAGCAGTTCAGGCATTCACGCACCGCTGCGAGCGGCGGCGACAGCAAGGGCCGCGAGCACATCACGCCGGAGATCGGCCACATGTTCCAAACCGACCGACATACGAATGGTGCCCGGCGAGATTCCCGCTTCCAACAGCTCTTCGGGAAGGAGTCCGACGTGGGTGGTCGAGGCGGGATGGGTCACGAGCGTCTCCGGGCCACCCAGGCTGGTCGCGAGCTGAGCGATCTGGGTCGACTCGGCAAACGCCCGTCCGCCTTCTACCCCACCAATGACATCGAAGGTCAGGAGTCCACCGGTGTTGGTCATCTGGCGCCGCACGAGTTCTCGTTGAGGAAACGAGTCGAGACTCAAGGCGCGCACGTTGGACACACGATCGTCGCCCTCCAACATCTCCGCGAGATCGGCAGCCGACTCGCTCTGCTGGCGGAGCCGAACCGCCAACGTACGAAGCCCGCGGAGTCCGTTCATGGCATCGAAGGGACTGGCGTTGGCGCCTTGGAGGACAGCAAACCCCCAGATCCAGTCCAGGAGCTCGCGGCTCCCCGCAACGACCCCGAGGGTGGCGTCGTTGTGACCGCCGATCGCCTTGGTAGCGGAATGGATCACCAGGTCGACACCGTGGCGAAGCGGTTGCTGACCCAACGGTGTGGCAAAGGTCGAGTCGACAACCGTCATCGGTCCGCGGATCTGGCCGAGCCGGTCGAGATCGACCAGATCGAGCCGCGGATTGGCGGGGGTCTCGGCGAGACACAGCACGGTCTTCCCCGGCCGGATCGCCGCATCCCACGCATCAGGGTCGGTGCCATCGACGAACGTCACATCGATGCCGAAGCGCGGGCACACCGCGTTCAGGAGCAGCTGCGTGCCGCCATAGATCTGACGTTGACTGACGATGTGATCCCCCTTGGAGCAGAGCCCGAGCACCACTGCGGTGATGGCCCCCATTCCCGACGAGAACGCTCGGGCTGCCTCGGCACCTTCGAGTTCAGCGATCGCCCCTTCGAACGCCGCAACGGTCGGATTTCCGTAGCGCGAATAGAACGCCGTCGAGCTGGTTGACGTTGCCATCTTGTTGGCATCGTCGAGGGTCGGCGTGACGAACGCAGACGAGGACCACAGTGTCGGCGCCAGCGCAGGGTCACCCGGACGGCGGCCGGCCCTGATGGCGATCGTCTCGGGATGGGGTGGCTGGTTGCCGTCGCTCATGGACGCGTCCTCGGTTTTCGGGTCATGGTGTTTGGTTCACTCGAGGTGGTTCGCCCGAGGTCAGGTCAGGTCTGTCGACACGCCATCGAGAAAGGCTGCGCAGACCGGGGCGATCTGTCCGGATTCGATGAGGAAACCATCATGGCCGTCGATACTGTCGATGTCTGCATAGCCCACCCGACATCCCCCCGCTCGAAGGCCGTCTCGCAGTTCGTGTTGTTGTCGTGGGGGATACAACATGTCGGTCGGAATGCTCATCACCAAGGTCGGGCTAGTCACGCGCGCAAGGGCCGCGGCAGTTCCGCCACGGCCTCGACCGACATCGTGGAGGTCCATCGCCTTGTTGAGCCGAATGTAGGAGTTGGCGTCGAAGCGCCGGACGAGCTTGTCCCCTTGGTAGTCCAGATACCCCTCGACATCGAACCGTTGATTCAGCTCGAACTGGTCGCCGTCAGCGCCATCCAGCAGGGTCCGCCCGAATCGAGCGCTGAACGCGGACTCACTCCGATAGTGGATCTGAGCGATCTGACGAGCCAGCGCGAGACCGCGGTGCGGGCCCGTTCCGGGCGCAGCGTCGTAGTAGTCGCCGTTCGCGAAGCCAGGATCGAGCGCTATCGATCGACGCCCGACCATCGACCAACTGATCTGTTGGGCGCTCGCTGACGCAGCCGTGGCAATCGCCACCAACGCGCCGACCCGATCGGGGAACATGATCGACCACTCGAGCGCCTGCATACCGCCCATCGAGCCGCCCACTACCGCATTCCATCGAGCGATACCCAAGGCGTCGGCGAGCAAGGCTTGTGTGCGGACGATGTCTCGGATGGTCACGACGGGAAAGGCGCTTCCGTATGGTCGGCCCGTTGCGGGGTCGATCGAGGCCGGGCCGGTCGTGCCTTGGCATCCTCCGAGCACGTTCGCGCACACCACGAACCACCGATCGGTATCGATCCCGCCACCCGAACCGACCAGACCTTCCCACCAGCCCGGAGCGGCATGGCCGATTCCCGCACGACCCGTGGCGTGGCTGTCGCCGGTGAGCGCATGGCACACCAGCACCGCGTTCGAGGCGTCGTCGTTCAGGTCGCCCCACGTCTCATAGGCGACTTCGATGTGATCGAGGCGTCCACCGCCCTCGAGACGGAAGGGTCGACCCGTGACCACGGTGGCGAACTCTCGCCGGCCGACGGGATCGCCTGGACGCCAAGCGCCACTCGCCGGCAATGGGCCGGCGCTGGCGCTGCGGATGTGGGGGGTCGAGGTGGGTTCGTTCATCAGTCGCAAGATGGTGTGGTCGATTCACGAGCGCCGCAACAACCTCGGATCCCTGATCGGTTTGCCGGACACTTGGTTGTCGCCGAGGCGACCGCATCTCCGACCGAGGTCGGGAGGCACCTTGGGTGTCCTTCCCAGGTTGCCGGGCCGTGAGGCCACTCGTGATGTGAACAGCATGACACCACGATCAGCCCCCGAACGTCAATCCGGAATCTCGTCGAGCCACCACCGAGTCACGTCGACGGCTGATGCGCTGGCGATCCCGTAGGCGCCGCATGACAGGTTGGCGAATCGCGTCCACTCGTGGGCCTCGAACGCAACAACAGCTTCATCCCACGTCGGCATGTCGGGCGGGATCACGATGGCTGCGATGTCGCTCGCTCGGAAGCGATAGCTGGTTCGGCTCATTCCGGACCCAGCGCAACGGTGCGCTAGCCACGCTGCCACCGGAGGCGACGAGATGACCGCCGCGAGCGAGGGCACCATCGATGGATCCTTCGGAACCGCGGCGATGATCGGTGTGGCTCCCACGAAGTCGCCCATCGGGTCCGCCATTGCTTCCGCTACCCGCGTCTGGGTTGCGACGAGCACTTTGGGTCGCGCCATCAACTCGAACCAGGACGTCAACGCCGGTGTGTCGGCTCGTGCAGCATCGACGTCCACCCACGGCGTCGTCCACGATGACTTGGCGAAACGCTGAGTCCGCACGCCCCAACCGTGACCCCCGATATCGATGGCGCCGGTGGTGATCAACCGGGCCGCCGCCCCCGACGGTCGGGCGTCACTGACATGACCGACGAGGCCGTAGTACTGATCGCGGAAACCCGCCGTCACGTTCGAGTGGTCCCCAATGGTGGAACCGGTCCCGAGCTCGACCTTCGGTACGCCATGAGTGGACGCAACACAGCTCGACCAACTGTCGTCGGTCGACCGAGGTGCCGGGCAGCGGCGTTCGGAATCGAGTTGCACCCGCCCGTGGTGCAGCGTGGTCGCCATCGTCGGGCCAACGGAGCTCGGGCCAACTGAGATCACTGGCGCGCACACCGACACCGACGCACCGAACTCGTTGCGGTCATCGATCCACAGATCGATGAGCTGGCCGCGTTCGAGCACCGACTGACGAACGCCACGCGCGTGTGATGCCGCCAGCGTCGATCGTGGTTGGATCATCGTTACGACCCCTCCGGAAGCGACGTGCCCAACGGCTGCGAGCAGAAACAATGCTGCGTCATCGACGTAGCCAATGGCTGCCTCGCCGAATCGAGCCTGCATCGACCGACGACCAGTGACGGAACGGGCCGAGGCCGACTGGAGCTGATTCTGGAACGGCGGATTTCCCACGATGATGTCCACGCACCCCGACAGCTGTTCGAGAAGGTCGAAGCCATCCTGCACCGTGACCGCGCGGTCGATGATCGCTCGGACTGACCGCTCCCCCGTTGGCACCGAGCCCTCTCGATGACGCCACCATTCAAAGAGGGCCACCCTGGCAGCATCTATCGCCCCGCTGTCGAGATCGACCCCTCGGACACGTTCGAGCGCTTCCACGGAATTGGCGCCGACTTCGACCAGTTCGTCCAGCGCTGCGAGCAGGAAGGAACCGGCGCCACACGTAGGGTCCGCGATCAGCGGCACGCGCCGCGGCCCTCGTTCAGACCAGCGGTCCACGGCGAGCCGCGTCAGCGCCTGCGCAAGCCGCGGTGGCGTGTAGTGAGCGCCAGCCCGACGTTGCTCAGCGCTGAGCGACCGTTCGTAGCGAGCGCCGATCTCGTGAGCACGAACTGACACCACACCAGTGTGTCGTCTGCGCTGACATAGTGTCGCCATCGTGCGTTGGCTCACCCACGGAGAACGGTTCGTCTACGAGAGCCCCTGGGTGAGCGTGGCGCTCGTCGACGTCGAGGTCCCGGGCGTCCGACGCTACGAACACCACGTGATTCGCAGCTATGACGCCTCGGCGACACTGGTTCATGAGCCGGACCGAGGGGTCCTCTTGGTCTGGCGCCACCGATTCATCGCTGGCCGCTGGGGTTGGGAGATCCCGGGCGGAATCATCGACCCAGGCGAGACACCCGCACAGGCAGCGAAGCGCGAGTGTGGCGAGGAATCAGGATGGATCCCCAAGGAGGTCATCGCCCTCGGGAGTTACCAACCAATCGCCGGTTCCTCGGCTCAGACGTTCCACATGTTCCTCGGCACGGGCGCCGAACCAGTTCCAGGGTGGGACGGATCCGATGAAACGGAGCGAGTCGAGTGGTTCAGCGTCGAGCGCCTGCGCGAGGAGCTGCGAGCGGGGAAATTTGTCGATGGTCTCTCGGTGACGACGTGTTCCTACGCCTTGGCGTTCGGATTGATCGGCTGACCCGCCGACGTCACGCAGCCGATTCGGCGTTCGGGTCCCAACCAGCGAGGTCGCCGAGGCGTTCGTCGTTCGAGAACATCTCGACGATCGGCGAGTCCAGTCCGACCCGCTTCATGAGCCGCTTGACCTCGAGCTCCTCGTTGAAGAGCACCAGGGTGACCACCACGCCGGACTCACCCGCTCGCGCGGTTCGTCCCGAGCGGTGGAGGTAGGTCTTGTGGTCGACGGGCGGGTCGTAGTGGATCACCACGTCGACGTCGTCGATGTGGATGCCACGAGCTGCGACATCGGTGGCGACGAGCGCCTGGAGCTTGCCGTCGGAGAACTGCGCCAGGGCACGCTCACGAAGGTTCTGGCGCAGGTCTCCGTGAATGGGAGCAGCACCGACACCTTCCTCTTCGAGCTTGCGGGCGAGACGGTCGGCGCCGTGCTTGGTAGCGCTGAACACGAGCACCCGGGAGTTCTCCCGAATGATGCGAGCCACGACCTTCACCTTGTCCATCTCATGGACTGCCAGGAACCGGTGGTGCATCTGGTCCACGGTCACCGTCGGCGACTCGACCTCGTGACGCACTGGATCGTGCTGATACCGCTGAATCAAGGCGTCGACGACTCCATCGAGCGTGGCCGAGAACAGCAGGGTCTGGTGGCTGCCCTCGACATTTCGCAGGATCCACTCGACCTGGGGAAGAAAGCCCATGTCGGCCATCCGGTCGGCCTCGTCGACGATGACGTGCTTGATGTCCGCAACGGACATCTCCTTGCGCTCGATCAGGTCGATCACGCGCCCCGGAGTGCAGATCACCAGATCGATACCGTCTTCGAGGAGCTTGATCTGCCGCTCGATCGGGTCGCCTCCGTAGATGGCCGCGACCGTTCGATCAACTGACTTGCCGAGCGGTTCGAGCTCATCTCGCACCTGCGTCGCCAGCTCCCGGGTGGGTACCAAGCAGATGGCCGTCGGTCGCTTCGGCTTGGCCTTCGGCACCAGCTGCAAGGTCGGGATACCGAACGCCAGGGTTTTTCCCGAGCCGGTCTTGGCCTTCCCGCACACGTCGCGGCCAGCGAGGGCATCGGCGATGGTCAGGCCTTGAATGGCGAATGGGGCTGTGATTCCTTGCTCGGCGAGCGCGCCCACCAGCGCAGCGTCTACTCCGAGCGAACTGAACGAGGGGGTCATGTGATGTCCGCAGTTGTGTTTGAGTTGCACTCACGATACCGCGATGGCCGAGCCGAACCCGCTTTTGACGCCGAGAGGCCCGATCGGGGGGAGGGAATCGCGCCTAGGGTCGCCGAATGCCCGACCCGACACTCGCTCACGACGGGTACACGATCGTTCCCGACGTCTTCGATCCTGAGCGCGGCGTCGCGGTCATCGACGAGTTGGAACGCCTCGAGCAGCAGCTCGGCATCGTCCCCTCGAACAATTCATTCGAGGGCCGATCAACGTGGCGGATCTACAACTTGTTGACACACGGGCCGTTGTTCGAAGCCATCCCGGTCGACCCCTCCGTCCTGCCGCTCGTCGAGTCGGTACTCGATGCGGGCTGTTTGGTGTCATCGCTGTCATCCATTGCCATCGGCGGCGGCGAGACCGCACAACCCATCCACGCCGACGACCAGCTCCTGCCGCTCCCGAAGCCACACATCGCCACGATCTGCAACACCATGTGGGCGCTCACCGACTTCACCGAGGCCAACGGCGCCACCAGGATCATTCCAGGCAGCCACCTGTACGATCACGGACCTGACTACGGGACCCACTACGACTCGATTCCGGCCGAAATGTCTGCCGGCTCAGTGCTGATCTGGCACGGAAGCCTGTGGCATGGCGGAGGCGCCAACACCACCGATACCCGCCGGTACGGCATCGCCATGAACTATTGCGCCGGTTGGATCCGTCAACAGGAGAACCAGCAACTGGGACTGGACCCCGCGCTGGTGGCCGGGTTCGAACCTCGATTGCAGCAGCTCGTGGGCTACGACGTGTACCTCGGCCTGATCGGCCACATTGAACGGCGACGGCCAATCGATGCGCTTGGCGGAACGCCCGCACCGGTGTTGTGGGATCAGATGCCATGACATGGGAGAACATGACGAACCACGCTGCCTCGACCAACGACGCCGCCCTCACGCTGGCTGTCGAGGGACATCGTCGAGCCTGGTCCGACCAGGCCGCACTGGGCGTTGTTCGCTCCGACGGCACGTTCTCCACCCACGGTCCGGCAACGAATCGCTACCCCTTGGCGTCGGTCACGAAGGTCCTGACGTCGATCGCCATGTGGGTGGCGCTCGAAGAGGGCTCGATCGAACTCGACGCCCCAGCGGGACCGCCCGGCTCGACGCTGCGCCATTTGTTGGCGCACGCCTCGGGACTCCCCTTCGAGGGTGAGCAACCGATCTCGACACCGGGGTCACGCCGGATCTACTCGAATACCGGGTTCGACCACGCGGGCGCCGTGTTGGCGTCATCCACGGGCATGCGCTGGCAGGACTACGTCCACGAAGCCGTGTGCCAACCGTTGGGAATGGACCGGACGGAGCTGGGGCGCTCCTGCGCACGCGATGCCATGAGCTCGGTCTCCGACCTGGTGGCGGTCGCCGCTGAACTCCTTCGTCCTCGACTCGTGGCGGCGTCCACCATGGAATCGTCGATCGCCAATCAACTCGGCGATCTCGATGGCGTGGTCCCCGGATTCGGCCCGCAGTACCCGTGTCCTTGGGGACTCGGCGTCGAGATCAGGGGCACCAAATCACCGCATTGGACGGCCGCGTCGAACTCAGTCCGAACGTTCGGCCACTTCGGCGCCAGCGGCGGTTTCATCTGGGTCGATCCCGACGCTGGTATGGCCCTCGTCGGACTCGGCGACCGGCCGTTCGGAGACTGGGCTGTCGGACTCTGGCCCGCCCTCGGCGAGCTGGTCCTCGGCGCCGGTCGCTCCATCGCTCGAGGAATCGACCACGAGTTCTCCGACACCTTCTGAGGGTCCACCGCGCTGAAGGTGCGGGCCCGACGCGATGTAGGCGGCACGTTCGGCGAGCTCTTCCTCGCTGGCTCGGAACCCGCCCCAGAAGAACCACACCAGGCCGAACACGACCATGATGATCGACAGCACGAAATTCCACCGCAGGTCACCGACCCGTGCCGCCGGGTCGATTCGGAGTTCCTCGACCCACATCCGACCCAGAAAATACATCGTGATGTACGCCGGAAAGAGCTTGCCTTGGCGAAGTTTCAATCGGTTGCCCATCAAGATCAGCAGCAAGGCGCCCGTGACGTTCCAGAGACCCTCGTAGAGAAATGTCGGGTGGAAGTAGCGCTCCCCGAGGTATCCCTCGGGCAGGGCATCGAGCTCGGACACCTTGGTGATCTCCAATTTCCAGGGCAGATCAGTGGGACGCCCGAAGAGCTCCTGGTTGAAATAGTTCCCCATGCGGCCGATCGCTTGGGCAATCGGCAGCGCTGGCGCCACGGCATCCATCAGCCGACCCATGCTGAGGTTGTGCCGCCGCACATACCAGACTCCGACTGCGAATCCGAGGGCGATGCCGCCCGGAATGCCAAGGCCACCCTTCCAGATCAGGAAGGCGTCCGGCCACCATCGTCCGCCGGAGTAACGCGAATTCCAGTCGGTGATGACGTGATAGAGGCGAGCACCTACCAACCCCGCTGGAACACAGAACAGCGCCAGATCGCTGATGATCTCAGGGTCGTCGCCCAAGGCGGCGAGCCGCTTACGAGCCAACCACACCGCGACCAGGACGCCGAGAGCGATCATCATCCCGTAGTAGCGAAGCGAGAGGAACCCGAGATTCAGCGTGTCGCTAGTTGGACTGGGAATCGAGGCAATCACGACGACGATCCTAAGCACATCACCCGCCAGCGCCGGTGATCGCTACCAGACGGTGACCGCTAGCACGACGACGATCCTCAGCACATCACCCGCCAGCGCCGGTGATCGCTACCAGACGGTGACCGCTAGCGCAGCGTGGTGGTGGACTGGGTTGGCGGAGCCGTCGTCGTGGTGCCCTCATCGGCGGCACGTTTGTCCTCCGGGAACGGGTCCTGCGGGATCACCGGGACCAGGTCGGCGTCGCCGAGACACTCGATCATCGACCGGGTGATGCCGGTGCCGACCCGATTGTCATTGGCAAACGGGTCCACCTCTGCGCCGGTGAGCAGACCTGACACCAGTTCCCGGGTGAGGCCGAGCCGTTCGATGGAACTCGCAACACACGCCGACACCTTGACGTCGAGCTTTTGGTAAGCCGACAGCAACTCGAGCAGTCCCTCCTGGAAGTCGATGCACCCCACCAGGATGTTCAGCACTGCAGCCTGCTCGTCGGGTGAATAGGTCAGCGCCAGTTTCCCGACCTGCGGGTCGAACCCGAGTGCCAGCAGACGGTCGACACCGAGGCGTTCGACGATTTTCTCACCAGCGCACCGAGCCTGATCTCGAGGTGCGGCCCACTCGTTGAGGTTCGATCCGACCGTTGCGAACCGATCGGTGATGGATTCGATCACCCCCGCGGCATCGCGGGTATAGATCTTGATGGTGGTGGGCGTCGGGTTGTCGACATCGGAGAAATCCTCGTCGCTGGTGGTGCAGCCGGCGATCAAGGCGCCGCTGATGGTCGCAGCCACGACCACCGTCGCCAGTCGGCGTCGCCCGTCGCGCCATCGACGAGCCGGCGTCGGGCGCGCGGCGGTGCTCATCGGTCGCCGTTCCACGTCGGCCAGCGTAGAAGACCGACGTGGAACTTCGGCATCGAGCGCACCAATGGTCCGTTCCGTTCTCAGCTGGCAGTTGAACCAGGAGATGCTGCTCATAGGTACGGGTGTCGTGCCGATGGGTCACCATGAGAGTTCTGATCACAGGTGGGGCGGGGTTCATCGGCCGGAATCTCAGCGAGCACCTCTGCGCCGATTCCAGCGTCGATGAGATCCGCGTGTTCGATGACGGGTCGAGCGGCGACCCCGAGCGCTTGTCCCACCTGCCGATCCGCTACATCGCCGGGTCGGTGTGCGACGCGGACGCCCTCCTCGACGCGTCCGATGGTGTCGACACCATCGTTCACCTCGCTGCGCACCACGGGTCGGGTGTCGGGGTCTGCGATCCGGCCACGACCGTCGCGGTCAACGTGATGGGAACATTGAACGTGTTGGAGGCAGCCCGCTCCGCCGGAGACGCCCATGTCGTCATGGCATCGTCCGCCGCCGTCTACGGCGCGAACCCAGCGCTTCCGTCGCACGAGGACTTGACTCCCCTGCCCCGAAGCCCGTTCGCAGCGTCGAAGCTGGCCGCCGAAGCACTGTGCGCCAGCTATCAGACGAGTTTCGGCGTCCCCTCCCTCGTGCTTCGGCTCTTCGATGTCTACGGGCCGCACCAACGGGCCGATGCTGGCGAAGGCGCCGTCGTCGCCTCCTTCGTGAACGCGGCCCTCGAGGGCGAACCGCTGCAGATCTTCGGTGACGGTCGCCAGACACGAGACTTCATCGATGTCGACACCGTGTGTCGGGTGATTGCCGTGGCGCTCGCCGATCGGGTGTCACACGCTCGCCCCATGAACATCGCATCCGGCCGGAGAACCAGCGTGTTGGAACTTGCGCAGATCGTCGCCGCCACCGTAGGTGGACCGATCTCGTTGCGAAACGAGTCGCAGCGCACCGGAGAAGATCGCAACCGATGTGGCGACATCGAGCGCATGCGCGCCCGGTTTGTCCACGTGGTTCCAACCGACATCGAGCAGGGCATCGAACGTATGGTCACGTGGGCGCGAGTTGCACAACGATCGGACCTCATCTCGGTCTGGTGACCGTTGGCCCCTCGGTCCTCGAACTGAGCGGCCCGACCGGTGGAGGATCGTGCCGAGCGGGGGTTCGTGCTCAGTGGAGGGTCTTGTGGACCCGATCCAGTGCGTCGTCCTCGCTGACGTCGAGCGCAAAGCTCAACTCGGAGACCAACACCGAACGTGCCTTGACGAACATCGACTTCTCGCCAGCAGAGAGACCCTTGGCCTGCTCTCGGAGACTCAGGTTCCGGACCACCTCGGCCACTTGATAGACGTCGCCGGACTTGAGCTTTTCTTGGTGGTTCTTGAACCGACGGCTCCAGTTGGCGGGCTCTCTGACGTCCTTCTTCCCCAACAGCTCGAAAAGGTCCTGGACCTCCTCGTGCCCGATCGGCGGACGCATCCCGACTTCCTCGGCCTTGTCGGCGGGAACACGCAATGTGAGTTCACCATGGGCCATCTTCAAGACCAGATAGTCAGTCTTGGTCCCGTTGAACTCGATCTTCTCCCGCTTCACGATCACAGCAGCACCATGATGGGGATAGACCACTCGGTCACCGACGTCGAACAACACACACACCTCTTGGAACTTTGTTGCAGCAGATCCCAGGGTGCCATGTCCGGCGGTCCTGGGCCAATCATTGTGCCGCGGACAGCGGAGAATTTTGCTGTCGCTCCTGGCACAACCAGGCCCATCGACCGCCGCTAGCGTGTCCAGATGCCCGAAGTTGCACCTCCCGGAACCGATTCGCCGTCGCCGCAGGCCCGAGGATGGGTGGTCATCGGGGAGCAAGGAAGCTGCGACGGCGGGACCGGAGGACAGGCTGTCGTCGGGCTCGATGACGCAGCTCGGATCACTGGCTGGAAAGCCAAACCACAGGGCTGGTGCCGTGGAGAGATCTGCCGACCGTCAGCACAGCTCGCCTCGGGGGATCAAACTGTGGGGATCGTCGCTCTCGACGTCGCGCAGCAGATCGGTGCCGTCGTCGTCGTCGACAGGGAACACCGCATCGTCTCGATTGGGGGCTCGGAGTCGACGCCGGCCATTGCGCCGCTCGAGGTAGCTCCGAACGTGACCCTTCCCCGCATGAACGGCGAGCGCGGAGGCCTCCTCGACGACACCGATGGCAAACGAATGGTGGTCGCCTTCTCCAGCTGGTGCGGATGCCGGTATGACCTACCGCTCTGGCAGAAGTTCGCCAACGAGTTGGACGGTCCGTCGCTGCAGATCGTCGCCGTCGCCATCGATCAACACCCCGAGGACGTCGCTCCCTGGGTGGAGGACGTCGATTTCGATGTCTTCTTGGATCCGGACCGGTCATTCTGCGACGCCTATGGCATTACCAATGTGCCGACCGTCGTCTGGATCGACGCTGACGGTGAGGTCGTCCGTTCCAACTCCATCGAATTCGCTGACGACACGTTCGTCGAATTTCATGGCGTGCAGTCCGGCCCGCACCTCGATCAGCTCAGATCGTGGGTCGTCGACGACCAGATCCCCGCTGACGCGAGCGCCCTGGTGAAAGATCGTCGTCCGGCAACCGCCGAGGAACGCGAGGGCCGCGCGGCGTTTCGAATCGCCACAGAACTAGCCGAACGGGGCGACCGGCCGGCCGCGACGGAATGGGTCGCCCGTGCCGAGGCCCTGGCCCCTGACGACTTCACCATCTGGCGGGCCGGCCTGCAGCTTGTTGGCGAAGACCCGTTCGGACCAAAATTCTTCGAGCGCTATGAAGCCTGGAAGGAACGAACCGGCCAGGCTCCTTCGCCCATCTGAGACGTCAGGCGACATCGATGAACCACAGCTGGCTCACAGACGCGGCGGAGATCAGATCAGCCGGTGCCAAGGGACGGGGAGTCTTTGCGCGCCACGACATCGCCGTTGGTGCGGTGGTCACGGCGTTCGGAGGCTTCGTCATGGATGCCGAGGCCTTCCATTCGCTCCCGCTCCTCCACCAGACCCACTCGCTGCAGATCAGTGCGGATCTCTTTCTGGCTTGCCCGTCGAGCGCTGAGGACGCCGACCTGTTCAACCACAGCTGCTCACCGAACCTCGGCATCTCAGGCAGCATCATGCTGGTCGCTCTGCGGGACATCGCTGCTGGCGAAGAGCTCACGTTCGACTACGCGATGTGCGACGCGGACGACTATGACGAGTTCGAATGCCACTGCGCCAGCCCGCTCTGCCGACGCAAGGTCACCGGCAACGACTGGATGCTGCCGGAACTCCAAGAACGCTATGCCGGTCGGTTCTCGACCTACCTCGAAACTCGTATCGCCGAGCTCCGTGCATCGACCGCCAGCGATTCACTGCTCTGATTCACTGCTCTGA
>Ga0105047_10001051_pt1 | contig 48756 bp, 31 predicted proteins | sample MAT04_FD_78384 | JGI IMG/M metagenome (GOLD analysis project Ga0105047, IMG submission 78384) | Freshwater microbial communities from Lake Fryxell liftoff mats and glacier meltwater in Antarctica - MAT-04 (megahit assembly) | ecosystem: Environmental > Aquatic > Freshwater > Ice > Liftoff...
CGAAGCTCTACTACTTTTCGTTCTATGCGGCCATCGGCGCCCTGGCGCCCTTTTTTAACATATTTCTCCAGCAGCGCGGTCTTTCCGGCACCGAAATTGGGCTATTGGGTAGCCTGCCGCCTCTGATCGCGCTCGCTGCCAATCCTTTCTGGGGCGCCGTCGCCGACCGCTGGCAGATTCACCAGAAAGTCCTGGCGCTGTGTGTGTTTGCGGCCGGCCTGCTGACGCTGCCATTTGTGTGGCTCTATAGCTTTTGGCCCCTGCTTTTCCTCGTCATGCTGATGATCTTCTTTCGCACGCCGGTGCCTGCGTTGCTGGACACGGCCGTAATGGGCATGATGACACGCACGGGGGCCAGCTATGGGCGCCAACGACTCTTTGGCAGCATCGGCTTTCTCGCCGTAAGCTATGGCCTCGGCCAGGTGCTCACGGCCGACCATCTTGACGCGATTTTCTGGGTGCATGGTGGCCTGCTGATCTTTGGCTGCACCGCCCTCAGCTTTTTACTGCCGATGGAACGGCATACAGGCGAACACACGAACCTGTTGCAGGGTCTGCGCGTGCTCGCCGGCCAGCGCCGGTACATGAGTTTCTTGTTGATGAACGTTTTGTTTGGCTTTGGTGCAGCGTGCTTTGTTAACTTTATCGGTCTTCGTTTGCTCTTGATGGGCGGCACGGAAGCGCAAGTTGGGCAGGCCTTTGCGCTCAATGCGCTGACGGAGATTCCCATCATGTTTGTCGGCGCGCGGCTGATGTCGCGGTTTAGCCTGACGCAACTGATGGTGGTGGGAATGATTGGCTTGGGGATTGCCTACATCTTGGCTGGTCTCGCCGGTTCGCCCTTTTTGATCATGGTGGCGATGGTGACCATCGGTTTTTCTGGCGGCGCCTTTTGGATGGCAGTGGTTGCCTACGCCAATGAGACCGCGCCGCCCGGTTTGCAGGCAACCGGCCAATCACTCGTCGGCGCTGCCCAGGGTGGCCTCGGTTGGGCGCTTGGTTCAATTACTGGCGGCCTCTTGTGGGATAACCTGGGCGGCACTGTCGTCCTGATGGTCGCCGGCCTCAGCATGTTTGTGGGCGCTCTCGTTTTCAGTCTTGGCCAGCGCACGGCATTGCCGGCGCCGGCAAACGCATCCTAAGCGCCTGAGACGCCGGCGGTAGGGCCTGTGGGGCGGCACGGATCCACTGCTACCGCAACATGAACGTGGGGCACACTGCTGTGCGCCCCACACGATTCAATCTGTTTTGCATACAGTGAGCGACTGGCCGTGTTCCAATCAGGACCCTGCCCAACTGGCGATCCCAAGCTCATTGGCGTTGATCAACGCGCCCTTGTTGGGCCGTGCGCGGATTCCCACCGCGAACTGGCCGCTTGTCTCAGGTTTGAATGTACCTTCGTAGACTGCGGCGCCGTTGTCCCAGCCGCTGTGCTGCAACGCGGTTACTTGCTGGGCGGACCAATGGCCTTCGCCATCGAGTGTGCCGCTTACGACTTCAACGGCCGCATCGCCATCAGGCAGCCCGTTGAACCACACCTTGGCGCCCAACTTGACGGATTCGCCGACCGTGAGCTGAAGGCCGGCCGGCATCACTGCCTGTACAAAGACCTGCCCCCAGCGTTGGCGCATCTGTTGTTTCCACTGCGCCATTTCGCGAGCCACCGCAAAGCGGTCGCCGGCGTAGCGCTCGCCGGTGATTGCCGCGGGCAGATAGAAGCGGTTTGCATATTCCTTTACCATACGCATCATGCTGAACTGGGGCGTACACGTGCGAATGGAGTTTTTCATCAACTCGACCCATTCCACAGGTACGCCGGCGGCATCACGGTTGCCATAGTAGGCCGGCACGATAATCTCTTCCAGCGTATTGTAGAGGCTGATGGCATCCGCAGCATCCTGCGTGGCCTCATCTTTGTATTCGCGTTCTTCGCCGATCGCCCAACCGTTTGTACCGTCGTAGCCTTCGACCCACCAGCCATCCAGCACGCTGAAGTTTGGCGCGCCCGACAGCGCGGCCTTCATGCCGGAGGTGCCGCTCGCCTCATGCGGGCGGCGCGGGTTGTTGAGCCACACGTCGACACCGGCGATCATGTGACGTGCAATGTTCATGTCGTAGTTTTCGACGAAAATGATCTTGCCCCAGTATTCAGGTGTCTGGCTGAGCTGGTAGACCCGTTGGATCAGCGCCTTACCCGGCTCGTCGGCCGGATGGGACTTGCCACTGAAGATAATCTGCACCGGGCGATCAGGGTTGTAGAGGATGCGCTTCAACCGCGCCTCATCCTGGAAAATGAGGGTCGCACGCTTATACGTAGCAAAGCGACGTGCAAAGCCAATCGTCAATGCATGGGGGTCAAGCACCTGGCCGGCTGCCGTAATCTTTTGGGGACCCTCGCCATGGCGCATATACATCTTTTGCAGGCGCTCGCGCACAAAATTCACCAGCATACCCTTGCGTTGGTCATGCATGGCCCAGAGTTCGGCCGCAGGAATTGCGTCGATTTTGCGCCACACCTTAGGGTCATCGACTTGATCGCGCCAGTTCTTTTCCAGATACTTGTTGTAGAGATCCTTGATCTCTTGCACCATCCACGTGCGTGTGTGGACCCCGTTGGTGATTGACGTGATAGGCGTCTCTTCGGCCGATGTCTGCGGCCAAAGGAACTGCCACATCTGGCGGCTGACCTGACCGTGCAGTGCACTCACGCCATTGGCATAGGCACTCAGGCGAATTGCCAACACGGTCATGCTGTACTGCCGTCCCCACGGCAAATCCTGGGCGGCAAAGTCAATAAAGGTGTTGCGGTCGATCCCAAGCTGGCCCCAATACTGCCAGAAGAACTTTTCGACCAACTCAAAGGTGAACGAGTCATTGCCGGCTGGCACCGGCGTGTGGGTCGTGAAAATACTGCTGGCGCGCACGGCTTCTGCCGCCTCGCTAAAGGAAAGCCCCTGTCCTTGCACTAGTTCGCGCACCCGCTCCAGGCCAAGGAAGGCGCTGTGGCCCTCGTTCATGTGCCACACGGAGGGTGCATAGCCAAGCGCGCGCAGGGCACGCACGCCGCCGATACCGAGCACAACCTCTTGGCTGATGCGCATTTCGCGATCGCCACCATAGAGCCGTGCGCTCAGTTCGCGATCCTGTGGCGCATTGCGTTCCACATCCGTATCCATCAGAAAAATTGGGATGCGGCCCACCTGGATCTGCCAAACCTTGGCGTACACCGTGCGTCCCGGTAGGTCGACATTGATCAGCACGGGTTTTCCATTGGGATCCAGCGCTGGGATAACCGGCATTTCGGCGAAGTCAATCTTCTCGTACACGGCCTGTTGCATGCCGCTGGGGTCGATCCGTTGCGTAAAGTACCCTTGCGGATAGAGAAACCCCATGCCGATAAACGGCAGGTCCAGGTCGCTGGCGGCTTTGCAGTGGTCGCCGCTCAACACGCCCAAACCGCCTGAATAGATTGGCAGTGCCTCATGCAGGCCGAACTCGGCGCTGAAGTAGGCGATGACCTGATCGCGTTTGTCGCCATAAGTGGTGCTAAACCAAGTGGCTGCGTGCGGATCCATATACGCGTCAAACGCGGCGAGCACCGCTTTGTACGCCTTGAGGAACTCAGGATTGGTCGCTGCCGCGTCCAGCTTGGCCTGGTGAACTGTGCGCAATAACTTGACTGGATTGTGGTTCACTGACTCCCATTGCCCCGGGTCGATGGCGGCAAAGAGGGACTGTGCTTCTGTGTCCCAGCTCCACCAGAGATTGAACGCTATGGCGTGCAGGCGCTCGATCTGGGCAGGTAGCCTTGGAAATACTGAGATTTTGCCGATAACGTTCATGCGGTACATTTCTCCTTGCTTTGCCAATGTGCTCCAAAAAAGCAATGACAGGCATGATTGTATCATTCGTTTGCCGGTGGGCAGCAAGCCGGCGCCTGACTTTTCAAGACTTACGACGGACTACGGATTCCGCCAATGGTGCCCGCTCTTCGCCAATAGATCGTCTGACTCGAGCGGCCCCCATGTGCCGGCCTCATATTGGGGCAGTTGCAGCGTTTTGCCGCGCTTGCGCAAGATCTCCTCTTGAATCGCCCACCCTTCGAGTACGTTTGTTACTCGATCCCAAGCCAGTTCGGTTTCATCGCGGCGGATGAAAAGTGTACTGTCGCCCAGCATGGCATCAAGCAGCAACCGCTCATAGGCCTCGGCAATCGTGTCGCCGAAAGTTTTGCTGTAGGTGAAATCCATATTCACCTGTTTCACGTCCAGTTGTGGCCCTGGGAGCTTGGCATCGAAACTCAGGATGATGCTTTCGTCAGGCTGGATGCGTAGTGTGATCGTATTGCGCGCTTGGTGGCGTTGGCCTTGCCGGCTGCCAAAGTACATCAGGGGGGGACGGCGAAACATCACTTTGATATCAGTCACCTTGCTGGGCAGTGCCTTACCCGTGCGAACGTAGAACGGCACGCCATTCCAGCGCCAGTTGTCAATCTCCAACTTCCATGCCAAAAATGTCTCGGTAGTCGAATTGGGAGGGATGTCCTCTGTTTCCAGATAGCCAGGAATCATCTCGTCATGGACGTTGCCGGCGCCGTACTGGGCGCGCACGACCCACTTGTTTACCTCAAGTGGGTCGATCGGCAGGATCGAACGCAGCACGTTGACCTTTTGGTTGCGCACCGACTCGGCGTCATAGGTAACCGGCGGTTCCATCGCGGTCAGCGCGACCAACTGCATCATGTGGTTCTGCACCATATCGCGGATCGCGCCAGATTTGTCATAATAGCCGCCACGCGCACCGACGCCAAGGCTTTCCGAGACCGTTATCTGAACATGGTCCACATAATTGCGGTTCCAAATCGGTTCGAAGATGCCATTGCCAAAGCGGAAGACGAGGATGTTTTGAACCGTCTCCTTGCCCAGGTAGTGGTCGATGCGATAGATCTGCTTTTCATCAAAGACGTGCAGCAGGTGTTCATTCAATTCCTGGGCTGTTGCCAAATCGTGCCCGAATGGCTTCTCGATGATGATGCGCGTCCACCCGTCGTTAGCGGCCTGCGCTAGACCAACTTCTTTTAGCAACGCCGTGATTGAAATAAAGACGTTGGGTGGCGTCGCCAGGTAGAACAGATAGTTGCCTTTGGTCTGGCGCGCTTTGTCGATTTCGGCAACCCGTTGGGCGAGGGTCTCGAAGCTGGCCAAGTCATCGTAGTTGCCGGTCTGGTAAAAGAGGCATGCCGCGAACTCAGCCCAGCGCTGCTCGTCAAACCCTCCGTTATGTTCGCTTGTTGCGTGTTCACGCATTCCTGCGAGCGTTTGGGCGCGGAACTGCGCGTCGTCCATTGGCGTGCGCGCAAAGCCCAGAATCGTGAAGTTGGCATTGAGCAGATCCTGTCCTGCCAGGTGAAAGAGGGCAGGAAGCAGTTTACGCTTGGCGAGGTCGCCTGAAGCGCCGAAGACAACCAACAAACAAGGTGGAGAAGTACGTTTCATTAGATTGAGTCTCCTAATCTCGGATTCACCCAATCTCTCGTTCGCCGCAGAGATTGGCGCTGAAGAGACTCGGATCGCCCGGCAGTTTGTTTAGCCTGCTGCTTCAAGGGCATTGATTTTGTCGACGCGCCGCAAAAAACGCGTTTCTTGCTGGAACTCGGCCCCAACGAACGCCTGCACAAGTTCGCGCGCCAGTGCCTCACCGATGATGCGCGAACCAAGGCACATGACGTTCATTCCATCGTGTTCAACTCCTTGATGCGCGCTGTAAGTGTCGTGAGTGGTCGCAGCGCGGATGCCATGTAATTTATTGGCAGCAATACAAACACCCACCCCACTTCCACACAACACGATACCTCGCTCGGCCTCGCCATTCTGTATGGCGCGCCCCACTAGCGCGGCAAAATCAGGAAAGTCGCTGGGTGCGGTGTCGAACGTGCCCAGGTCCAGTGCCTCGACATCCAGTTTAGTCAGTTCATCGACGATTATCGCCTTCAGTGGAAAGCCGGCATGGTCGGCTGCGACAGCAATGCGCATCATTTTCTCCTATCGAATCTACAACGCAACATACCCAGGTTTCTATATTCTGTCAACGCACTACGGAAGGATAAGCCATGACGAGTCCGTTTACCTGTAATGTGACCGGTTGACCAATCGCGAAATTGTAGATGGGGCTGACGCGCGCGTCCAACAACCGTCCGGAGGGTAGTTGTAGTGTCACCAACTGGTCATGGCCAAAAAACAGCACACGCTTTACCCGATTGGGCGCCGATGCCGGCGCTGGTTTGACCGTGACATTTTCGGGGCGTACCAACACGTCGACCGATCCGCGTGCGAAAAATTGCAGGACGAGTGGGCCCAGTTCACAGTCAACCACTTGCCCGTTGGCGATACCTGGAAAGAAGTTGGCGTCGCCGACAAACTCGGCCACCGCACGCGTCGCCGGCTGATGGTACAGTTGTTGTGGCGATGACACTTGTTGCACACTCCCTTCTAGCATCACAGCGACCAGGTCGACCAGACTCATTGCCTCCTCCTGGTCGTGGGTGACAAAAACCGCGGTCGCCCCAGCCGCGCGCAAAATCGCACGTACTTCGGCGCGCACGCGTACGCGCAAGCCGGCGTCGAGATTGGAAAATGGCTCGTCGAGCAGCACCACGTCCGGCTCCGGCGCCAGCGCGCGTGCCAACGCCACGCGCTGCTGTTGACCGCCACTCAGTTCATGCGGCAACCGTTTTTCCAAGCCGGCCAGCCCAACCATCTCTGTCACCACAGCGACGCGCCGGTCAGCGTCACGGGGGGATTGGTGCAGGCCAAAATGTATGTTCTGCGCCACGTTCAGGTGCGGAAATAGGGCGTATTCCTGAAAGACCATGCCGACGCGCCGGCGTTCGGGTGGCGTTTGCCGGTCACGGCTGGCCACCTGTTGGCCGCCAATCGCAATGGTGCCCTCGTCCAGCGTCTCAAAGCCGGCAATCAGGCGCAATGTCGTCGTCTTGCCGCAGCCACTTGGCCCGAGCAGCGCCAGCAACTGGCCTTTGGGCAGATCAAGCGAGACGCCGGTGACCGCGACGACTGCGCCGTAGCGTTTCACGACCTTTTCCAAGCGAATGCCAGGATTTGAATCGGCAATCATCCGTTGCTTCTCTCTTCCTGTTGCAGTACGATTACGATCGAGAGGGCGGAGACCGATACCAGCAACAATGCGGGTGCGGCTGCGCGCGCATAGAAGGCCTCACTCGCGGCGGACCAGATTTCCACGGCAAGGGTCGCAAAGCCGGTGGGTCCCAGCAACAAGGTTACGGGCAGTTCTTTGATCGTAGTCAGAAAAACCAATGCGGCGCCTGCCCAGATCCCGGGACGTAGCAGCGGCAAGGTTACGCGCCATACCGTGCGACGCCGGCTCAGGCCGAGGCTACGTGCCGCTTCCTCAAGTCGAGGGCTGATCTGCAGCAACCCGGTGCGCAACGTGCCCAGGCTCTGCGGCAAGAAGCGCACGGTATAGCCAAAGATAAGCATCGCCAGTGTCTGATAGAGAACGGGCACAAAGTTTGCCCCAAAAAAAACCAGACTCAGCGCGATCACGATGCCGGGCAGCGCGTAGCCCAAATAGGCGGCACGCGCCAGCCAAGAGTGATAGCGACTCGGGTAGCGCACCTGCAGATAGGCCACCGGCAGCGCACCAAGAACGCAGACCACGGCAGCCAACGCCGCCACATAAACGCTGTTCATGGTCGCGTCCGACACCGGCTGCAGGGTTTCCCCAGCTTGCATGCCGCGAAGCAGCCAATAGACGACCACACCCATTGGTAGGACCAGCGCCGCCAAGACGACCATCAGGCAGAAAAGCAGCGCGACCCACTTCCACGTCCGCAGGCGCACGTTGCGCTGCCGGCGCGCCGTCCCCACGCCCGCACGATGATAGTGCTGGCGCCCCTGGATGCGGCGCGCCCCCACAAGCAGCAGGATGGTCATTGCGACCAGCACCAAGGCCAACAAGGCGGCGTAGCTGCGGTCGAAACTGCCCTGGTACTGAAGATAGATGGCGCGCGTAAAGCTGTTGAAGCGTAGCAGCGACACCGCGCCAAAGTCGCTGAGCACATAGAGTGCCAGGAGCAGTCCGCCTGAAGTAATGGCGGGGCGCAGGTTGGGCAGCGTGACGCGCCAGAAGGTTTGCCATGGGCTGCAGCCCAAACTGCGCGCAGCCTCTTCTTGTGCCGGATCGAGGTTGTAGAACCCCGCGCGAATGCTGAGAAAGAGATAGGGGTAGCTGAAGATGGTCAGTGTCCACACTGCGCCAGGCAAGCCATAAATTGACGGTAGTCGGTCGACGCCTAGAGGCTCAAGCCAGCCTTGCACGATGCCGCGCGGCCCCATCATACTGAGCAAGGCATAGGCGCCGACGTACGAAGGGATGACGAGTGGCAACGCCAGCAATGCGCTCCACACTTTGCGCCCGGGCAAATCCGTGCGCACCGTCAACCACGCCAGCGGCAAGGCAAGCATCAACGAAAAGGTGGTGACCAGCACGGCCAGCACCACACTGTTCACGATAACCTGCGTCGTGCGCGGGTTGGTCAGAATCTCCAATGCCCGCACGATGCCCAGCTCGCTCGACCGCAACAGCAGATAGGTCAGCGGGAGCAGCATCGCCAGTGCCACCAAGGTCGCAGCCGCGACCAAAAGCAACGGCGCTCCGCCGCTGTGGGTCTTCCCTATAGGCTTGACCGGCCACTCACGTGCTGTGTTCACGCGTTCACCCGCTCACCCGTGCAATCGGCGGCTCTGGCGGATGCCGTAGGCTTCCATCGTCACCGGCCACAACAGCCATACCAAGCCAATCAGCGGCTGAATGAGCGGGAAGAAGCCATAGTCTTCGCCAAAGTGCCGCCAGACGGTATGGCCAATCAAAGCCGGATCGACAAAGCTCCAGAAGCCGATCAGAAAGGTCATGAATGTCTCGAACCCTAACGCCACCACCGATAGCCACCACGTCCATTTGCGCCGGTAGGCGAACCCGATTGTAGCCAAGAGATAACTGAAGGCCGCCAGCGCGCTCAAATAGACGGGTATGTAATTGGTGACGCCCGCTTTGAAGAAGAGTTGATAGACGGCGCGGACACCGGTCGAGAGTGCCAGCACCGGGTAGGAGAAGGCTAGGATATAGCCAAACGGGCTGATAAAATTGGCCCAAAGCGCATCGCGTTTGGGGAGTTGCTCTGATTCAACCGGTGGCACTGACTGTGAACTCATGATGCCGCTCCTTAGGGTCGCGTCTCTTTACGGGACAGGAATGGGTCGATCAAGCCAAATTCCCGACATACCTGCTCGAGCCAGCCGTTGAGTCGATGCGGGGTAAGTTCGGGCTGGTTGTGTTCATCGATCACCAGGCCAACAAAGTGACTCCCCTCACAGGCCCAGGAGGCGTTAAACTGGTAACCGTCTGTTGGCCAGGCCCCTGCCAGTTGGGCGCCGCACATACGCGCCTTGTCGGCCACAAAAAAGAGCGCGTCGGCAAAAGTATCGGGGTAGCCGGCCTGGTCGCCTAGACCAAACAGCGCCACTTGTTTGCCGGTCAGGTCAAGTGCATCGAATTCCTCGAACACACGATCCCAGTCGCGCTGCAATTGCCCGACATGCCAGGTCGACACCCCCAGAATCAGGTAGTCAAAGGGGAGCATTTCTTTCAGATAGTAGTCCGCCACATCAAAAAGCTCGACTGCCTCGGCGCCGGGGGTGGCAAGGTCAGCGTCGAGCTTTGCTTTGATCTGTTGGGCGACGGCAGCCGTAGCCCCATTCGTGCTGCCAAAAAATAATCCGATGTGCGCCAAGTTGGTCTATTTACTCGCTTTCCACAACAGATTCATTTCCGCCGCCGCCGCCACCACAACATTGCCCCAAACACGCCCGCCCCACTGAAACTCAGTGCGCCCAACACAATCAGCCCGCCGCTAAACGTGCGCGCGGCGCCCAGTATGCGGGTCGGCGCACTATTCAGGCGCAATGGGTTCTCCGGCGTTGCGGTCGGCCACGGCGTCCAAGTGGCGGTCGGCAACGGCGTGAAGGTAGCGGTCGGCGCAGGCGACGGCGTGGCCGTCGGGGTCTCGGTCGGCAAAGGCGTGGCGGTTGGGATAACCGTCGGGGTCTCGGTCGGTGCGGATGGCGCAACAACCGCCGCCTGTTCGACCGGTGCCGGGGGCGCCGCTTCTTCGACGGGTGGGGGGGGCGCCGTTGGCTCGGGTGTGGGTGTGGCGGCAGGGGCTTCCACCGCCGGGGCGCTGTCGTCAGGGTAGAGCGCGATGGCATCGACGAGAATCAGGTTGTCGCCACTACTTTGTGGATGGTCAGTCAAAAAAAACACCGTCAGCTTATCGCCAAGGGCCCGCGCTTTGACGTCGATGTTCACATCCGGCGGCGGATAATTCAGGATGCGGCCCTCACCCCAGTGCATCGGACCCCAGATCACGGAGGGTGCCAGTGGATCAGCGCCACCCGTCGGGTCAATGCCAAGTTGGCGACCAAACAAGTCAGGTGCATTGGGTGCACCCCAGGAAATGCTCGCCCGATACCCTGCACCCGGTGTGACATTGACCTGGGTGAAGATCCCGGCCTTAAAGGTGCCGCCGATGCTCCGCATCGTCAGGTTCGGCCCACCAAAATAGGTGTGGTCGTCCTGATAGAAATCCGCTTCGCCGGAGAGCACAAACGCTGTCCAGCCCACCGGAATCTGGCGTGGCGATTCGCCGTAAAAAGCATCCATGTCGCACACGGATTGCGGAATCACGTTGGGAGGGTTGCACGGCTCGGAGGCATGGGCAGTCAGCGGGGCAAGCCAGGCTGCACACCCCACGACCAAGGCCAGCAACAGGGTATAGACGGACGGTTGGCGTCGCTTCATAACAATTTAGTATACCTACAAAGCGATAGGCCATCCAAACCACTGGCGCATCAGTCGACAATCACGTGGCCAATTTCCAACGCATCGTACGGCAACCAACCCTGGCTGGCCGGAATGGGCTGTCCATCGCTTGTGCGCTGGACCCCAAGGATCAGGGCATAGTTGCCGGGAGGCACCGTAGTCGCGACAAGCAGCGTATGTGGATCGCGCACGGGGAAATTCTCCGGCCAATTCCCGCTGGGGTATGCATGACCGCCCAACGTTTCGGTCCAAGTTTGGGCCGGCTGCCCAGCTTGATCGTGTAAAGTAAACACGGCTTGATAGGTATCCCGATAGGTGTTCGGTCGCGGATCCCAGAGCAAGGTGGCCTCCAAGGTTTTCCCAAGTGGGCCTTGTTGTGACTCCACACTTGCCGAGATCAGGTCGATGTAGTCGAAACGCGCCAGCACGTCGCCAACTTCCGTTGCGCGTATCGCGGGCTGCACATCGACCTGGCCCAGGAGCAGCCGTTGGCCGTCGACCACGGCTGCTCCTGCCAGCAGCGCCAGAGGCACGGCCGTGTCTTGGCGATAGGCGATCAGTTCCAGATTGTAGCGTCCGGGGATTGCGCCGGCCGGAATCGGCAGCGCAAGCGGTTGGCGCTGCGCAACGCCCGGTTTCCAGGCCCGCGTAGGCATGGCGGGTGTTTCGTCGCGCTGGGCGACGAGCCGTCCTGCGCTGTCGTACAGGCGCAGGCTCATGCTGACGTCAGCCGGCAAGGCCGCCAGCCCTGGCAACGCGTCCCAGGTCAACATGGCGTACAGATAACTGCCGGCCCGTATGGTCGCCGGAAGTGCATAATCAGTGAGACGAAGAACATCACCAAAGGTGGCTTGCGTGCCCACCGCGGGAGCCATGCGCGCCGGCATGGGGGTGGTTGCGAACAACTGCACCATCCCCAAATCGCGCCCGGTGATGGGTTGTTCTGCCAACGGGGCCGTATGGTGTGCCAGCCATGTGCGGATGACTCCCGTCGGGTCGTTGACTGTGTCAAAGAGGCGATAATGCCAGAGCCGCGCGTGGTTGCGGGCAACGGCATCGAGGGCCGCCGCCGTAGCGGTTGCGCTGAGCGCGTAGAAGTCGGCGGCAGGGTCTCCCCACCCAAGGGACGGGTCACCGTCGACGTTCCCAGTCAGCACGACGACCAGCTCAGCATCCGGCTGATCCTCCACCGCAGCGAATTTCGTATAGTCCGAAAGACGCACCATGCTGCCCAACGGTGGAGGCAAGGCACTGTGTGCGCCCATCAATTCCGTTGGCCAATAGGTGTCCAAGATCGGATAGATCCAACCGGCGTTGGCGATGATGACGTCGCCGGGGCGCCAGGCATCGGCCAGTGCGGCGACGGCTTGCCGATGGTCACCGTCGCGGTAGAGCGGGTTGAACCAGAGGCCGACCAATCTGGATATTGAGATGACCACAAGACCGGCGAGCATCGCCGTACCCAGCCAATGGCGTGTGCGCCAGGCGGTCACGACCAACCAAGCGGCGACGAGCAGAAACATCGGTGCGTAGATAAACAGATACCGCACATGATAGATCGGCGTGACGATGGCCGTGATGAGGTAGAGCAACCCAATCGGCGCCAAGCAATAGAGCACTGTCGTGATTGCACTCAGCAGGCGCCGGCGCCCCACCGGTGACGGGTAGCGCCGGCGCGCGTCCCACACCGCCAGGACCAGAAAGCCCACTATCATCAGCAATGCCACGATTGACCACGGGAACCCAACCGATCCGGGCGGTGCATGGCCGGCAACCAACGCGTCCAAGGTCTCTGCGAAATCGTGCAGCAAGTCCCCAATACTCTGCCATGCCACGCGCCATGGCGGCACCGGTGGGTCGGTGACCTGTCGCCAGAAGATTGGCAACCACGGTAACCAAAGCAAGGCGACGCCGACTTGGGCGACGATCCACTGGCGCGTGCGCCGGATCTTGTCTGTCCGGTCCCCCAGATTGTCCAACCATATCCACAAAGGAGCGATCAGATTCAGCGCCGCCAACAAAAAGGCAAAGTAATACAGGGTATACATGCCACTCGCCGCCGCGATCACATAGACGGCCAGCCAACCAACAAGTCGCGGCCGGTCGACGAACTGCAATGTCGCCCAAAGGCACAGCAACCCAAGGGCCGCGCCCAGCGTATACATGCGCACTTCTTGACTGTAGGTCAATGCAAAGGGGTTGATGGCGGCGAGGCCCAGTGTGACGATTGCCACACTGGACCCGAAGAGCCGGCGGCCAATGGCGTAGAGCAGGGGCAGGAGCAGCATGCCAAACCACAAACTTGGCCATGCAAACAAGAACTCCAGTCCATGGGCCAGTGTCGGCTGTGTCAGCAACTGCCATCCATGCAGCAGCAGGTAATAGCCAGGTGGATGAATGTCGCGTGCAGTGTGCGCGATCAGCGCAGGGACTGATTGACGCGCCAGAAAAACGCTCACTGTCTCGTCATACCACAACGAGTCAGCCCCCAGTTGATAGAGACGCAGCGCAAAACCGATTAGCAGCGCTGCCAAGATCAGCAGACGACGCCAGCGTTCAGGCCGTGCTTGAAACGCAACCCTCCATTCCCGCATGGGTAAAATGGTACCACACTGCCGGTGACTCACCGAAAATCCCTGCAACCTTAACATCCTCTCATCTTCATTCCGCATCATCCTTTGCCGATCTGGCGTCGTTTAGATAGAATAGCGGAATGACGAGCGTCACAGTGGAGCGACCGTCCGAAAACCGATTTGAGTTAGTGGCCTGGGCGCGTTGGATCGCGCTCGCCAGTGCGGCGAGCGTATTGGTCCTCATGTGGATCGGGTGGTGGTTTACGGCCAAGCCGGTGCGCGTGACGGTGGATGGGTTGAGTGAGTCGATCAGCACCCATCGTGTCACCGTCGCGGACCTATTGCTCGATCTGGGCATCCAAGCTGGACCGCGCGATCGTGTTGCGCCTCCATCGCACAGCCTGGTGACCCGTGGCATGGCGTTGACCATCGACCGTGCACAGCCTATCCGCATTCTGGCCGACGGCCGTGACCTGCTCGTGAGCAGTTGGGGCCTGACGCCGCGCGCTGTTTTAGCGGATGCCGAGATTGCGTTGGACACCTATGACCAGGTGTTGGTGGACGGCGTGGCCGTGGCTGCCGGCAGTGCTTTGCCGGCACAGCCGGCGGAACTGGCGCAACGGATGCGGGCGGCCCCCACCTTCGACCGCGGCTTCGCCTGGGATGCTGGGGCTGAAACGGCTAGGCGCACTGAGCCCGTGCAATTGCGCATCTATCGCGCCGTGCCGATCGTGGTGCATGAAGGGGGCTTGCCGTACACCATCGATACCACAGCGCAGACGATTGGTGAGGCGCTGCGTCAGGCTGAGGTGGTGCTTTATTTGGGAGATCGTGTGCATCCGAGTCTGGGCAGCCGCGTGAGTGCGGGCACTCATGTCTATATTGAGCGTAGCATCGCGGTCGCCCTGCGCGTTGATGGACGGCAAATCAAGACACGTACCCAGGCTGAGCTGGTGGGTGAAGCCTTGAGCGACCTGGGTGTCGCCGTGACTGGTATGGATCGCGTCCAACCGCCACTGGACGCTCCGTTGTATGATAACGTCAAAATCGCGATCACGCGCGTGACCGAAGATGTGGAAATCGAGGAAGAAATCGCCTCATACGATACCGTATTTGTTGCCGACCCCAATTTACCGATCGATACCCAAGCGATGCTCGACCCTGGCGCCAACGGCATCACGCGCACGCGCTACCGGGTACGGTACGAGAATGGTACAGAAGTGAAGCGCGTCAGAGAGGATACATGGGTGGCGCAAGATCCCGCCGAACGCCGCATCGCGTATGGCCAACTGATTGAGCCAAAGACCGCCACCCTCGATGGCCAGTTCATTACGTACTGGCGGAAGGTCAAGATGTATGCAACGAGCTATAATCCGGCTGCTGTCGGCAACAATACGACAGCTACCGGTGATGTGGTCACCAAAGGTGTGGTTGCCGTGGACCCGCGCATTATTCCAATGCGCTCCCAGTTATTTGTGCCAGACTATGGCCAAGGCACAGCGCTTGACACGGGCGGTGGCATTGTGTCCCGGCGCATCGATTTAGGGTACGATGACCGCAACTTTGTGTCATTGAGCAAATGGGTGGATGTCTACTTATTGTGGCCGCCGCCCGCCAGCTTCCAAATCACATGGGTTTTGCCAAACTATCCGCCGCTGCCCGAGTAGCCGCCTTCCATCGCTGATCTGGCGCCCGAACAGACTTCTACCGTCACCAATTATGAACGTTCGTTGATGACCCACTTACGCTCGCCCCAATCGTCGCCCGTGCTATCGAGGCGCATTGCCATGGCCCTGCTGCTGCTGATCTTGCTGGCAGGGTTCACGCTGCGCGTCTGGAACGTCAATTTTGACCGTGGCACGGGTAGCCATCCCGATGAACGCAGCACGGCCTGCTTCTATGCCCCTGGCCTGCGTCTGCCGCAGAGTTGGGACGAGTTTTGGGATCCGCACCGCAGCCCGCTCAACCCACTCTGGGATGTGAGCCGGCAAGAGCGGCGCAGCTTCACGTACGGCCATTTCCCGCTCTATCTTGGCGTCGGTCTGGGCAAGGTGCTGCACGAACTGGCGCCGGCTGCCACCGCGATTGGCGCGCCGGACACGGTGGTCTCCCTGATGCAGCGCGCGGACAATGCCTGCGATGCTATTGCCGTCGCCGGACGGCTGACGATTGCCCTGCTCGACACGCTGACGATTCTCTTTCTCTATCTCCTGGGTGTGCGCCTGGCAGGACGCGGCGTCGGGTTGCTCGCTGCTGCGTTTTATGCGTTGGCTGCGCAGGCGGTGCAACTCAGTCACTTTTTCGCCATGGATCCGGCGAGCACTACCTTCACCGTGCTGGCGGTGTTGGGAGGCGTGCTGATGACGCGCGACCGTCCTAATGGTTTTGGACGCATGCGCGTGGCTTTGCTCACCGGGGTTGGAATCGGCTTGGCGATCGCCTCCAAGTTTAGCGCACTGCCGTTGTTGGCTGTGCCGGTGGTGGCTGCGCTCCTGGCCTCCTGGCGCGAAACCCAGGCTTGCCGGCAGGAAGACCGCCCGGTCGACGGCCGCGTCCAGTTTGGCGCCATTGCCGGCGTCGTTGTGGCGTGGGTAACGGCATTTGCTGTGTTCTTTGTGACCAGCCCCTACGCCATCCTCGATTGGAAGAGCTTTATCCAGGCGACATTGGTCGAGCAAGGCATGATGGTGCGCGGGGTGGCCGATATGCCATTCACGCGCCAGTACCGGAACACCGTACCCTATCTCTATTTCATCCAACAGCAACTACAGTGGGGGTTGGGTCTGGCGCTTGGGTTGGTCGCGGCGCTTGGCACAACTTATGCGCTGTTTGCGGCGGTGCGCAGTCTCTATCGGGCCGTGGCGATTAGCTGGGCGACGAGTCGGCGCCGGCCCACGGCACATAGGCTGAACGATGCACAGATTGCCAATCTGATCATCTGGAGTTGGGTACTCCCCTACTTTGGCCTTACCGGCGCCTTTCTGGCCAAATTCAACCGGTATATGAGCCCCCTGTTGCCGTTCGTGCTGCTATGGGGCGCCTGGTTGATTGTGGTGTTGTGGCAGAAGGCCGGCAATGAACCGATCGCCGCGCGTCGCTCATTTTTCCGCGTCGCGGCGGCCACGCTCGCCGGCCTTGGCCTTGTGGGCGGTGCGGTCTGGTCGCTTGCCTATGTCAACGGCGTATACAACCGCGAGCATACATGGATCACAGCCAGCCGGTGGATGTACCAAAACATTCCCAGTGGCTCGCAAATCCTATGGGAGCTTTGGGATGATCCGCTTCCCAAAAGCATTCCCGGCGAACCAACCATGGACATGGGCAGCCGCGGGCTGTCCAACATTGACTGGAGTCCATACGAAGAGGACACGGCTGACAAATACCAGCTTCTGAAGCAGAAATTGCGTGAGGCTGACTATGTCGCCTACAGTTCAAAGCGCATCTACGATAGCGTCGATGAATTGCCGCAGCGCTACCCAATGACCAACTTGTATTACCAGGCGATGGCCGATGGCCGGCTGGGCTATGAACTGGCGGCGGAGTTTGCGTCGCCGCCCCAGTTGCTCGGTGTGGCGTTCGATGATCGACATGCTGACGAGAGTTGGAGTCTCTATGATCATCCACAGGTGTCGGTCTACCGCAAGGTGCGCGATCTTACGGACGCTGAGTTCGACGCCATCTTCGACCGTAGTTGGGAGCAGGCTCAGCCTTTCTACCGCGGCCCGGACTCACCGCTGAGCCCATTCTTGAACCTGATCGGCCTGGGCAGTGATCCGGACAGCGAAAACGTGGGTCTGATCAACCGTATCATCGGCGTTTTCACAGGCGCCCCCCGTTCACCGATACCAGCGCCTGACCAGCGCCGTTCACTTACGTTTGAACAGCCGCTGCGCGACCTGCCCGTGGTGGATAACTACCGCTGGAATCAGGTCGCCAGCAATAATCCACTGATCGCGGTTGGCTGGTGGTGGTTGATCCTGACGGTGTTGGGCTGGCTCGTCTGGCCGGTCGCTTTTGTGGTCTTTGCCCCCTTGCGCGACCGCGGCTTTTTCCTCAGTCGCACGCTTGGGTGGCTGCTGGGTGGCTGGCTGTTGTGGATGCTGGTCAACGTTGGCGTGTTGCAAAACCGCGTGGTAGATGCGTGGCTGTCGGTGTTGCTCTTGGCGATTCCGGGGATTGTCTTTGCCGTGCGGCGACGGCACGAGCTTTGGGATTACTTGCGCACCAATTGGAAGCTACTCCTGGCCGGTGAGATTGTCTTTAGTGGCGCATTTCTGTTCTTCATCTTCATCCGCATGCTCAACCCTGACCTCTGGCAGCCCTGGTTTGGCGGTGAAAAGCAGATGGAGTTTGCGTACCTCAACGGCATTTTGCGCAGTCCGACCTTTCCACCAGTAAACCCCCACTTTGCGGGCGGTTATATCAACTACTACTACTTTGGCCTTTACCTGGTTGCGTATCTGGTCAAGCTCAGCGGCATCTACGCCGAAGTGGCCTTCAATCTGACGATTGCGACCTTGTTCGCACTGACCGTGATCAATCTTTTTGCCGTTGCCTACTCCGCAGTCAAGGGGCATTCGCCGTTGTCGCGGCGTACGGCGGTGCTGCCTTGGCGTCGCGGCTTCTTTGCGGCACTACTCGCGCCGCTGTTTGTGACCGTCATCGGCAATCTTGACGGCTTCGCACAGATTGTGCGCAGCCTCGCCAATATCGCACCGAGTCCCTTTGCGTCGGAGCTTCCAGGACTAAAGCCGCTGGTCGACGCCGCGTTTGGCCTACAAAAAGTCATGGCGCGCCAGGCCGAACTCCCTCCCTACGATTTTTGGGGGCCAAGCCGGGTGGTCAGCCCGACCATCAACGAGTTCCCGTTTTGGAGTTTCCTCTTTGCCGACTTGCACCCACATATTATCGGCATCCCACTAGCCGGGTTGTTCTTGGCATTGGCGCTGGTGCTCATCGAGAACTCACACACCGATTGGCGGCAGCGATGGCGCTATGGTCTAGGGCTGCTGGCGGTGTTTGCACTCTTTCTGGGTTCGTTGGCAGCCGTCAATCTTTGGGAATTGCCAACCTATTTGGGTCTCGGCATTCTGGCCTTTATGGTGAGCCAGTTCCGCGGCAAGGGGCGTATCAACTGGTTGCTGACGGTCGGGGTAGGTGTGGTCTATGCCATCGGCGCCTATGTGTTGTTCTTGCCCTTCTTTCTCAACTACGTTAACGTGGGCGCCAGCGGCGTTGGCCTGCTGCGCGCCCCCGACCCGCCGCACTTGTGGTTGTTGGTGTGGGGGTTTCTGGGCTTCATGTTTGTCAGTTGGATGATCTTCGTGGCGACGCGCAAGGCACGGCCTGTGCTCGCTGCCGCGCGCGGCTCTGACGGAGGGAAGAGCGAGCGTGCGGCGAGCAAACCGGTTGGATTGGAGCGCGTCACCAGCCTGTTCTTCCGCCGCTTCGATCGGCTGCCGCGTGCCGTTTACCTCCACCAAAAACTGGTGATACGACCGGGCTTTTTCTATCTATTGTTCTTGGCGTCGATCCCGTTGACCGCTGTGCTCGCCTTTGCTGCGGTTCTACGCGGTTGGACGGTCTTGGCGATCTGTCTATTGCCGCTGGGTCTGGCAGCTACCTTGCTCTGGCGGCGCGGGCGTGAGGCGGACGCCGGCAGCCTTTTTGCTGGAATGCTGGGTGCTACCGGTCTAGCGCTGCTGGCCGGCACGCAGGTCGTCTATTTGAAGGACTTCCTGGACGGTAGTGAATACTACCGCATGAATACGCTGTTCAAGTTTTTCAACCAGGTGTGGGTGCTGTGGGGCGTCATGGCGGCCGTGGCCTTGCCGCGCTTGATGGATGAATGGATTGCACCGATGGAGAAGGTGCGCGCAGCGGCCTTGCAGCGCGGCTTCCGCGTCGCCTGGAGCGTGGTCTTCGTCGTTTTGCTCGTTGCCAGCCTGGCCTACCCGATTATTGGCACACCGGCACGCGTCGACCAGCGCATGCCCGGGTGGCGTCCGTCATTCGGTACGCTGAATGGTCTTGACTTCATGCGTAGCGGCGTCTATGCCTGGCCGGATTACAACAATCAGATCGAACTGAGTTACGAGCATGCCGCCCTGGAGTGGCTGCTTGACCACGTGCGCGGCAACGCCACGCTGCTCGAAAGTTCGGAGGTAGACTACTACCGTGCATGGGGCACCCGTATTACCAGCAGCACCGGGCTAAGCGGGCTTAAGGGCATGCACGAGCAAGAGCAACGTTATCCTGAGGATGTTGGCTACCGCGATGGCCTGCATCGCGAATTGTGGTCCACGGTCGACATTCCGCGTACGCAGCAGATCATGGACGAACTAAACGTCGACTTCGTCTATATTGGCCAACTGGAGCGCTTCTTGCACCCCGACGGTGTACGCAAATTCGAACAGATGGCGGCTGAAGGGCTGTTGACGCCCATCTATCAGAATGACCGGGTGATGATCTATGTGGCGCCTGGTCATTTTCAACCGGACGCCGCCGGCGTCTATTGGCCGGTGCAAGGATAGGTGGGTGAAATGATCGGCCAGTTTCTCGCGTGGTACGCGGTGGTGCAACTGATCACGTTGCTGACGTTGCCGTTGGCCTGGCGTCTTTTTGCGAACTTGCCGGATCGCGGGTATGGTTTTGCGCGCATATTGGGTATCTTGCTCGTAGGGTACCTGTTCTGGATCACCTACAGCTTTGGTTTGGTGCGTTTCGAACCAGGCGGCGCCTGGCTGGCCGTGCTCGCGCTGGCCGGTGTGAGCATGGCGGCCGGTTGGCCAGTGTTCAAGGCTTGGCGTAACGGTGTCGATCGCCCAAGCAACTGGCGCTACGTTGTGGCCGTGGAGGCACTCTTCCTGCTGGCATTTGTGGCGTGGGCGTGGGTGCGCGCACACGATCCGGCCGCCAATCACACCGAAAAGCCCATGGATCTCATGTTCATGAATAGCATTCGCGCCAGCGCGACGTATCCACCGGCAGACGCCTGGCTGGCTGGCTATCCGATCAGCTACTACTACTTCGGCTACTGGTTGATTACGTCGGTCGGAATGCTCGCCGGGCAGCCGCCCGCAATTGCCTACACGCTCGGGCAAGCGTGTTGGTATGGACTACTGCTCACCGGCTGCTTTGCTGTCGTCTACAACATACTGGCAGCACTGGGCCGGCGCTTCCCGGCCGCCGCGACCGGCGGGGTGCTGGGTGCTTTGCTGGTCGGAATGGCCGCGAATCTGCAAGGTCTCATGGAGTGGCTGTACGCCACCGGCAGCAACGTAGCACCGGTGGCAGCGCTGTTGCAGGTGCCTGGCTTTCCGCGCGAAGCAACGGTCACAAACCAATGGTATGTCGACTACGGTTGGTGGTGGTGGCGAAGCAGCCGTGTGATCGAAGACCTCGATCTCTCCGGCAACCACATCGAGGTGATCGACGAGTTTCCGGTCTTTAGTTATCTCTTGGGCGACAATCATCCGCATGTGCTGGCCATGCCCTTTGTCTTGCTCGTGATTGGTCTGGCACTCAACCTATTCCTAAAGCCAGGCGTCCCGACAGGGCGGGGCGCTGCGGCGCCGGACTGGGTCGCCAAATCTGTTTTCAAATCCGCCGTTGAATCCGTTGTGACCGTCATGCCGCTTGGGTGGGTCGGTTGGTTGTTGGTTGCCCTCTGCAGTGGATCGCTGCTCTTTCTGAATACGTGGGATTTTCCACCGTATTGGCTATTGGTGTCGCTGACGTTGTTTGCCACGCTGATCCGTGTGCAGCCCGTCGATGCCCATCGGCGCCTATGGCGCGCCGGCGCAGTTACGGTCGTGGCCGCATGTCTGCTGGCGGCGGCGGCGGTTGCCCTCTATCTGCCCTATTTCCTCACGGCCCAGAGCCAGGCCAGTGGTTTTGTGCCCAACCTGTTCTATCCAACAAAGGTGGGCCAGTTCGTCGCTATGTTTGGCATGGCGTTGCTGCTGCTCGTGGCGTTGATCTGGTTGGCATGGCATGAGGTGCGGCCGCGACCGCGCCAGTGGTTGGTCAGCCTGACGCTTGTGTACGGCCTGCCACTCATATTCTTGCTCGGCAGCGTCTTTGTGGTAATGTCAACTGATCTGGGTCGTGAATTGATCGAGCGCACGCCGCTGCCTGCGGGCGCCACTGCCCACTGGCCTTTTATTCTGGCGCGCTGGACCACACAGCCATTCACATTTCTGCTGGCGGGCGCCCTACTCGCCCTGGTCGCCGTATTGGCGTGGCGGCGGATGAGCGACCCTGCGTCACCGTCGGCCCTGTTGTTTGTTCTGCTGCTGGCCGGTATCGGTCTGTTGTTAGTCTATGTACCTGAATTTGTCTTCTTACGTGACAACTTCGGTACACGGATGAATACAATTTTCAAGTTCTACTATCAAGCCTGGCTATTGTTCGGGCTTGCCGGGGCCGTTACCGCCGTCCTCGCGCTGAGTACCTGGCGCGGTTGGCGGTTGGCGCCGGCGCTCTTGAGCACTTTGGCGCTGGTGCTGGCCCTGGCATCGACCGTCTTTCTGGTTGCCGGCGGCTACAGCAAGACGCAAGGTTTTTCTGGCGAGCCGACTTTCGACGCCACGTCCTATCTTGCGGTAAGCGGTCCCAATGAGCTGGCGGCTGTGCGGTGGGTGAGCGACCACACGTTGCCCACCGACTTGGTGCTGGAAGGTAAGGGCGCCAGTTATCGCGCCGAAAGTAGCCGCATCAGTGCGATGACCGGGCGGCCGACGCTCCTCGGTTGGGATGGGCACGAAGCGCAGTGGCGCGGCCGGGCTTACGGTGAAATGGCTGCCGGCCGTTCGCAAGCGCTCGAAACGATCTACCAAACCGGCTCGCCGGCACAGATTGTGGAAGCCTTGGATCAGTGGAATATTGCCTATGTGTACGTAGGGCCAACCGAGCGTACTCAATACGGGTTCACGCCCCAGGCCGAACAACGGCTGCGGCAGGTTATGGACCTGGTTTTCGAGAACGGGAGTGTCCGGATCTACCGGGCAAGATAATGCTATGCAACACAAATTGGCGAAGGTGCGGGGATGATGGCGGAGTCTACCACTGCCCTACCGGTCATTGCCGGCGAAGAACGGGCCAGTGCTCTGACCGTGGAGCACGTGCTTTACACCGTAATTCTATTGATTGCCTTCGGGGTGCGCTTTCTTGCCCTCGCGGCCCAGCCATTGGCGCCGTTTGAGGCGGCCCAGGCGTGGCCGGCCTGGTTGGCCGCAACGGGTGGCCCAGTGGCAAACGCGCCGTCTCCGCAGAGCGCGTTGCTCTACGGTGCGCAGAGTTGGTTATTCTTTATTGCTGGTGGTAACGACCTGTTGGCCCGACTAGCGCCGGCGCTGCTTGGCGTGGCGCTGGTTGGCCTGCCGTGGTTCTGGCGCACCTGGATTGGGCGTGTCCCGGCGCTGGTCGTCGCCGCGATCTTTGCCCTTGACCCGTGGTTATCGGCGGTTGGTCGCACCGCCGATGGCACCGGGTTGGCGCTCTTTTTTGGCCTGCTGGCGTTGACGGCGCTCTGGCAATGGCGCTTGCAGTCAGATGTCCCGCTGGGGCAACGTTCTTGGCTGCGCTGGGAGCGCACGTTGGCAGTCAGCACAGCCTTGCTACTGGCCAGCGGCGTCCAAGCGTGGAGTTTTCTGCCTGTCCTGTTGTTCTTCTTCTTGTGCTTCGTCTGGCCCTTATCGGCCAGAGACCGCGAGACCGGCTTGCGTGCGACGAGCCTGATCTGGTTTGGCGTCGCGCTGGTACTAGGGGTCTCTGGCTTGCTGGCTCGCCCAGAAGCCGTCAGCGCTGTGGGGGCCAGCCTCACCGGTTGGCTGGCGCAATTCAGTGGCGGCGCCGGTGTGGGATGGCCCGCATTGCGTCTTGTGGTCGACCAGCCACTGCTGGCGATTTTTGGGCCACTGGGATTGATCGGGTTGTTTGCCAAACGCCGGTCGGGCGCCTCACTTCGCTTACCACTTTTCCTGAGCCTGTGGCTTGGTTGGGGGATTGTGCTGGCAGCGTTGGCGGGAGAGTCACCGTTCTTGTTGCCGATGATCGGCCTGCCGCTGGCGATTGCCGCGGCCTGTGCTGTGGGCGAATTCGCCAGCTTTTCGATGGGTGATGTCGGATGGTTGGAGTTGGTAGTTTTGTTGGCGGTGGCTGTGGTGTTGCTTGGTTCTGGGGTGATCTGGTTGGCGACATTGGTGGAGAACAGCAGTTATGACACGCGTCTGCTCGCTACGGCCGCCATTTTGCTGCTGTTGACACTGACCATGTGGATCGCGTTTGGCTTCTGGGCCGGGTGGCCGGTTGCCGCCAAAGTCGCCGGCTTGTTTTTTGCGACGGTGCTCTTTTTGGTTACGGTACGCAGCAACTGGCAACTCAACCAGGGCGGTGCGATGATGCTCCCAAGTGGCTTTTTCGCGACGACGACGCTGCCTGAGGTGCGTTTGTTGGTGAGCGATATCAACACCTTGAGCATTGCGCGCCGCGGCGATCCGCACGAAGCAGAAGTGCAGGTCGTGACCACTGGAAACACCGCCGGGGCGCCGGATCCGGTGCTCGGCTGGTATCTGCGTGACATGCGCAATCTGCGATGGACGCGCGCGCCGGAGACGGAGCTGCCGGCTGGCAGCATGGATCAAAGTGTGCTCGGCAGCGCGCACCGGCCGCTGATCGTCGCACCGCTGGGGCTAGAGGGCGACCGCGCATTGGCCGGTTATCTTGGCAGCGACTATGGGGTGACCAGCCGTTGGAATCCCGTCTTGTTGCCTGCGCTGCCCGAGCAAACCGAGAACAGCGCCAACGGGCTGCCGGCTGCAGAACTTCAGCGGCTGCGCGACCAGCAGGCGTGGACACAGGCGACACGCCCGCGACTGAAATGGTTGCTTTACCGCACCGTACAGCAGCCGCCGGCGGTGCAGAACGTGACATTGTGGGCAACGCCGTAAACGTCCCGTTGGGACGCATGAATTTGGGAATCGCAAAATATGACACACCATGTGAGTTCATTGCAACAAGGGTTGGATCAGGTGTTGGCAAATCCGCCTGAGCAGACAGCGCAGGCAAAAACAAGCGGCCTGCTTGATCGGCCAGTGACCTCTTTCCTACGGATGGACTGGGAAGTGGCGATCTGGATTGCGATCTTTGTGATCGGCGCCGTGGCGCGTTTTGTTATGCTCGATGTGCGTGCCATGAGTCACGACGAGAGCTTACACTCGCTCTATTCGTATTACCTCTACGCCAACGGCAACTACGACCACAACCCGATGATGCATGGGCCGTTTCGCTATCACGTGACTGCCTTCCTCTACTTTTTATTTGGCGCCAGCGACTTCACGGCGCGCATGGGGCCTGCACTCTTTGGGCTGGGCGTGATTGGCATGGTCTATCTGCTGCGCGTCTATATTGGCCGGCTGGGGGCGATCATGGCCGGCATCATGGTGACCATCAGCCCGACACTGCTCTTTCACAGTCGCTACATCCGTGATGACATCTTTATGGCGTTTTTCACGCTGGTGTGGATCTATGGTGCGTTCCGCTACCTCGATACGCGGCGGATGCGCTATCTGGTCGTTATGGTGGCCGGCATGGCCTTTGGCTTTGCCACCATGGAAAACCACTTTATCCACGGCGCCATTATTGGCTCCTTCTTTGCCGGCCTTGCATTGTGGCAGGTGGTCGGTCACCGCTGGCTGGCTGGGGTCGCAGCCCCGCTGTTGATCGCCGGCGGGGTATGGTGGGTGCTGCATGAACAGCAACAGGATCTGTATGGCATGATTGCGCTGGCGGCCGGTGTGGCCATCGCCCTCGTGCCGCTGGTGCTTGGGTTACGCGGTCGCTGGCATGAGTTACGCAACACCGATGCCGCCGACCTGGCCGTGATCATGCTGACGCTGGTGTTGCCCTTTACGGCGGCGTTCTTGCATGTCTTCACGGGCGGCGACCCAACGGTGTTCACAAACGCCACCGATTACACCAACCAGTCCATGATTGTGCGCCTCACCATCTTTGTGGCGGCGTGCGTGCTGGCGTCGATTGGCATCGGTGCGTATTGGTTCTGGCGACGCGAGGATCGCGTTGCTGCCGCTGTGCTCCCTCACGGTCGCGACTCTGAGGGAGGGGTGGCTGAAGCCGGTGTTGGGGTTGGCCGTTGGCGGCCTGGGATCGCCCATTGGGCACTGCTGATGGGGTTCTTCTGGCTGGTTCAGGTGCTTTTCTTTACCACCTTTTTCACCAATACGGTGCAGGGATTGGCCACCGGCGTTGTCGGCAGCCTGGGCTACTGGCTGGCACAGCAGGGCGTCAAACGGGGCAATCAACCCGTCTATTACTATGCGCTGATTGGTTGGCTATACGAGTTCTTGCCTGCGTTCCTCAGCTTGTGCGGGATTGCCACCATTCTGAACAATCTTTCGCGCCGCGCCGGTGACCTGCCTTGGCAACCTGTCGTCGACGCCGACCTGCCGCCAGCATCACGGTCGGTGGATCTCCATGCCAGGCCAGCCAGCGACTCTGGCTCTGAAAAAAGTCAAGGCGAGCGGCTGGCGCTCCATCGGGTTTACTTTGTCGTCTTCATGGTGTGGTGGACGGTGGCGGCGTGGCTTGGCTACTCCGTGGCTGGCGAGAAGATGCCCTGGCTGCTGACACACATGGCGCTGCCGATGTGCGTACTGGGTGGCTGGTGGCTGGGCAACATGCTACGCCACATTGACTGGCGCGCGGCGTGGCGCAACCGAACTTGGGCGCTCGTCTTCGCCGTGCCGGCATTGCTGATTCTGCTGCTCGTGATGCTGGTCGCCACTTCTGCGAATACCGGCATCGAAGCAAACCCAGCACGGCGTATCCTGCAGTGGCTACTGATCCTTGCCGCGACCGGCGCCGTGCTCTTTTTCGGCGCGTTTGGGGTCGTGCGCGGTGGCTTCAAGCAAGGCCTGCGGCTGCTGGCGGTCGGCTTGGTCGGGGTACTGTTTGTGTTGACAGTGCGCACGAGTTTCGCGCTCAATTTCATTAATTACGATATGGCAACGGAGTTCCTGGTCTACGCCCATGCCGGCCCGGACGTCAAACGGGCGCTGGCGGAAATCGACACGATCAGCGAGCGAACCGTGGGCGACCGCAACATCGTCGTCGCCTACGATGATGAGAGTTCATGGCCGATGAGTTGGTATATGCGCGAGTATCCTAACGCACGTTTCTATGGCGAGAACCCGTCGCCAGAGGCGATGGCGGCGCCAGTGGTGATCGTCGGCCCAAAGAATCGGCCAAAGGTAGAGCCGTACATGGCGCGTGACTACGTCAAACGCACATACCGGCTCGTGTGGTGGCCGGAGATGGAATACTTCAACCTGACGCCCGATCGAATCTGGGGTGCGCTGACCGACCCCGCCCAGCGCGACCGCCTGTTCAACATCATCGCCTTCCGCAAATACAGGGATCCGGCGGACTTGACGAAATGGCGCGACCTGGCGCAATGGCCGTTCCGGCATGAGTTTGACATGTACGTACGCCGCGATCTAGCGGCCCAGATCTGGGACCTGAACGTGGTGCCGCTTGCCAGCCAGGTGATCAGCAATATACCGGTCATTGCGCCCGAACAAATGCGCACCATCGATGCTACGCAGGTCTACAATGCAGACTACGGCGGTATGCTGTTGGCGGCGCCGCGCGCGATCGCGGTAGGGCCGAATCAGGATCGTGTGATTGCCGACACCGGTAACCATCGCATCGTGGTCCTTGACGCGACTGGGAACTATCTTCGCTCGTTTGGCAGTTTCTGCAACCTTACCGACCAAACCAAAACACCCTGCCTCGATCCGGATGGGGATGGCCCTCTGACGCCGGGCGACGGTCAGTTCTACGAGCCGTGGGGCGTAGCGGTGGATGCGCAGGGGAACATCTATGTGGCCGACACCTGGAACGGCCGCATCCAGGTCTTCGATGCGCAGGGAAAATTCTTGCGCAAGTGGGGCGCCTTCGCCGTGGCGCAAGGCGATGCTGGCGATCCCAATGCGCTCTTTGGCCCGCGTGGCTTGACCATCGATCTCGATGGCAACCTGGTGGTTGCCGATACCGGTAACAAACGAATTGTGCGCTACCGGCCCAGCGGCGAAAGCATCGACCAGGTGGGCGGCGGCGGTGTCATTGCCGGCCGTTTTGAGGAACCGACGGATGTCAGTGTCGATCCGACCGATGGGAGTCTTCTTGTAGCCGATGCCTGGAATGGCCGTGTGCAACGCTTTGGATCCGACTTGCAATTCCAATCGGAGTTCGCTGTGCCCGGTTGGTTGGGGCGCGATATCTTCCAAAAACCGTACCTGGCTGTTGCTGCCGACGGCGTCATTTATACCACTGACCCGGCGACAAGCCAGGTGGTGGCGTTCGAGCGCGATGGAAAAGTGAAGCTGGCATTCGGCGGCACCGGCGCCGCGCTCAACCAGATGGGCGTACCCAATGGTATCGCTGTCGACCTGGCCGGCAGCAGCCTGCTTGTGGCGGATGCCAGCAACAATCGCGTACTGGTGTTCCCGGAGCAGGGGAATTGAAACGGGAGAATTGAGCAGGGAGAATGGTGAATCGAATCAGCATTCGTCCCTTCCTATTTGGCACGTTTGCCGTTCTGTTGGCGTATCTGGGCCAGCGTGCACTGCGGAGCGATGCTTTCTTTGACGGCACGCTCCTGTACGGCAGTGCCGTCCTGCTCTTTCTCGTTGCCCTGTGGGGCAAGCGGTTCTTCCCCGAAACCGCCTTTGCGCTCCCCCATGCCCCGCTGCCGAGTTGGCGCACGTGGCGTGTGGTGCTCGGCGCGTTGCTATCTGGCGCCGCGCTGCTGCTCGCCATCGCGTCGCTGCGCACGTTTGACGCGTTGGAACCTTACACCGCAGGGGCATGGCGGGACCACCTCGCGAGCGTCCTCCTCCTGATGGCCGCCGCCGCCATACTGGACAGCGGGGAGTCCCCCCATCAGAGCCGCGAGCGTAAGCGAGCACTGCGTGTTGATTGGCCCACCTGGGGCATCCTTGCCAGCATTCTGGCGTTGGCGGCTTTTTTTCGCCTATTCCGCTTTGACGTTCTGCCCTTTGGCACCTGGTACGACGAAGCCGAGGTTGGCCTCCAGGCACAACGCATTCTCCAAGATGGGCAGTTTCGCCCCGTCTTCGAAGGTGCCATCAATGGGCCAGCCCACTATCTGTACCTTGTGGCGGCGTCGTTTGATCTCTTTGGCGTGAGCACACAGGCCATCCGTGCCGTTAACGTCGCCTTTGGGCTGGCAACGGTGTTGGCCGGTTATCTGGTTGGGCGCGAACTCTTGGGTCGCCGCTCCGGGCTGGTGCTGGCCTTTTTGTTGGCCGTGTCGAGTTGGTCGGTCACCCTGAGCCGCTTTGGCATGCATTCCACAAGCACCACACCGTTCTTCACCTTGATCACGCTGGCCTTTGTGCTGCGCGCGTTGCGCCGCGGCAAATTGATCGAATTTGCCGCGGCCGGCCTGTGGCTTGGCCTCGGCCTTTGCTTTTATACGTCGTTCCGTCTCTTTCTACCGGTGATCGGGCTATTCCTCGTCTATGCTGTGATCGCGCAATGGTGGCAGACGCGCCGCGCCCCCCCCAAGCGCCTTTGGCTCGGCTTGCTCTTGCTTGTGTTGGCAACGCTTTTCGTGGTGGCGCCGGTGGCGTGGTATGCCGATCGTCACCCCGACATTTTCTGGGCTCGTGTACAGGACACATTTGTCTTTACCGGCAAGACCGCGGCCGAGCGTTGGCCAGCCTTGTGGAAGAACGTCCGCGATCACGTGCTGATGTTCAACTGGCACGGTGACCCGAATGGCCGCCACAACCTCCCCGGTGCGCCGATGCTTGACAACATTTCTGCCGCGCTCATGGTGCTGGGCCTGGCTTACAGCCTGCGCCGTGTCAGCGAGCCACGCTATGCGCTGCTGCCGATCTGGCTTGGGGTTAGTCTATTGGGCGGCATCCTTTCGCTTGACTTTGAAGCACCCCAATCCCTCCGTGCCAACGGCGCTCTGCCCGCAGCCTACGTGCTGGCCGTCGTGCCGCTGGCCGTGCTGGGACGTGCCTGGCGCGTCAGCAATGGGCGGCACTATCCACAATGGGTGACATGGCCGTTGGTGGGGTTGTTGACACTGGTTGGGTTCGCCAACTTCAATACCTATTTCGGCCTTCAGGCCAATGACTTTGCGGTGTGGAGCGCGTATTCTGCCCCGGAAACGCTGACGGCCGATCTGCTCAACAACCTGGACGACAACACCGACGCGTTTGTGACGTCGTTCTATCATAATCACCCGACGCTGCGCTTTCTCATGCCCGGCGATCACCCTTATCGCCGGCTGGAGACGACCGACCAATTGCCGCTCGATTTCGCCCCTGGGCGCGGCGCTCTGCTAATCATGAACCCCGACAGCCATGATCTGTACGATGCCGCTCGCCGCTACTACCCATCTGCACAGTACACGGAAGTGCATTCGCCCATGCCCGGTCCGCCGGTGCTCTACACGGTGCGCCTGTCGCCCGGTGATATTGCCAGCGTCCAGGGCCTGGATGGCCACTACTTTGCCAACAACCATTGGGCCGGCACGCCGGTGCTGGTAAAACGGGATCCGGCGCTTGCGTTCGACTGGTCGCAGGATCCGCCGCTGCCGTCGCCCTTCTCGGTGGAGTGGGATGGCGTGCTGCACGTGGGCGACTACGGGGTCTACGACTTCTTTTGGGAGAACCCTGGTCGAACTGAACTGTATATTGGCGAGCAAGTGGTGCTGACCGGAACCGGCGCGTTGTCCGCCAGCCTGACACTGGCCGAAGGCAACCACGCGCTGCGCGTGCGCTATGCCTCCGCTGCGGTGGCCGCTGCACCGGGGCGCCTTGACTGGCGCTGGCGTCCTCCCGACCGCCCCACCGAACCTATTGGCCCGTCCGCACTCTATGCACCGCCGGTGACCGCAAACGGCCTGCTCGCTCGCTATTACCCGAACGATCATTGGGCGTCGCCACAAGCGCTCGAGCGGATCGAGGATCAACTCGGCTACTACGTGCACGTGCCGCCCCTGGCCCGTCCCTATACGGTCGCGTACACCGGTAAGATCGCGATTCCGGAAACTGGCGAATATCGTTTTGGTCTCGAATCGATTGATGACTCGGCGCTCGATATTGATGGCCAGCCGGTAGCCCATAGCGAGGAGCCCAATGCCTATGTCGAAGGCGGGCTGACGCTGGAAGCGGGCATGCACGACATCCGCGTGCGCTTTGCCGACCGCACGAGCCACACCCATCTCAATGTCTTCTGGATGCCGCCGGGTGGCAGCCGGCAGATCATTCCTGCGGATGTGCTCTTTCCGCCGCAGGGCAGTTACGCACGGGTCACGTTGCCGGCGCTGGCCAGTGTCGCGCAACAAGCGGCGCCCCAGCAGGGTCCAGCGCCTCCTGCGCCGCAATTGCCTGGACGCGCCGATCTCTTTGCGACCGGTCTACAGCGGCCGCGTGGGATCGCGGTGGCTGACGACGGCCGCGTCTATGTTGCCGAAGGTGAAGGCGGCAAGGTCGTAATTTTGTCCTCGGCAGGTGTCGAGCTTGGGTTGATTCCGCGCGGCGCAGAGACATTCGGTGAACCATCCGACGTAGCGCTAGACGACACCGGTGTTTTCGTGTTGGATGCCGTGGCTGGCCATCTCAATCACTATACGGTGGATGGCGCGCCGATCGCACGGTTGCCGATTGACCCCGCCGATGTCAACCGTGCACGGGGTGTTGCCGTGGGACCAGACGGGCGCCTGTGGATTGCGGCGACACCGGGTGGGCAGGTCATTGCCGCCGCGCCGGACGGCAAGCTGACCAAGATCCCGGTATGGCCGGGTGAGGTGGCGCAGCCCGTCGACGTCGTGGTCGGAGATGGCGGCCGTATTTTTGTCACTGACGCCGGCCGTAGTCGCCTGGTGCGCTTTAGCCCCGGTGGCCAACGCGAGCGCTCCTGGAATCTGCCTGCCGCCAATACGTTGGATAGCCCGCATCTGGCCGTCGACGCTGCGGGCATGCTCTATCTGACCGAACCAGAGGCTGGCCGCGTCATCAAGCTGGATGCAACTGGTGAAGCAATCGGTGCTTGGGATCTATCTGAGTTGTTAGGGCGCTCTGTGAAGGCTGTGGGCCTCGCAGTCGGCCAAGATGGGCGCGTCTGGGTGACGGATAGCGAGGGTGGCAATGTGGTGGTCATCACGCCGGAGTAGCGCGCGAGAGGCCGCAGGGGTGAGAGGGTGAGGATGAATTGGTTACGGCCGCGAATGGCGGTGTCTGCGCTAGGCTTCGCTGTACTATCCGGTTGGGTATTGCTCCCGGCGGTTGCGCTGCGCGCCCAGGAGCCGGTTGTACGGCCCGCGGATGTGGCTACGCCGACGGCAACTCCGATCTTCCCAACGCCAACGGCACTGCCGCTGCCAGCGCCGGCAGCGGATGGCCCGATGCTCTCTTCGACCGGGATGGACGCGGCGCGCGGCTACGTCGTGCACGCCGGCGACACGCTGTTTACGGTTGCGCTGGAGACCGGATTGGATATCGAGAACGTGCCATGCGCCATCGCGCCGGGGTTTCGCCCCGATCAGCCACTGGTGATTGGGGACGAACTGTTCATTCCGCCCGCAACGCTTGCCTGTCACACGATCGAGCTGGGAGACACGTTGATGTCCATCGCGGCGCGCTATGGCTCTACGGCAGACCAGCTCTATCGGTTGGCATGGAACGGTCTTGCTGCTGTTCCGGTCGCATCCGTGGTGCTAGTGCCGGGCAACTATCTGCGTGTGCCATTGCCGCTGCCATCGCGTTGGCCTGACGCCAGCACACCGTCGACTGGCGAGCTGACGGCGACAACGGATTCGGCGTTGAGTTTCCTGCCGCTGATGCTGACCATGCCCGTCAACACGTCGCCCTTTACGCTCTTCGACAAGCGCGACGCGCGACCACCGCGCAACAATCAGCCGCTTGGTCCTGTGCCGGCCGATTGGCCCTACGGCAGTGGCAAGTTCACCTGGCCGGTTTACGGCTGGCTAAGCCAAAGTTACCGGTTTGACCACCGCGCGCTGGACGTGGCCGCCAACCAAGGAACGCCGGTGACCGCCGCCGACCGTGGTGTTGTCGTGCGCGCCGGCTGGAACGACCAGGGGTACGGGCGGTTTGTGATTATCGATCACCGCATCGACTACGTGACGTTATATGCGCACCTCGACAGGATCCTCGTGTCGGAAGGTGATGTGGTAGGACAAGGGCAGGTAATCGGCACCGTCGGTTCAACCGGCAACAGCACAGGGCCACACCTGCACTTTGAGATTCGTGATTTCGGCCGTCTGGTCAATCCACTGGAACTGCTGACGGTCAACTAATTGCGTTCGAGCCGAGCCCAGGTTTAGCGCGCTGGCGCTTGTTTGGCCCCACGCACCGCGATCTCCTGCAATACCAACATGACGATGGCAGCCGTCACCATATAGGGCGGAATGACGGCGATGCCCATCTGTTGTGCCAGCACACCGGCCAACCCTGGTAGCACGGCAATCCCCAGCGCAGCGGCGCCGACTTGAACGCCGATGGCGTTGGTGGCGTCGGCAACGCCCAGTCGTAACGGTGTGGACGAAATCATCAGCGGAAAGACGGGCGCCATCGCAAAGCCGAGGGTAGCCAGCGCCGCATAGGAAACCCAGTCTACCGGATTCCACCAGATGAACAGTGTTGAGATCAAGGCGATCACCATCATCAACCGCACCGTATTCAGAACATTGACGCGGTCGGCGATAAAGCCAAAGAAAAGACGGCCAAAGGTAAAACTCGCCCAGTAGAAGCTCACCCAGAACCCGGCCACCGCCACCGACGCCCCGCGCCCTTCGGTGAACAGCGTAAAGCTCCAGTTACCGGCGGTAGCTTCCACGCCGGCATAGCAAAAAAAGAGCGCGACGTTGACCCAGACAATTGGCCGGCTCAGGGTCGCCAGGTAGCGTTTGTGCGGAATATTTGGGTTGTCGGCGGCCACGGTGCCGCTTGGCGCTTGCTGCTGCCAATCCTTCGCCCGCACAATCAGCAAAATCACGATCGATGCCTGTACGACACCGACGATCACATATCCTGCGCGCCACCCTGCGCCGGAACTCAGGAGCGACGTCATCAAGATCGGGCCAATCATCGCGCCCAGGCCAAAGCAGGCGTGCAGCCAGTTCATCAGCCGCGGGCTCAGATTCATGGCAAAGTAGGTGTTCATGCCGGCATCGAGCACACCGCTGCCGATGCCGAAGCCGAAGGCGGCAAGCACCAATAACCACCACTCCGGCGCAAGCCCGATCCCGATCAGACCGGCGCCGCGCACGACGACCGCAACCATCAGCAGTCTCACGATGCCCACGAGCGCGATCATGCGCCCCACGCTGAAACTCGTGAGCAGAAAACCGGCGGTCGAGGCGAGCAGGAGGACACCCATCTGCCCCAGCGCCACACCATAGGTGGCGCGCATCGATGGCCAGGCCACCCCTAACATGCCATCCGGGATGCCAAGTACGATGAAGATCAGGTAGGCCGTGCCAACCACAACCAAGGTTGAGGTGGCGAGTTTGTTTGATGTACGCGTTGTGATCACGAGTGAGGTTCCTATTCCACAGTGCCGCAGAAGTCGATTTGGTGTGCAATATAGACCAGATCGCTGCGATCGATCTGCGCATGCCGTTCGCCGATCCAATCCTCGAATTGGCGCCCCTCCAGCGCGGGGTGGGTGGCCAGCGCGCCGTGCAGGGTATGGACGATAAAATGGAGGAAATAGGCTTCGTCAGCCAGATAGGCGCCGGCGACCGGATGAACGACCCAATCAGAGCTGCCCGCTGCCAGAATATGGAAACCGGCTTCTCTCAAGTGGCCAAACAGGTGGCGACCGGAGCGACTGTCGCCAGAAGGGTAGCCATCGGTCACGCGCTCGTCCATCGTCTGGTGATAGGCGAACTCGATTCGTGCGTCAAGCAGGGGGTCCAGTTCAGGCTGAATCGTCGTGACGCCGTCAAAATTGATGGTAAAATAGAAGACGCCGCCGGGGCGCAACAGCCGTTTCAGCTTGGGCAGCACGCGCGACATATCGACGAGATCAAGAAAGGCATGGGCGATCAGCAGGTCATACTGGCCTTGGGCTTCCGGTCGTTCTACGAACTCGAACACGTCAGCGGCGTCGAGGCGCAGTTCCATCCAATCGGCTACCCCGTGCAGGGTGCGGCGCGCCACTTCTACATTGCTGGTTTCGCGGTCAATTGCGGTGTAGGTGACGGCATTCTGCGGGCCGGCAAACAGCTTCCAGGCCAACACCCGTTCCACCATCGTGCCGATGCCGGCGCCGATCTCCAGTACTTCCAGCCGATTTCGTGTCGTGGCCTGCTGCCCTGCCACCAGGCGCGCCAGGGTCTGCCAAACTGCGTGGTTGAGCGCACGATCATCCACGGTCCGCTTGGCGGACAGATAACGGGGAAATGTGTATTCGACGGCAGTGTCACTCATCGCTGCATACTCTCTAACCAGGTCACGGCGCCCTGCATACTGGCGGCCCAAGTTGGATGTCGTTCATAGCGTGCGCGTGCGGCCAGGCTCATGGTTTTCAGTTGCACGCGATCGGTGGCGAGGGTATTGATGGCACCGGCTAGTGCCTTCGTATCCCCTGGATTCACGAGATAGCCGTCGACCCCCGACGTGACAATCTCGCATGCAGCGCCTGCGGTGGCGGCGATCACAGGAAGGCCGAAGCGCATGGCCTCTAGATAGACGATGCCAAATCCCTCATAAGAGGGCACCGCCAGCATATGATGGCGCCGGTATTGGTCGATCAACGCAGCATCCGACAGCCGGCCGAGGAACTCGATTTGCGACGCAAAGTTCAAGCGCGCCGCCAACTGCTGGGTCTGCTCGACATAGCGTGGATCGACATCCAGCCGGCCAACGACGGACAAACGCCACGCCGACCGGTTGACCTCACCCAACGCAGCCAGCACGCTGTGCAGAGCCTTGCGCTGGATGACGTTGCCCACGAATAGGATGCGCAACGGCCCATGCTCACCGGCACGCGCCGCGATCTCCTTATCGTGGACGGCTGGCTCACGCGTCGACAGATGGTCAGCCGCCGGAAAAGCGACGCGCGACGGCAGCGCTCGGTCTAGCAAGGATATTACACTGGTTTTGGTGGTCTGGCTATTTGTAAGGTAGGCATCAAGGCTGTTGAGATACCGGCGTTCGACCCACCGGTACAAGGGCAGTAGAATTGCCGGATGTTCTTCACGGCAGCGTAGATGATGGACGATACTGACCAATGGGTAGTCTACTTTGCCACGCAACCAGGGGTTTATCCAGGCCAGCGAAGGGTGATTCAGTTCATCTTGCAGCATCAGGTCGACAGTCGCGCTTGCCAATGCGCGTCGCCAACCGGTGGAGAGGTTGTCGCCTAGATGTCTCGCGTAGCCATGCCAAGGCAAAGAAAATAGCTGAACCGCATGCCCATTGGTCTCCAACTGCCGAACAAGCATACGGTCGTAGAGGTACCCCCCCGATAGCGTAGCGAGGCTGCCGTAGATGATCAATCCAATGCGCATGGGCCGCCGGCTAACAGATGCGCGGCAATTGTTCCCCCACCTGGAGATCGACGACGCGCGTGCCGCCGATCGGGGTGCGCGCCACGACCACACCCGGATGTTGGTCGGTCACCTGGCCAATGATGGTGGCCTGTGCACCCAGTGGGTGGCTGCGCATGGCCGCCAAAATCGATTCCGCCACCGCACGCGGAACAATCGCCACTAACTTGCCCTCGTTTGCTACATAGACCGGGTCCAAGCCCAGCATGTCACAGGCGGCCGCCACCGCCGGCGGCACCGGCAACTTGTTCTCATTGTAAACAATCCCGACTTGGGAGGATCGGGCAATCTCGTTGAGTGTGGAGGCGAGGCCCCCACGCGTCGGATCGCGCAGCACGTGGACATCCTGCGTGACGGCCAGCATGCCGGCGACGAGACCATTGAGCGGCGCACAGTCGCTCTCGATCGGCGCACCGAACTCCAGCCCTTCGCGCACACTCATGATGGCAATGCCGTGCAAACCTAACTCGCCGCTGACAATCACCACATCGCCCGGTCGTGCGCAGTGCGGGCCGATCTGTAAACCATCCGGCACAAGGCCAACGCCGCTGGTGTTGATGTAGACGCCGTCGCCGTGCCCCTTGTCGACAACCTTGGTGTCGCCGGCCACCAGCGTCACCCCGGCAGCCCGCGCCGCGGCCGCCATCGACTCGGCAATCACGCCCAATTGGTCTAGCGGCATACCTTCTTCGAGGATAAAGCCCGCGGTGAGGAAGAGGGGGCGCGCCCCACTCATCGCGAGATCATTGACAGTGCCGTTCACGGCCAGATCGCCGATGTTGCCGCCGGGAAAGAAAAGTGGGCGTACGACAAAGGAGTCCGTGGTGAGCGCCAACCGCAAGGCGCGCTCCCCACGGCCGATGGCGACCACCGACGCATCACCCAGAATCTCCAGTGCTGCGTTGCGGAAAGCCGGCATGAAGAGGTGTTCGACCAATTCGGCCGACATTTTGCCGCCGCCGCCATGACCCATGACAATATTCGGATGATTGCGCAGCGGGACGGGGCAGGTCCAGCCGGCAAAGTTCAGTGGTTCAGCCATTACGCTTCAACAATCTGTGTGTACCGTCGATACTGGAAATAGGCTGCACACGCGCCCTCACTCGATACCATGGTGGCGCCGAGCGGCGTGCGGGGCGTGCATTCCTTACCAAACGCCGGGCATTGGTTTGGTTTTAGCCGGCCGCGCAGCACCTCGCCGCTGCGGCAAAGTGCCGACTCTTCTGTGTGGATGTCACCGACATCGAAGCGTTGTTCGGCATCGAATGCGCGATAGCGCTCGCTCAAGCGCCAACCGCTCTTTGGAATCACGCCGATACCGCGCCAGCCGCGGTCGGTGACCTCGAAGATATCGGCCAGCATCTGTTGCGCGGGCCGGTTGCCTTCACGTTGCACGGCGCGCGCATAGGCATTGTCCACCTTGCTGCTGCCGTCTTCCAACTGCTGCACGGTACGCCGAATGCCTTCCAGCACGTCCAGCGGCTCAAAGCCGGTGACGACGATGGGAATGTTGTAGGTGGCGACGAGCGGCTCATATTGCCAGGTGCCCATCACGCTGCACACATGACCGGCGGCCAGAAAAGCCTGCACTCGGTTGCCCGGTGACCCCATGATCGCGGCGATCGCCGGTGGCACGAGCGCGTGCGATACAAGCATGGAGAAGTTGTTCAGCCCCAACTGTTTGGCCTGGAAAACGGCCATCGCATTGGCCGGGGCTGTCGTCTCGAAGCCAATCCCAAAAAAGACGACTTGGCGGTGCGGATTCGCTTGCGCCAGCTTGACCGCATCCAACGGCGAATAAACGATGCGGACATCGCCCCCCTCGCTCTTGATGCGGAAGAGATCTTTGCCGCTGCCAGGCACACGCAACATGTCGCCAAAGGAACAAAAAATCACCGCTGGCTGCGCGGCGATGGCCAGCGCCTTGTCGATCATCTCGAGCGGGGTGACGCATACAGGACAGCCGGGGCCATGGATGAGTTCAATTTCGGGAGGAAGCAACTGGTCGATACCGTTGCGAATGATTGAATGCGTTTGCCCGCCGCACACCTCCATAATTGCCCAGGGTCGCGTCGTAATGGCGCGAATCTCCGCAAACAGATGATGGGCTATCTCCGGGTCGCGGAACTCGTCAAGGTACTTCATGGCTGCCCAATTCTTCGGCGAGCACGCCCATTTCGGCAAAAAGTTGTAACGTCTCGCGCGCCGACTCTTCGTCCAGCTTCGTGATGGCAAAACCGACATGGACGATCGTGTAGTCGCCGATCTCCACTTCCGGCACGTAGGCCAGGCAGACTTCCTTGGTGATACCGGCGAAGTTTGCTTTGCCCATCCGTATGCCGCCAGCTTCGTAGATTTCGAAAACACGTCCCGGAATGCCTAGGCACATGGCAGACTCCTCTTGAACAAAAGTTTCTTCACAACGTGAGCACGTACACTACTGTACCACACAGTGGGGTGCGCTGCGCAGTCACCCTTTCAGCATACAGCGGTAGGCAGCCCAGGCAATCTCATTTTCCCAGATCTTGACTGTCAACGCAGTGAGGGTAGGCGCCTGCAGGCGCTCGGCCAAGGCCAGGCCAACGATGCGCGTGAAGTGCTCGATACTCGGATTTAGCTCGGCAAATTCGGGCAACTCGTTGAGGGTCTTATCGCGATAGTAAGTTACCAACGCGGTCAGGTTTTGTTCGACATCGACGATGTCGACCAGGTAGCCATGCTGATCGAGAGAGTCACCTTCCAGAATCAGTTCCAGTTGATAGTGATGGGAGTGCCAGTTGTTTTCTGCGCCCCAGTCCCCGCCAATCAAAAAGTGCTGGGCAACAAATTCACGTTTTACGGCCAGTGTGTACATTGGGTGTGCTCCATTCTAGGTACATAAGTCAATAGGACTTGGATCGCGTTTTGCGGTTGCTGGTCGATCAGTTGGTAGGCTGCAGCGGCGTCAGTTACAGGAAAGCGTTGGGTGATCAACCGGCTTACCTCGATCGTGCGCAGCATCGCCCAAGCCACGCCAAAGCGCCGCGCCTTATCCCAACGCCCACTCCAGCGCGGGTCTATGCTGCTCACCTGGCTGCTGATCAGCCGGATGCGGCTGCGATGAAATGCGCCGCCCAAGTCAATGGGCGCCTGCTTTTGCCCATACCACGATCCAATCACGATGCGGCCCGCATAGCCGGTCAGCGCAAGCGCGGTGTTTAGCGCCGATGGGTTGCCGCTCAACTCATAGGCCAGGTCTGCGGCGGCAACATCGGCCGGTGCATCGTTGCCTTCAAACCACACAGCCGCTGTGGCGCCAGCCGCGCGTGCGGACTGCCGGCGCGCCGGTAACGGATCGACGGCGGTCAGGCTCGCCAGCGGAAACTGCGCCAGCACACTGACGGTCAGGAGACCGACGACGCCTTGGCCAACGACGGCTACATGCTCGCCGATCACTGGACGGCCATCCATCACGAAGTTGACGGCTGTCTCCATGTTTGGCAAAAATACGGCGCGTTCGGGCGCGATGTCAGCCGGCACCGGGAGCACTGCGTCTACGTCGGCGCAAAAATGGCTGGCGTGCGGCTGGAACGCAAAGACGCGCCGGCCAAGCCAACTGGCTTCAACACGCTCGCCCAATACCGCCACGCGCCCAACACAGGCATAACCATACCGTACCGGATAGCGCCCGTCTTGATCGCGCAAGGCTGCCAGCGTCGCATCGACAGCTACGTCGGCGGGCGCCTGGCCGCGGTAGAAAAGCATTTCCGTTCCGGGGCTGATCGCCGAGATTTCCGTCTCCACCAATACCTGGCCAGGAGCGGGCGCCGCGAGCGGTTCGGCAACAACCGTGATCACGTAGGGGGCGTCGATAACAACACTCAGACGTTGCATTCAGCTTTTGTAGCTTTCCAAACCGTGACGCGGCGACGGCGTTTTGTCGGCTTCCAGTTCAGCCCATACCACCAGGTCGTCACCCGCCGGGGTGAAAATCACCTGTGTCATGCGTGGCGCCACGTGTTCGGCGTCACGGTTTGGTGGCGCCAGGGTAAACGCGTGCAGGCCACCGACAAGACGCGGCGCGATGGTGATCACCATGCTCTGCGCCAGCCCTTGCTCAAGAAAGCTGGTCAGCACCTGCGCACCGCCTTCCACCATCAGGCTGCGAATACCGCGCCGCCCCAATTCAGCCAAGAGCGCGTGCAGATCCACGTGGCCGCACGGATCTGCTGCCACTTCGATCAGACGCGCCGGTTCGCCAATGGCGCCGGTCTTGCCGTGCGCAGGCGTGGTGGCGATCCAGACTCCTCTGGGATGCGTGAGCAAGTGTGCGCCAGCCGGAAAGCGCAGCGTGCTGTCAACGACGACCGGCTGCGGGTCGGGTCCAGCCACAAGGCGCACAGTCAGGCGGGGGTCGTCGGCCAACACGGTGCCGATGCCGACCAGAATTGCGTCGTGTGCGGCGCGCAAGGCATGCGTCAGCGTCATGGCCACCGGCCCGCTCAAGGATAACGGTTCGCCTGGGGTGGCGGCAATACTTCCGTCGATGCTCTGCGCGTAGCTGAGCGTGACATAAGGCTGCGCGTGTTCCTCGGCATAGGTGAACGCCCGCTCGCGCAGAGCATCCACACGCTGTGCGAGCACAGGGGGCAAATAGGCGCCATTTACGGTGGATGGGGCGGCGGCCGGCAACTGCAGCAGGTGGCGCATGCGGCGAACTTTTGTTTCCAAATAGGCCACGTTCTCAGCTTGAAAGCTGGGTTCCAGTGGCACGCGTTCGACGACGGCGATGCCTTGCTCGCGCAATTGCTCGATCTTGTCCGGGTTATTGGTTAGGAGCCGGATCGACTCGATCTGCAGGTCGGCCAGAATGGCCACGGCCGTCCCATACTCGCGCTCATCGGCCTGGTGCCCGAGCAGCAAATTGGCCTCGACCGTGTCGTAGCCCTCGTCCTGCAGGTTATAGGCGCGCAGTTTCTCGGCAAGGCCAATGCCGCGTCCTTCTTGGCGTAGATAGATGATGACGCCAGTGCCTTCTTGGGCGATCTGCCGCATCGCGGTATGAAGCTGTTCGCCGCAGTCGCACCGCAACGAGCCGAAGACATCGCCGGTCATACACTCCGAGTGCACGCGTACCAGAACCCGCGCGGCGCCACCCACGTCGCCGATCACCAGGGCAAGATGTTCCTTGTCGTCGCGCGTGTTGGCATAGTGACAGAGCTGAAAAGTGCCGACACTCGTCGGGATGCGGGCACTGGTGGTGCGTCGAATCTCTGGTTGGCTCATACCCTTTTACTCTGTTCCGAGCCGGCCACGCACGCGTCCCACGGGAAACCGTGTTTCGTTGCGTGCCAGCTTGCGCAGGATGGCATCACTGACGTCGATGCCGGTGCTGTTGGCAAAACTCAAACAGTAAATCAATACATCGGCCAACTCGTCGGCAATTTCAGCCTTCGCTGCCGGATCGTGTAGAAGCTCTTCACTTTCGGTCAGCGACTGCCATTGGAAGTGTTCCATGATTTCGGCGGCCTCGATAGCAATGCTCATCGCCAGGTTCTTCGGTGTATGGTACCGGTGCCAATCTCGTGCATCCACAAACGCATGCACGGCCGTGCGCAGCGCGCCGATTGTAGTTTGTTCATCCATTATGAAAGCCTCTACTGCTTTTGTGCAACGATCAGCCCCTCGCATAGGGGAAGCAGCGTTACAATCCAATCGGAAAACCAATCCGTATACCGATCATGCAGTCATTTCAGGGTGAAACCGCTTACGGCTATCGTACGGATAGAAGTCAATGATCTCACCGGCACGCGTGCGCTCCTGCAACTCCTGCCAAATCGCGACAGAGAACAGTCGTTCGTGGTGGGCCTCCATGACCTGGCGCAGAGGACCCGGAAACCAGAGGAATTTGCGAAACTCCTCCGGGAAAATATCGTTCTCGCCGACGGCAAACCACGGCTGGTCGGCCAACTCGTCGTCATAGTTGCTCGATTCCGGCAGGCGGCGGAAGTTACAGTCGGTCAACAGGCACAATTCATCGTAATCGTAAAACACAACGCGGCCGTGACGGGTGACCCCGAAGTTCTTGATGAACAGGTCGCCAGGGAAGATGTTGGCCACCGCCAGATCAATGATGGCATTCCCATAGTCGACCACGGCCGCCTTTGCTTTTTCAAGCCCCATCTCTTTGATATAGAGATCCAGCGGATAAAGACGGCGCTCGGTATACAGATGCTTGATAATTACCTCGTCACCGGTTACCGTGACAGTTTGTGCTGCCACCGCCTGCAGTTCATCCAATAATTCTTGCGAAAAGCGGTCGCGGTTAAAGGTGAGGTACTCAAATTCCTGGGCATCCACCATGCGGCCCACACGATCATGCTTGAAAACCAGCTTGTAGCGGTCCATGACCTGGGCGCGCGTTGCAGTCTTTGGATAGGCAAAGCGGTCTTTGATGATCTTAAAAACAACGTCATAAGAGGGTAAAGTGAAAACCGTCATCACCATGCCCTTGGCGCCGCGCGCGATCTCAAACTTGTCGTTGGAGTTGCCCAGGTGACGATAGAGCGCCCGATATCGTTCGGTCTTGCCATGCTTGTTGTAGCCAATCGCAATGTATAACTCGGCAACCGGTTTCAGGGGCAGGATACTCTTCAGAAAACCAACCATGTCGCCGGGGATATCGGTGTCAACATGAAAATAGGAGCGCGTAAAGCTGAAAACCACGCTTGCTTCGTCCTCAGTCAGCAACACGGTGTCGACCACGATGCCTTGTGCCGTGTTGAGCAGCGGTAGAATAATCGGCAGCACCCGGTTGCGTTTACGGATACGCCCCACCAAGTAAGCCGCCTTGTTGCGGTAGAAGACCGCTTTGACCATTTCGATGCAGTCGAAATCAGGCGAATCCCAGGTAGACGTCAGGTTGGATTGCATGACCGCCGCCGCGCGCAGCGCGTCGTTCTCAAGTTCGACATAGGGCACGTCAAACTGGTAGTCCAGCAGGATTGACCGGATCATCGACTGCAGCGTGCTGACCTGGACATAGAGCCGCACGATGGGGGAGTCGCCGGTCGGCAACGTGGTGGCGCCAAACCAGACGAACTCCAGTTCCGGCTCTACGCCAACCGTGATCAGAATGCGGCGTGTGACCGAATTATAGAAGGTCTCCGCCAGTTCCAGGTCCTTGCGCCTGCCGATCAGACGCGCATAGTTGAGTTTGATGGCGTGCCACAGCGGCTTATTGAACACGTCGCCGCCAAGCTGCGCACGCAGCCCCGAAACAATGCCTTGGATGATTTGCTCGTATAGGTCAAGGCGTTCGAGTGCGTCGGCCTGCCAGTGGGGCCATTCCCGCCGTTCGAAGCGGGCACGCGAACGGCGTGTGATCGCTTTGAAGTCGGCATGATAGGTATCAAACGCATCGTGGATGGCGGTGGCGGCGCCCCAGGCAAGCTGGCGCAGGCGCGGATTTTCGGCCGCTTGGGGGGTGAGCGGCACGACCGCCGGTTCAACGGATTTCGACATAGCGCCTCTCCGATTCGCGATGGGTGATGAAAGGCTGGTTCTTACGCAATTTCGGAGAGCCGAACCGGGCGATTGTCCAAATAGGACGCGCGTGCAGCGATGGCCATGACGACCGGCACGCGCCCATCGGCGCCGCTCACGGGTACTGGCGCATCGGTGCGCACAGCGTTGACAAAGGCACGCATCTCAGCCAGATAGCTTTCCGTGTAGCGATCCATGAAGAAATTAAGTGGCAAGTCACGATGGATGTGATCCGCCGTCGCCAGGATGGCCGAATTCGGAAAGACATTGGCGGTTGAGACACTGCCGGCACTGCCCAAGATTTCGACGCGCTGGTCATATCCGTAAACGGCGCGCCGGCTGTTGTCGATGACAGCGATCGCCCCACTCGCAAATTTGAGCGTTACCAGTGCGGTGTCAATGTCGCCAAGCGCGCCGATCTGCGGGTCAACCAAGACACCGGCCGCGGCATAGACCTCGACGACCTCATCGCCGAGGAGAAAGCGCGCCATGTCGAAATCGTGAATCGTCATATCCAAGAACATGCCGCCGGAGACCTTGATGTAGTCAGCCGGCGGCGGGCCGGGATCTCGACTGATAATGTGCATCAAGTGTGGCTGGCCGATCTCACCCGTCACCACAGCCTGACGCACGCGCGCATAGTTGGCGTCGAAGCGGCGGTTGAACCCCACCTGCAACTTGACGCCTGCTTTTGCTACGGCGGCGAGGGCATGGTCGATCGCTGGAAGGGTGTGATCGATCGGTTTTTCACAAAAGATGTGCTTGCCAGCGGCGGCGGCCTCGGCGATGATCTGGGCGTGTGTGTGGGTGGCAGAGCAAATAACGACCGCCTCCACGGCAGGGCTTTGCAGGATCGTTCGGTAATCCGGTACGGCAAACTTCACGCTAAAGTCGTCGGCGCAGCGGCGCGCGGCTTCCTCGTTTGGATCCGCCACGAGAATGATGCGCGCATCTTGGATACGCTGTTGGACATTTTGGGCATGGACGCGACCAATACGGCCGGCGCCGATTAGACCGAGAGTCATTGGTGCTGACACAATGTTCACCTTCTGAAATGATCAGTGCGTTGCGACGTCTTGTCGCTACCGCACCACAGGTTGTTAAAGGCCGATACCGCGCAAAAACGCCCGATTACGTTCCGCACTCGCTTTGGGCATCCCCATACCTGGCAACACATCCTGTTCGACGGTCACAAAGCCCTGGTAATTGTGCTGTTCGAGCCATGTCTTGACACCGGCAAAGTCTACGCAGCCCTGACCCAGTTCGCAGAAGATGCCATTTTCAACACTAGCAAAGTAGTCCCAACGGTTGGCACGTGCTTGAGCGGCCACGGTTGGACTACAGTCCTTGAGATGCACGTACCAGATACGATCGGCATAGCGGTCGAGCGCGCTTAGCACGGTTTCGCAACCGCCAGCGCCAAATGCATAGTGGCCAGTGTCGAAAACCAAGCCCAGGACGTTCGGATCGGTCAGCGCTAGCAGGCGCGCGATTTCGTCTGGCGTTTCAACAAAGCCGGCGCAATGGTGGTGAAACACGGTGCGCAGGCCCGTTGCTGCGTAGACCGCACCGGCGATGCGATTAGCACCGTCGGCGAAGATGTGCCAATCGGCATCGTTTAGCCCCATCTCCGCGGTGACGCGTCCGGCGTTTTGTGTGCGCAAAGCGACGCTGCCGTTCTCGTCGGCCAACACGAGAAATGGTTTGACAGTCTGGCCCGTCTTGCCCGCCGCGCCGGCGATGAGGCGCGCCGTGCGTAGCGCCGCTTCTTCGCCGGCGTCATGCGCGGACGGGTTGCGCAAAGCTACCGGCACAAACGCGCCATTCATGGCTAGCATTCGTTGCCGTAGCTCACTCGCCAGCGCATCGGGAGTTGTAGGCATGAACCCCCAGTCGCCCAGTTCTGTGCCGGTATAGCCTGTATCGACTAGTTCATTTAGCATTCGTTCGTAGGTCAGTTTGTTCTCGCCGACGCCCTCGAATTCCAGGTTACCCCATGAGCAGGGGGCGTTACCAACCGAGATCTGTGTCATCATACTGGTTCCTGTTGATTGATTCATGTAGTCGTTTCAGAAACGCGACTGCCGCACCGCCAGCTAAGTGCTAGAACTGTCTACTCCATGTCTGTGGCCATCGTTCGACGACCACTTTGGTTTGCGTGTAGAACTCGACGCCGTGGCGCGCCTGTGCGTGTAAATCGCCAAAGAAGCTGTCGTTCCACCCACTGAAAGGGAAGTAGGCCATGGGGGCGGCGACGCCGATATTGATGCCGACATTGCCAGCGTCGGCATGGTGACGGAAGTGGCGCGCGGCGGCGCCGCTGTTGGTGAAGATGCAGGCCATGTTGCCATAGGCGCGATGATTCACCAGTTCCACCGCCTGCTCTATGCTGACCGCATGCATAAGGCTCAGCACCGGTCCAAAAATCTCGGTATGCGCAGTCTCACTTACAGGATCCACATTGTCGAGCACGGTTGGGTAGACGAAGAAGCCCTCTTCATACCCTTTCACAGAACGGTTGCGGCCGTCCACGATCACCCTGGCGCCTTCTTGCACTCCCTTGCCAATCAGCGACTCAATGCGCGTCTTGCTTTCGGGTGTGATGACAGGTCCCATCTGAACACCCCGGTCTAGACCATAGCCGACGACGCGGCTGGCGGCTGCATCTGCGATCATCTCGGTAAACGTGCGCCGAGCGTCGCCCACGGTGATGGCCACTGACGCTGCCAGGCAGCGCTGCCCAGCGCAACCAAAAGCCGAGTCAGCCATGATTTGCGTCGTCATATCCATGTCGGCATCAGCCATGATCACGACGGGATTCTTAGCGCCACCCTGACACTGGGCGCGCTTGCCATTGGCTGTGGCCCGGCTGTAAATGTATTTGGCCACCGGCGTCGATCCAACAAAGCTTACCGCACGTACACCGGGGTGGTCGAGGAGGGCGTCAACGGCCTCTTTGCCACCGTTCACCAACTGCACCACACCGGCCGGAAAACCCGCCTTGTCCAGCAAGGCAAAGAGCTTCTGGCTGGTCATGGCGACCTTTTCGCTGGGTTTGAGAATAAAGCAGTTCCCCGTAGCCAACGCGTACGGCAAAAACCACAGCGGGATCATGCCCGGGAAGTTGAATGGGGTGATCGCCGCCACCACCCCCAGCGGTTGGCGGAACATGTGCTCATCGATGCCTTGTGCGATATCCTCGTTGTTGTAGCCCTGCATAAGGATCGGCGCACCACAAGCTACCTCGACGTTTTCGATGCCGCGGCGCAGTTCACCCATGCTCTCTGCCAAGGTCTTGCCGCACTCGTTGGTGATGGTGCGCGCAATGTCGTCGATGTTTTCGTCCAACAGCGCTTTGAGTTTGAACAGGTGCTGGATGCGCTCGCCCACCGGCGTTGCGCGCCACGTTTGGAATGCCACTTGACCCGCTTCCACCGCTGCCGTGACTTCGGCCGCTGGCGATAACGGCACCTGAATCATCACCTTTGCCGTTGCAGGATTTGTAATATTCAGCAACCCCGATGCGCTGGAGCGCTCCCAGCGACCGTTCACATAATTGAGTAGATCCCCGCTATCGATCATACAATCATCCTCCTGCTATTTCTTGACATCCGGGTTTGGCAACATAAAATCGCGCACCACGGCCAGCAGGTCGCGATATGAGGCGATGAACGAACGCAGCGTGCGCGCCGTTGGCCCGAAGCTATCAAACTCGGCGGCCGTCATGCCGTCTGCATCGTAGGCACGGCGGAAGTCAGCGAATTTGGCGTAGAGCGTTTCTACAATCTCGGCAGGCGCCGGATTCTGGAAGCGCGGCTTGACCGCAATATCGGATGCATTGAACAGTCGCTGCCAGTCATAAGGGATCGTCATCACGATATCGCCACCAATGAGCTCCGACCAGTGCATGTGATGGCGGTAGGCGGCCGCTAGCAGCCGTGCCCGATAGCCGTGCTCCTGATAAATTGCGTAGGCCTTTTTGATACAGGCGATGCCAGCCCAGTCTGGGTAACCAGGCGTGACTAGAATGCTGTCGCGCTTCTCCAGCAAGTGGATCCAGTCGTCCATGCGGCCAACCATGATTGTGCAGACCGGCGTCATGTCGGCGATAGACTTTCCTGCGGCGGCGCGCCGGTTCAAGCCGCGTTCGATTGCCTCAGCAACCGCCAATGCCTGGGGAACACAGAAGCAAACTGTGGCATTGATGTTGACACCGGCATAGGTCACTTCTTCGATGGCCGCCACGCCAGCCTTGGTTACCGGGATTTTCACCTGCATATTGGGCGCCAGGCCTCCGAAGTGGATTGCCTGCTCCACTATCGCATCGGCGTTGCGGTAGAAGATGGGGTTTGTCTGGATTGAAATCCGGCCTTTGCGGCCAAGCTCACGCTTGAACACCGGGGACAGCAGTTCGGCTCCCTTGACGGCCATCTCCTCGATTAATTTCCAGGTGACGTCATCTTCCGACCACGTCGGATTATCGTCAATGATCGCGTAGATTCGATCTCGCCAGAGCGGCATCTCCTTCTTGAGCACGCCAAGCACGATCGTCGGATTGGTTGTGGCGCCGACCGCACCGTTGTCGATGGCGTAGGTCAGTTCTTCGATCGAACACGAATCGTTCCAAAAATCGGTCAATGTCGTCGAAACCGTTTCGAGCAAAGGGCTTTTGAATGTAACCGCGTCCATTTGCGCGTTTCCTCCTTTTCGTGACAAAAATATACGCAGCCCATCATTGGGCAATTCGTCCGGGTCAGGCTCCTACGTCATAACGTGAAGCCTGCAGCAACAGAGCCGGGAGTGTGCATTCCCAGCTCTGTTGCTGTGTAAACTTACTTCATGAAATCGGCCACATTGTCGGCGCTGACGACGGCAACGCCGGTGTTGACGAAGGATTCGACCTTCTCGCCACGTGCGACGGCCGCGGCCGTCGCAGTGCCCAACTCGCCGATCTTGCCAGCGAACTGCGCGATGGAGCCGCTCATGGTGCCATCCTGAATGGCCTGGAGGGCATTCGGAGAGGCGTCGAAGCCGACGATGACCAGCTCACGACCGGCAGCCTGGGCGGCATTGGAGGCGCCCAGCGCCATCTCGTCGTTGGTC
>Ga0105047_10001052_pt1 | contig 48633 bp, 37 predicted proteins | sample MAT04_FD_78384 | JGI IMG/M metagenome (GOLD analysis project Ga0105047, IMG submission 78384) | Freshwater microbial communities from Lake Fryxell liftoff mats and glacier meltwater in Antarctica - MAT-04 (megahit assembly) | ecosystem: Environmental > Aquatic > Freshwater > Ice > Liftoff...
AGGCACTTCATCTCGCGCGCCAGCATCAGCACTTGCACGAACAGCGCTTCGATCTGCGGCAGGAAGCGCCGCCGGAACGTGGCGATGCTGTCGTGGTCGGGTTGGGTGTTGGCTGCAATGAAGCGCATGGCCACCGAGTCGTGGCAGGCGCGCTCGATCTTGCGGCTGGAGTGCAGCCCGGTGGCGTAGCCGTAGACCAGCAAGCCCAGCAGCATCGCCGGATGGTAGGCATCACTGCCGCGACCGGCGTACTGCCGTGTCAGCTCGCTCAGGTCCAACTGGTCGATGACCTCCACGACGAAGCGCGCCAGATGACTCTGAGGAAGCCACTCGTCCACCGACGGTGGCAGAAGGTAAGCGGTTTCTCGGTCGACAGCTATGAAGCGGCTCATGGGGTGGGTGCCTGGCAAATCGATGTCGCCATTGTCTCGGTCACCGCCCCATTGCGGTAGGCGTGAAAGCCCGACAGGCTCCTAGGGTGTTCCCTGGTGGGGGTAGGGCGTGCCGACGCTAGTCTTGCCTCCCCCACGGCGAAGTCCGCCACACAACACCCAGGAGACCGAACACCATGCCGAACACCGTGATGCAACCCTTGCGTCTGACTGTCGCCGCCAGCCTGATGGCCTGCCTGGCCTTGCCCGCCGCGTCGCAGCCCAACCTGGAGAAGCTCAAGCAGATGAAGGTCGCCACCACCGACCTGAACATCCCGGTGGTGCCGCAGACCGGCAAGAACGCCGACGCGATCAAGGAAAACCTCAAGCGCGTGAAGATGCCGGCCGGCTTCAAGATCGAACTCTTCGCCGTGGTGCCCGACGCACGCCACATGGCCGTGGCGCCCAGCACCAACATGCTGTTCGTGGGTACGCGCAAGACCACCGTCTGGGCCGTCACCGACCGCAACAGCGACGGCGTCGCGGACGAAGTGAAGTCCTTCGCGCCGAGCCTGAAGTTCACCAACCCGAACGGCGTCTGCTGGACCCGGGACGGCTTCCTGATCGTCGCCGAGCACAACCGCGTGCTCAACTTCCCCGCCGCCGAGTTCTTCTATGAAGGCCCGGATGTCGCCGTCATCGAAGTCGTCGGCCAGGGCAAGCTGGTTCCGCCCGACGAGGAGAGCTACAACCACGGCGCCCGCACGTGCCGCGTCGGGCCCGATGGCAAGCTCTACATCACGCTGGGCCAGCCCTACAACGTGCAGCCGCGCGAGAAGGTGGCGCTGTACGAACAACTGGGCATCGGCGGCATGATCCGGATGCACGCCTTCGACGGTTCGGGCCGCGAGGTGGTTGCCCGTGGTGTGCGCAACTCGGTCGGCATGGACATCAACCCCAAGGACAAGACCGTCTGGTTCACCGACAACCAGACCGACGGCATGGGTGACGAGATTCCGCCGGGTGAACTCAACCGCATCACGAAGGCCGGCGGCGAACACTTCGGCTACCCGTTCATCCACGGCAACAACGTGCCGATCGCAGGCACGGCCGCCGCGCCCGACCTGAAGGACATGAAGCCGCCGGCGAACTGGACCAAGCCGCAGATCGAGTTCCCCGCGCACCAGGCGCAACTCGGCATGACCTTCTATGCGGGCAAGATGTTCCCGGCCAAGTACCAGGGCGGCATCTTCGTTGCCGCGCACGGCTCCTGGAACCGCACCAAGGCCAGCGGTGGCCTGATCGACTTCGTTTCGCTGAAGGCCGACGGCACGGCCGACAAGCACGAGGTCTTCGCCGACGGCTTCCTCGACAGCGAAACCGGTGTCTACCGCGGCCGCCCGGTGGACGTGGCGGTGATGAAGGACGGCTCGCTGCTGATCAGCGACGACTTCGCCGGCGCGATCTACCGCGTCACCTACAGCGCACCGTGAGCCGATGACTGCGGGCCCGCGACCGTGGTTCGCGGTCGCGGCCGTGGCCGCCGCCCTCGCGGGCGGTGGCCCGGCTGCGGCGCGCGACGCCGAAGCCGGGCGTGCCAAGGCGCAGGCCTGCAGCGTCTGCCACGGCACACTGGGCATCTCGAATGCACCCGACGCACCGAATCTCGCCGGCCAACCGGCGATCTACGTCGCCACCCAATTGCGCGCCTATCGCAGCGGCGCGCGAAAACATGAAGTGATGGCCGTCATGGCCAAACCCCTGACCGATGACGACATCCAGAATCTCGCGGCGTGGTTCGCCTCCATCCGCGTCGAAGCGACTGCGCCTTGAACTTGTCACCCTGGCCTGCCTGAGCACGCTGGCCAGCAGCGCGAACGCCCAAATCGGGTCCACCGCCCCACCAGTCACCGAGACCATCGTCATCACGGCCAGCGGTGCCGAGCAGCGCGCCTTCGACACGCCCTACGCCATCGGCGTGGTCGACGCCGATGCGCTGCGCGCAGCCGGGCCGATGGTCAACCTTTCGGAGGCGCTGTCGCGCGTGCCGGGCCTGGTGGCCAGCAACCGCAACAACTACGCGCAGGACCTGCAGATCAACTCACGCGGCTTCGGCGCCCGCGCCAGCTTCGGCGTGCGCGGGCTGCGGCTCTACACCGACGGCATCCCGGCCAGCGGCCCCGACGGCCAGGGCCAGGTCTCGAACTTCGACCTTGCCGGCGCGTCACGCATCGAGGTGTTGCGCGGGCCGTTCTCGGCGCTGTACGGCAACAGTTCGGGTGGCGTGATCTCGCTCGTCAGCGCCGCACCGCGCACGCGGTCCATCAGGCTGGGGCTGGACCGCGGCAGCGACGGGCTGCAGCAGTGGCGGCTGGGCCTGGAAGCACCGCTGGGCGGCGGTTTCAGCCTGCGCGCGCAGGTCTCGAAATTCGACATCGACGGCTTCCGCCCGCAGAGTGCCGCCGAGCGCACGCTGGGCAACGTACGGCTCGGGTGGGACGGCGAAAACGACCGCGTCGTTGTTGTGCTCAACTCGATCAACCAGCCCTCGCTCGACCCGCTGGGGCTGACGCGCGAACAGTTCGCGGCCGACCCCGACCAGACCACCGGCGTCGCGCTGCCGCAGTCCATGCCGGGCGAACGCTTCCGCTACAACACGCGCAAGCACGTCTGGCAGGACCAGGCCGGCGCCAGCTGGCGCCACCGTTTCGACGCCGGCGGCGCGCTCAAGGAAAGCCAGCTCGCCGTCTACAGCGGCAAACGATCGGTGACGCAGTGGCAGTCCATCCCGGACACCGCGCAGGCGCCGCCGACGCAGCCCGGCGGCGTGATCGACTTCGACCGCAGCTACAGCGGCGCCGACGCCCGTCTGGTCTGGCGCTGGGCGCTCGCCGGCGAACGCCGCGCGCAGCTGGTGGCCGGGGCCAGCACCGACAGCAGCCGCGAAGACCGGCGCGGCTTTCGAAACTACATCGGCGACGGCAACAACCGAGTGCTGGGCGTCACCGGCGAACTGCGCCGCGACGAGCTCAACCGCATCAGCAGCCGCGACATCTACGCCCAGGGCGAGCTCGACCTGGCGCCTGACTGGACGGCCACGCTCGGCGTGCGCCGCGGCCGTGTCAGCTTCCGTTCGCAGGACCGCTACATCGTCGGCGCCAACGGCGACGACTCCGGCACGCTCGACTTCGGCTACACCAACCCGGTGGCGGCGCTGCAGTGGCGCGCGAGTCCCGAGCTGAACCTCTACCTGAGCGCAGCGCGGGGGTTCGAGTCACCGACCTTCAACGAATTCGCCTACCGCCCCGATGGCCAGCCCGGCTTCAACACCGCACTGGCCGCGCAGACCAGCCGCCAGTTCGAGATCGGCGCCAAGTGGCGGCCCGCCGCGCTGGGGCTGAGTCTGGACGCGGCCGTGTTCGACGCGCGCAGCGACGACGAGATCGGCGTGGCCCAGAGCAGCGGCGGGCGCACCAGCTTCCGCAATGTCGGCCGCACCCAGCGCCGCGGCGCCGAGCTCGACCTGCGTTGGAACGTTGCCACGGCCTGGCGCGCGCAGACCGCAGTGACCTGGCTCGACGCAAGCTACCGCGGCGGGCTGCTGGTGCCCGAGGGCAACCGCATCGCCGGCACGCTGAAGGCCTACGCCTACGCCGAAGTCGCCTGGCAGGCGCTGCCTTCCTTCGAACTCGCGGCCGAGTGGCGCGCCCAGGGCAAACTGCCCGTGAACGACGCCAACAGCGACTTCGCCGCCGGCTTCGGCGTGCTCGCGCTGCGCGCACAGTGGGGCGCCAGCGTCGGACCCGGGCGTCTCGAGTTGCTCGGGCGCATCGACAACCTGGCTGACCGACGCGTCGCCGGCAGCGTCATCGTCAACGAAGGCAACCAGCGCTTTTTCGAGCCCGCCCCCGGCCGCAACCTGCTCTTCAGCGCGCGCTGGACGCAGCCGTTCTGACGCCGCCGCACGGGTAAGCACCGAGACGGTCGAAAGTCGCTTCCGATGCGAGGGCCAGATAATGCCGCGGCCTCAAACGGAGGCGCCGTTGCATCACAGAACACCCATGCTTCAAAAGACCTTCCTGGCCCTGGCCACGCTGTCGTTGGCCGCATGCCAATCCATGACGCCCCAGGCCACCGCGCCGGCCCCGGCTGCCGCGGCCGCGGCCGCGCCAGCCTGGCAGCAGGGCCGTACGCCCCAGCAGGCCGGCTCGACTCTGGCACCCGTGGCGGGCAAGCTGACGGCCACGCCGGCCAGCGACATCCCGCTGCAGAACTACAAGCTGCCGCCGGGCTTCAAGGCCGAGATCTGGGCCACGGGCATGCCAGGCGCACGCGCCATGGCGCGCGCCGAGAACGGCAAGATCTACATCGGCACACGCGGCATCGGCCGCGTCTACGAAGTGACGGACAACGGCAGCTCGCGCAGCAGCCGCGTCGTCGTCGACAAGCTCGTGCAACCGGCCGGCGTGGCCTACGCCAATGGCGCGCTGTACGTGATGGCCATCGACAAGGTGCTGCGCTACGACGGCATCGCCAGCAACCCGGGCGCGGCGCCGGTGGACATGACGGCGGTGTTCAAGCTGCCCAAGGAGCAGCACCACAACTGGAAGTACATCGCCTTCGGCCCGGACGGCAAGCTCTACGTGCCCTTCGGCGCGCCGTGCAACATCTGCGAGCCGGGCAGTGAATACGCCCAGATCCGCCGCTACAACGCCGACGGCTCCGGCATGGAGGTCATCGCCCAGGGTGTTCGCAACACGCAGGGCTTTGCCTGGCACCCCGAGACCAGGGAAATGTGGTTCACCGATCACGGCCGCGACTGGATGGGCGACGACGGCCCGGCCGACGAACTCAACCGCATGAGCAAGACGGGGCTGAACTTCGGCTTTCCCTACTGCCATGCCGACGGCATTCCCGACCGTGACTTCCCGAAGGCCAACGCCTGCGCTGGCGTGAGCTTGCCGGTGCAGACCCTGGGCCCGCACGCCGCGGCGATGGGCGTGTTCTTCTACACCGGCAGCATGTTCCCGGCCGAATACCGCAACACGATGTTCGTCGCGCGCAAGGGCTCGTGGAACCGCACGCAGAAGTTCGGCTATGACGTGGTCACGGTGCGCATGGATGCGCAGGGCAACAACCCGCGCATCCAGTCCTTCATGACCGGCTTCCTGGACGGCAGCAACGACAGCATCAGCGGCCGGCCGACCTACCTGCTGCAACTGCCCGACGGTTCGGTGCTGATCAGTGACGAGCAACTGGGAGCCATCTACCGCATCACCTATGCGAAGTAGCGTGCTGGCGGCGGCGCTGGCGGCGGCGTCGGTCGCCGCGCTGGCGCAGCCGCAGCCCGCGGCCGTGGAGGCCTGCGCGGCCTGCCACGGGCCGAGCGGCAACTCGCCGACGCCGGCCATCCCCTCCATCGCCGGCCAGCCCAGGATCTTCATCGAGAACCAGCTGGTGCTGATCCGCGAGGGTCTGCGCGATGTGCCGGTGATGAAGGCGGTGATGGGGGGCCTGAACGACGCCGAGATCGTCGCCCTGGCCCGGCACTTCAGCGCGCAGGCGGTGGTGATGCCGGTGTCCGCGGTCGATGAAGCCCGGCGCCGGCGCGGCGCCGAGGTTGCGGGCCGCGCCCTGTGTGGCACCTGCCATCTGCCCGACTACACCGGCCAGAACCAGGTGCCCCGGCTGGCGGGTCAGCACGAAGCCTATCTGCTGCCGACGATGAAGATGTACCGCGACAAGCCCGATCCCGGGCGCGACACGGCGATGTCGGCGGCCCTGCACGGCCTGAGCAACGACGACCTGGCACACCTGGCGCACTACCTGGCCAACGTTGCTCCGGCAGCGCGCTGAAGCGCGCAGCAGACGCACTCGCAAGCCCTGCGTCAGGCCGGCAAGCCGAGCGGGCCAGCTCGGGGCACCATGCATGACAGCCTCGAACGCTACACAGAACAACTGCCGGCTCTGCTGACCTGCTGACCTGCTGGGGCGGAGCCTTCGCCGCTGATCAAGGTGCAGGGCCTGGGCGAGAGTCCGGTGGACATCCTGTTCCGCGTCTGAATTGCGCGCGCCGACTGGTGGGACACCCAGCTCGACCTGCTGAAGCTCAACAAGCCGGCGCTGGATACCGGCGGCATCAACCTCCCGTTCCCGCGGCGCGACCTGCACGTCGTCCAGGCGCCCGCGGCGCCGACCTGATCGGGCCGCGGCCGCCCGGCGGCGCTGGGGCACCGTCACGCGCCGCAAGGCGCCGAAAGCAAACCTACAGACGCCGGGCGAGCGCCACCGCCGCAGCCGAACCGCTGCCCACCAACGCACACCAGGCGCGCAACAGACGGCCAGGGGCGGGCGCCGCGATGCGGGCTTCGTCGCCGTGGTGGACCTCGTCGGCCTGGCATGCGGCCAGCAAGGCGCGCAGCGGCGCGGCCTCGGCCCGACCGTCCAGCCGGTCCAGCTGCTGCTGGTAGTGACCATCGACAAAGGTCTCGACGGCAGCGACGGTGGCGTAAACCGCGCGCGGGCCGAACAGCGCCGGCAGTGCCCCGGTCAGGAAGCCGGCGACGCGCCAGGGCACCAGCAGGCGGCTGCGCTGCGGCCAGGGCAGCACGGCGGCCAGGGCAGCACGGCGGCCATGCGCCGCAAGTGCTCTTGTTCGGTGGCCAGGTGGCGGCGCGCGAAGTCGCGCAGCGCGGCGTCTCGTGCCAAGGCCAGCACGCCGCGGTAGATCCACACTGCGCCGGTCTCGCCGGCGTGGTCGGAGCGCAGTTCGCCCCGCATGTCGGCCGGCACATGCAACGCGGCGGGTTCGAAGGCCGCGGCCATGCGCTGCAGGGCGGGCCGCAGGTGCAGGAAGCCCCGATAGCTGCGTTCCAGCAACCAGGGCAGGCCCGGCAGCAAGGCCAGCCGCGCCAGCCAGCGCCAGCCCGGAAGGGCTGCCCACAGCGTGATGAAGGCCTGCGCGCCACTGTCGACGCGGCCGTCGGCACGCTGCACATGAAACCGTGCCAGCAAGGCATCGCGCGACAGATGGGCCGGCAGCGCCGCCGGTGCCGCCGCACTGACATCCACGTAGCGCAGAGCCTGGCGCGCCGGCAAGCCGCGGTAGACGGCGATCTCGCGCCGGCACAACGGGCAACTGCCGTCGTACAGCACGCACAGCGCGGCTGACGCCGGCAGGTCCGGGCCGCCGGCCGCCGTGGCGCCGGGGCTGGCCGCAGCCTGGATCACCGTGGCGGGCGCTTCGCGCGGTCTGGCAAGGGACTTCAACAGATGCCGCATCGGTGGACATGCTGCCAGCGCTTGCCGGTCCGCGTGCGGCGGCGCTGCGAAGGCGGGGCCGCGCATGCGGTCTTCCGCCGGTGCCGCGTGAGGGAACGCTTCCGCGCCGTTCAGCCAGGCGGCGCAGTGTCTGTCATCGTGCCCGGCCGTCCGGCCGAACGAACTCTTGTCGACGGCCGTTCGACGCTGACCGGCACCCGCCCGTGTCGGCGGCGGGCGGCTTCCCGGCAGCCGACCCGTGCCTTTCGACCATGAGAGCATCGATGGGAATTCCCGTCCCGCTCAGCCGACCGCGCGTGCTGTGTGTGCCAGCGCACAGAAGCAGGCAAGCGAAGCCGCTACATTCCCGCGCCCGTCTAGCCTGCGGGGATGGTGATGCCGGGCATCCATCGTGCGCTGCGTCTTGAGGCGACGCCGTTCCGTGGATAGAGGGTGCCAGGCACCCGACGCCTGCAACGTCGTGGACGTGCCCGAACCCCGCCGCCTTGGCATCATGGAATTGCACGCCGCCTACAACGAATGACAGACGCTGCTGTTATTGACTTGGCTGCCAGCCGTTCGGGCTGGTACCGAAACGCCATGTTGCTGGCCGTGGCGCTGCTCGTCGGTGTGTTGGGTTGGCGCTTTGCCGGGCCCGCGACGATCTTTACGTCGGTCGAGCAGTCGCACCGCGTGATGGACCAGGTGGACGATCTGCGTCTGGTCCTCGGCCGGGCGGAGTCTCGGCAGTGGGCCTACTTCCTGACCAAAGAGCCGGAATTGCTGAAGGAGCGGGCGCTCGCCATCAGCGCCGTGCAGCCCAGTCTGGACGCACTCAGGGCGTTGACCCGGGACAACCCGTCGCAGCAGGTCTTGCTGAGCGGGCTGCAGGTGGCGATCGACAAGCGCCTGGGCCTGTTGGCCACCAGCCTGCTGATGGCCGAGAGCCCGGACCGTGGCGACTTGTCAGCGGCGGTGGTTGCCGGTCGTTTGGCTGCAGACGAGGTACTCGCTCTGCTCGGAAAGACCGAGCGGTTGGAAAGAGCCTTGCTCGCCGAACTCAAAAGCGCCGAGCTGAATCGCTGGCTGATGGCCGGCGGGTTGATGGCTCTGCTGCTGGCCGCGCTGGCGTTTCAGAGCCAGCGCGCGCGGACGGCAACCCGCCAACTCCAGCAGGACGAAGAGACGAAGGCCACGGTACGTGCCGCCGTGCTCAAGACCAACCCCTTGCAGGCTGCCATCTTCAAGAGCACGAACTTTTCCAGCATTGCCACCGACCCCTCGGGGGTGATCCAGATCTTCAACGTCGGCGCCGAACGCATGCTCGGCTACCGCGCGGCAGAGGTGACGGACAAGCTCTCGCTCGCCGACATCTTCGAGCCTGAGGAGCTGATCGAGCGAGCCGCCGCCCTCAGTGCCGAGTTTCATGTACCCGTCACGTCCGGCCTCGACGCGCTGTTCTTCAAGGCATCACGGAACATCGAGGACACCTACGAACTGACCTGTCTTCGCAAGGACGGCAGCCGCCTGCCTGCCGTGGTGTCCGCCACGGCGCTGCGCGATGCAAAGCAGGCCCTCATCGGCTACCTGCTGATCGGCACCGACAACACGGCGCGCAAGCAGATCGAGGCCGAGCGACAACACCTGGTTCTGGCGCTGCGTGAATCGAACATCGAACTTCTGGCCGCGAACGTCGAAGCCGGGCGGGCGAATCTCGCGAAGTCGGACTTCTTGTCGAGCATGAGCCACGAACTGCGCTCGCCGCTGAACGCGATCCTCGGCTTCGCCCAGCTGATGGATTCCGAGTCGCCGCCGCTCGCGCCCGGGCATCGGGAGAGCGCCGCACAGATCATCAAGGCCGGCTGGTATCTGCTGGAACTCATCAACGAGATCCTCGACCTGGCTGCCATCGAATCCGGCAAGGTGTCCTTGTCGCTGGAGTCGCTCTCGCTTGACGAGTTGATGCAGGACTGCCAGGCCATGATCGAGCCTCAAGCGCACAAGGCTGGCATCCAAGTTCGATTCACGCAGCCCGAGACGCGCTTGTTTGTCATCGGCGATCGCACGCGGGTCAAGCAAGTCTTCGTCAATCTGCTTTCCAACGCGATCAAGTACAACCGCGCTGGCGGCTCGGTCGATGTGACTTGCAGCGCCCGCCCCGGGAACCAAGTGCACGTGAGTTTTCGCGACACGGGTGAAGGTCTGGGCCCGGACAAGCTGGCGCAGTTGTTTCAGCCCTTCAATCGGCTCGGCCAGGAAACCGGGCTCGAAGAGGGCACGGGCATCGGGTTGGTCGTCAGCAAGCAGTTGATCGAATTCATGGGTGGCGCGATCGGCGTGGAAAGCACGGTAGGTCTCGGCAGCGTGTTCTGGATCGAGTTGGCCGCTGCGCCCGCCGTCGAACTGAACCTGGACAAGAGCGATCTCATCCCTGCCGCCGCCGCCGCTGACAGCGGCGCGCAGCAGCGCACCGTGCTCTGCATCGAAGACAACCCGGCCAACTTGCTCTTGGTCAACAAGATGCTGGCGCGCCGGCCCGACATCCGCCTGCTCACCGCGATGGACGGAACGCAAGGCATAGCGATCGCGAACGTGGCGCTGCCCGACGTCATCCTGATGGACATCAACCTGCCCGGCATCAGCGGCGTCACGGCGCTCGGGGTTCTCGCCGGCAACCCATTGACGGCGCACATCCCCGTGGTGGCGATCAGCGCCAACGCCATGCCGCGCGACATCGAAAAGGGATTGGCTGCCGGCTTCTTCCGCTACTTGACCAAGCCGATCAAGGTCTTGAAGTTCATGGAAACACTGGACCTGGCGCTGGAGCGCGCACGAGCCGGGGCCGACGGCGAGGTTCAGAGGCCGCAGGCATCCAAACGCCCGATTCGACGTGCTTGAGGCGGGCGTCGCCCTACCAGCCGCCCATCACCCACCCCGGCAACACCAGCACCACCAGCGCGGCGGTCAGGCTGAAGACGCCCTGGCCCGACAGCATCACCCACATCGTGATATCGCCAGTGGAGTTCATGCAGCGGCTGGCTGCGCTGGTGCTGTGATTGCCGCGCCTATGCAGATGAAAAACCGCTGCGAGGCCGTCAATCTCGACGGTCAGATGCCTGGTTCTGATCGATTGCGGGTACCCGGCTGTCGGGCTTGACTGGCTGCTCGACCAGCCATTCCGCCACTCGGCCGACTCCTGTGCAAGACCCGTTGCGCCGCAACAGGCCAGTCGCATCCACTCGCGCGCAGGCCGGCGCTGTCCGGTCGCGCGGCCTACGCTGAATCGTTGTCGGTGCTTGAGCACAAGCGCAACAAACCTGGCGCCTGGCGGCCCTGGAGTCTGCGTCTTTTCCGGCAGCAAATGGACGCACCGATGCACCCCCCCCTTGGACATCGACACGACCCGCAGCGAATGGGATGCCGCCGCCGACGCCTATGCCGACGCGCAGGCCACCGGGCTCGACTTCTACCGGCTGGCGCTGTTCGGCCCGGCGCAGGTGGCGCTGTGTGGTGACGTGCACGGGCTCAGGCTGCTCGACGTCGGCTGCGGCACGGGCTACTTCACGCGCGAGATGGCGCAGCGCGGCGCGCAGGTCACCGGCGCCGACTTCTCGCCCGCGATGCTGGGCCACGCCCGCGCCATCGAGGCCGCAGCGCCGCTGGGCATCGAATACCGCTGCGGCGATGCCGCCGAGCTGACGGCAGACTTTGCGGCAGCCAGCTTCGACAGGGTCACCTCCTGCCTGGCGCTGCAGGACATGCCCGACGTGCCACGTGTGCTGGCGACCGTGCACCGCACCCTGGTGCCCGGCGGCCGGCTGGTGATGTCCATCGCCCACCCGTGCACCGACACGCCGCTCCGCCGCTGGGCCAAGGACGCGTCGGGCGCCAAGCAGTGGCTGTGCATCGACCGCTACTTCGAACGCGGCCCCGTGCGCTACCACTGGACGGGCTGGAAGTACGACTTCGCGACCTCGGCGCAGCATGCGACGCTGGAAGACTGGCGGGGCTGGGCGCTGGCTGCCGGCTTCACGCTGCGCGCACTGCACGAGCCGCGGCCTTCCGAGGCGGCGGTACTTGCCCACCCCGACCTCGAGGACGCAGCACGCATCCCCTACTTCCTGCTGCTCGACCTGGCCCGGGCCGCCTGAGCAGCCGTGGCGCACGCCGGCGGGGCGGCACACCAGGGCTTGCGCGGCGGCTATATTTCCATCAAACTTGAAATATGGAAGAACAAGTCGCAGTAACCGCCCTGGCCGCGCTGGCGCAAGGCATGCGCCTGCGCATCTTCCGCACCCTGGTCGGCGTCGGCCCGCAGGGCATGACACCTGGCGCGCTGTCGGCCGCGCTCGGCGTGCCGCCGTCCACGCTGTCCTTCCACCTCAAGGAACTGACCTGGGCCGGGCTGGTGACGCAGGAGCGCGACGGCCGCAACCTGATCTACCGGCCCGCCCTCTTGCAAATGAATGCGCTGCTCGACTACCTCACCGCCCACTGCTGCGAAGGCGCGGCCTGCGCACTGTCCGCCGGCACACACGCCGCGCCCACCTGCACCCCCTGCTGAACCGAAAGGCACCGCGATGAAACGCTTCCATGTCCACCTGCACGTCGACGACATCGGCCAGAGCATCGGCTTCTATTCCAAACTGTTCGCAGCCGAACCGGCGCGTGTCGAAGGCGACTACGCGAAGTGGATGCTGCAGGACCCGCCGGTGAACTTCGCGATCTCCACCCGCGGCGGCAAACCCGGCATCGACCACCTGGGCATACAGACCGACGACGCCGCCGAACTCACCGCGATGAAGGCCCGCGCCGCGGCGGCCGACCTGGCTTTGCTCGACGAAGGGCAGACCACCTGCTGTTACGCGCGCAGCGAGAAGCACTGGGTGACCGACCCGCAGGGCATCGCCTGGGAACACTTCCATACGCTGGCCGACATCCCCGTGTTCAACGAAGCAGCGCCAGCGGCCGGTGTCACGGCCGCCTGCTGCGCGCCGGCCACGTCCGCGGTGGCCGTACAGCCCAGCGGCCGGCCGGTGGGCGTCGCAGTGAAGCCCGCATCGTCGTGCTGCTGAAGCGCCGCGGCTGAAACATGCGCACCCACGTGCTCGTGCTGTGCACGCACAACTCGGCACGCAGCGTGCTGGCCGAAGGCATGCTCAACCACTGGGCCGGCAAGCTTGGCCGCGACGTGCAGGCGCACAGCGCGGGCAGCGCGCCCAGCGGGCGCATCAACCCGTTTGCGCTCGAAGCGCTGAGCCACGCCGGCGTCGCCACCGCCGGCGCCCGCAGCAAGAGCTGGGACGAATTCAGCGGCCCCGGCGCGCCGCCGCTGGCCATCGTCATCACGGTCTGCGACAGCGCCGCGGTCGAGGCCTGCCCGGTGTTCTTCGGCGGCGCGGGCGGTGAGCCGGTGAAGGTGCACTGGGGCTACCCCGATCCGTCGCACGCCGAAGGCGGCGACGAAGGCCAGCGGCGTGCCTTCGAACTGACGCGGCAGGCCCTGGGCTACCGCATGCTGCAGCTGCTGGCGCTGCCACTGGAAACGATGGACCGCACCACGTTGCGCGCCGCGCTCGAAGACATCGCGCGCAGCTGAACCCCTGCATCCACGCCCCTTCCGACATGAGCACCCGCATCCTGCCCGCCCCTGCCGCCGCACCCGCGCCCGCGCCGCTGAACGTCTTCGAGCGTTACCTCACGCTGTGGGTCTTCATGTGCATCGTCGCCGGCATCGTGCTGGGCCAGCTGCTGCCCGGGCCCGTGCAGGCCATCGGCCGCATGGAGTTTGCGCAGGTCAACCTGCCGGTGGGGCTGCTGATCTGGGTCATGATCATCCCGATGCTGCTGAAGGTCGACTTCGGCGCCCTGGGCCAGGTGAAGCAGCACTGGCGCGGCATCGGCGTCACGCTGTTCATCAACTGGGCGGTGAAGCCCTTCTCGATGGCGCTGCTGGGCTGGCTCTTCATCCGCCATGTCTTCGCGCCCTGGCTGCCCGCCGAACAGCTGGACAGCTACATCGCCGGCCTCATCCTGCTGGCCGCCGCGCCGTGCACGGCGATGGTCTTCGTCTGGAGCCGGCTGACGAATGGCGACCCGGTGTTCACGCTGTCGCAGGTGGCGCTGAACGACAGCATCATGGTGTTCGCGTTTGCGCCCATCGTGGCGCTGCTGCTGGGGCTGTCGGCCATCACCGTGCCCTGGGACACGCTGCTCACCTCGGTCGGGCTGTACATCGTGATCCCGGTGGTGCTTTCGCAGCTGTGGCGCCGTTCCCTGCTGCGGCGCGGGCCGGCGGCCCTCGAGCGCACGCTGCAACGCATCGGCCCGTGGTCGGTGGCGGCACTGCTGGCGACGCTGGTGCTGCTGTTCGGCTTCCAGGGCCAGGCCATCCTGCAGCAGCCGCTGGTCATCGCGATGCTGGCGGTGCCGATCCTGATCCAGGTCTTCTTCAACTCGGGGCTGGCCTACTGGCTGAACCGCCGCGCCGGCGAAGCGCACAACGTGGCCTGCCCGTCGGCGCTCATCGGCGCCAGCAACTTCTTCGAACTGGCGGTGGCCGCGGCCATCAGCCTGTTCGGCTTCCAGTCGGGCGCGGCGCTGGCCACCGTGGTGGGTGTGCTCATCGAGGTGCCGGTGATGCTGCTGGTGGTGCGCTGGGTCAACGCCAGCAAGCCCTGGTACGAAAGCGGCGCCGCGGTGCGAGCGCGCGCGCACCGATGACGCCTGCGCGGCGATGAAACGCACGGCCGGGCCCGACCCTTCGGCCCCATCCGCCTGCGTGACGGCGGCCTGGCAGGCCCACGAGGCCGAGTTGCGCGCTTACCAGCGCCACCACACGGCCGACGCCGAAGCCGCCGAAGACGTGCTGCAGGACGCCTTCGTCAAGGCCCTGCGGCAGGGCCCCGGCTTCTGCACGCTGGACCAGCCGCGGGCGTGGCTGTTCCAGGTGGCGCGCAACGCGCTGATCGACCGCGCACGCACCGCACACCCGCACGAGCCCTTCACCGATGAACTGGCCGAGCCCCTGCCGCAGGAGGCGCAGGCCGTGGCGCCCGTCGACGCGCTGGCCGGCTGCCTGGCACGCACGCTGGCCGAGCTGGCCGAAGACGACCAGCACATCCTGCACGCCTGCGACCTGGAAGGCCAGACCCAGCGCGCCTACGCACAGGCCCACGGCCTGAGCCTGCCGGCCACCAAGTCGCGCCTGCTGCGTGCGCGCCAGCGACTGCGCGACCGGCTCACGAACGTTTGCAGGGTACGCTTCGAACGCGACGGCAGCGTGTGCGGCCGCGCGGGACGCAAGGCAAAGGACGAACCATGACGCATCGGCACGGGCCCCGAACACGGTATGCCTGCCAGCGGCGCACGCTGCTGGGCGGCAGCCTGCTGGCCGCCGTGACGGGCCTGGCGGGCGGTTCGGCATGGGCACAGCAGGCGGCGCAGGCGCCCGCAGCCGGCACCGACCGCGGCGGCCCGCCACCGGCGCCCGGCAGCCTGCTGCCTTTGCCCGACTTCACGCGCTTCGACGGCCGCACGCTGACCCAGGCCGACGCCGACGGCCACGTGCTGGTGCTGTACTGGTGGGCCAGCTGGTGCCCCTTCTGCGCCGTGCAGAGCCCGCTGATGGAAAAGCTCTGGCTCGCGCAGCGCAGCCGCGGGCTGCAGTTCTGGGGCCTGTCCATCGACCGCAAGCCCGAAGACGCCACCGGCTACCTGGCCCGGCGCGGCTACAGCTTCCCCTCGGGCCTGGTCACCCCGGCCTTCGCGCGCGCGCTGCCCAAGCCCAAGGGCCTGCCGGTCACCGTGGTGCGCGGGCGCGACGGCCGCGTGCTGATGGCCGAGGCCGGCCAGCTCTTCCCCGAAGACATCGAGCAGATCGCGCGCTTCCTGTAGGCGCAGCGCGCTGCCGCCGAAAGGCCCGCATCCTTTTGCCTGCCTCTTCGTCTTCAAGGAGAGAGGTGAACGAATGGGCGCCCATGGTCAACGAAGTGGCGCTGGTGCTGCTGTTCGGCCTCTTCGGCTGGAAGATCGCCGCGCTCTACCTGGGCCTGGGCCTGACGGTCGCCATCGTCGCCGGCTGGGTCATCGGCCGCTTGAAGATGGAAGCGCACCTGGAAGACTGGGTGCGCGACATGCCCAAGGTGAATGCCGCCGTGGGCGACGACGGGCTGACGCTGCAAGCGCGCATCGAAGCCGGCTTGGCCAGCGTGCGCGAGATCGTCGGCAAGGTCTGGCCCTGGATCCTGGCCGGCATCGCCATCGGTGCCGCCCTCCACGGCTGGGTGCCGCAGGACTTCATGGCCTCGATCATGGGCAAGGACGCCCCTTGGTGGTCGGTGCCCGCCGCCGTGCTGATCGGCGTGCCGATGTACAGCAACGCCGCCGGCGTGATTCCGATCGTGCAGGCGCTGCTGGCCAAGGGCGCGGCGCTGGGCACGGTGCTGGCTTTCATGATGAGTGTCATTGCGCTTTCGCTGCCCGAGATGATCATCCTGCGCAAGGTGCTGAAGCTGCGGCTGATCGCCACCTTCGCCGGTGTCGTGGCCACCGGTATCCTCAGCGTCGGCTTCGTTTTCAACACCGTGCTCTGAAGGAACCGTCCACCGTGAAACTGCTCGACAAGCTGCTGTGCGCCACCGTGGTGAGCTTCGCCTGCGCCGGCGCGCAGGCCGTGGACGTGCGCTTCCAGCGCGTGGCCGACGGCGTCTACGCGCACATCGGCGACACCGGCCCGCGCACGGCCGAGAACGAAGGCCTGAACGCCAACATCGGCCTCGTCGTCACGCCGGCCGGCGCGGTGCTCATCGACAGCGGCGCCACCTTCCAGAGTGCACGCCAGATCCACGCCGCAGTGAAGGCCGTCACCCCGCAACCCGTGAAGTGGGTCTTCAACACCGGCGGACAGGACCACCGCTGGCTGGGCAACGGCTATTTCGCCGGCCAGGGCGCGGAAGTCATCGCCCACGCCGGTGGCAAGGCCGACATGCTCAACCGCGGCAACGACCACCTGATGGGCCTGCAAGCCGCATTGGGTGCGAAGGCCGACGGTACGCTGCCCACGCTGCCCACGCGCTGGCTGGCCGACAACAACGCGCGGCTGGAACTCGGCGGCGTGGCCTTCGAGTTCAAGCACCGCGGCGGCGCGCACACGCCGGGCGACACGATGGTCTGGCTGCCGCACAAGCAGGTGCTCTTCACCGGCGACGTGGTCTACGTCGACCGCATGCTGGGCGTGCTGCCCGTCAGCCACACGAAGCACTGGCTCGACACCTTCGCCGTCATCGAGCAGTTGAACCCGCAGGTGCTGGTACCCGGCCACGGCCGCGTCGCCACCGTGGCCCAGGCCCGGGCCGACAGCCAGGCCTACCTGCTGGCGCTGCGCGCGCACATGAAGAAGGCGGTCGACGACGGCACCGACGTCAGCGCAGCGGTGAAAGGCTTCGACGCCGCGCCTTTCATGCGGCTGCTGAACGCCGCCGAGCTGATGCCCGGCAACGCCAGCCGCACCTATCTCGAACTCGAACGCGAGTGATCCTGGACGCGAGTGATCAGTCACCGACTCCACAAGGAAAACACCATGGACATCAAGGTACTCGGCTCCGGCTGTGCCAACTGCAAGACCACCCTGGCGCTGATCGAACAGATCGCCAAGGCCAAGGGCGTGCCCGTCACGCTGGGCAAGGTGGAAGAACTGCGCGACATCATGGGCTACGGCGTGATGCGCACCCCCGGTGTTGTCATCGACGGCAAGGTGGTGCACGCCGGCGGCATTCCCAGCCGCGACAAGATCGAAAGCTGGCTGGCCGCCTGAAGGCTTCCTCGAACGCCGAGACACACCGCGTGCACGCCGGCGTCGCGGGCGCCGCGGCGCACGCCCCCGCCCCCGCCCCCGCCCCCGCCCCCGCATACTGCGAGCATGAATCCCCCGCACACCCCACGCCGCGCGCCACGATGAGCGCCGGCCACGACCACGGCCCTGCCCCCGCGAACTTCAACGCGGCCTTCGGCATCGGCATTGCGCTGAATATCGTCTTCGTCGCCATCGAGGCCTTCTACGGCTGGAAGGTGAATTCGCTGGCGCTGCTGGCCGACGCCGGCCACAACCTCAGCGACGTCATCGGCCTGGTGCTGGCCTGGGGCGGTGCGCTGGCCGGCCGGCTGCAGCCCGACGCGCGCCACACCTACGGCTGGAAGCGCGCCAGCATCCTGGCCGCCTTCGTCAACGCGCTGCTGCTGCTGGTGGCCATGGGCTCGCTGGCCTGGGAGGCGGCGCACCGGCTGCAGTCACCGCAGGCCATCGAGGGCGTGACCATCATGGTCGTGGCCGGCATCGGCATCGTCGTCAACGGCGCCACCGCGCTGCTCTTCCTGCGCGGCAGCCAGCACGACCTCAACATCCGCGGCGCCTTCCTGCACATGGCGGCCGACGCGCTGGTGTCGGCCGGCGTCGTCATCGCCGGCGGCCTGGCCCTGCTCTATGGCTGGAGCTGGCTCGACCCGGTGGTCAGCCTGCTCATCGCCGCCCTCATCGTGGTCGGCACCTGGGGCCTGTTCCGGCAATCGCTGCACCTGCTGTTCGACGGCGTACCCGAAAGCGTGGACCTGCACGCGGTGCACGCGCTGCTGGCCGGCATGCCGGGCGTGACGCAAGTGAGCGACCTGCACGTGTGGGCCATGGGCACCAGCGAAACGGCACTCACCGCGCACCTGGTGATGCCCGCCGGCGGCGGCGACGACAACTTCCTGCGCCAGGCCACCGAAGCACTGCACGCCAGCTTCGAGATCCGCCACGTGACGCTGCAGGTCACGTGCGAGGCGATGGGCAGCGGCTGCGCAACGCTGCCGCCGTGCGGCCCGGCCGGCAAGGGCCGGGCCCTCGATCACGACGCTGCGCGTGCGCATGCACACGGGCACAGCCACACCCACCACCGCGTGACGGCGGCGCGCTGAGACCGCGCCGTCGACCCTCTCCACCACCAGGTACACACCATGTCCCGCAGCCACACCGAAGCCCACCGCACCGACAGCATCGGGTGGCTGCGCGCCGCCGTGCTGGGCGCCAACGACGGCATCGTCTCCACCGCCAGCCTGATCATCGGCGTGGCTGCCGCGAATGCCACGCAGGGCGCCGTGCTGGTGGCGGGCGTGGCCGGGCTGGTGGCCGGGGCGATGTCGATGGCCGCGGGCGAGTACGTCTCGGTCAGCTCGCAGGCCGACACCGAACAAGCCGACCTGGCGCGCGAGCGCCTCGAACTGGCCGCCGACGGCCCGCGCGAAACCGCCGAGCTGGCGGGCATCTACGTGCAGCGCGGGCTCGAGCCCAGCCTGGCGCAGCAGGTGGCCGTGCAGTTGATGGCCAAGGACGCGCTGGGCGCGCATGCACGTGACGAACTCGGCCTGTCGGCGCACGCCAGCGCGCGGCCGCTGCAGGCCGCCTTCGCGTCGGCCGCGGCCTTCACGGTCGGCGCCGCGGCGCCCCTGCTCACCGCCTGGCTGTCGCCCGCCGGCAGGGTGGCGGCCGTGGTCGGCGCCGCGTCGCTGGTGTTCCTGGTCGTGCTCGGAGCCCTCTCGGCCTACACGGGCGGCGCGTCCATGCTGCGCGGCATCCTGCGCGTCACCTTCTGGGGCGCGCTGGCGATGGCGCTCACGGCCGGCGTCGGCCGCATCTTCGGCGTGGCGGCCTGAGCCGCCAAGCGCCAACGGTCGTCAGAAGCCGAGAAGGTCAGGCCTCAGCCCAGCGCAGCGCGGGCGGGGTCGATCTGGTAGCCACTGCCGCGCCCTGCCAGGTCGCAGGCAAAACGCAGGTCGGCCGGGTAGCAGGCGTGGATGCGGTAGAGCAACTGCCCGGCGGCCACCGGCGCGCCCACCTTGCACAGCAGGTCGACCCCCGCGCCCTCGACCTGCGGCGCACCCGCCAGGCGCGCGATGCGCGCCAGCTGCAGGTTGTCGATGGCCGCCACCGTGCCGGCCTGCGGCGCGGCCACCTCGTGCGTCAGCGCGCCGAGCGTGGGTGCCGGGGCGCGCCGGCCCTGGGCATCGATCAGCACGTCCATCTGCGCCAGCGCGCGACCCGACTCGAGGATGTCGCGCGCGATGCGCCAGCCGTCGCCGCCGCGCACGTCGGGGTCGAACTCGATCACGCGCCCGGCCAGGCGCAGCGCCTTGTCACGCAGATCCTGCGGCGCATCGGGCTCGTTGCGCAGCACCTGCATCACGTCGCGCGCCTACAGCACCGGGCCGATGCCGCGGCCGATGGGCTGGCTGCCGTCGGTGATCATCACGTCGAGGTGCAGGTTCAGGCTGCCGGCGACAAACTCGAAGAGCTTGCGCAGGCGCTGCGCCGCGGGCATCGAGCGCACCTTGGCGCTCGGGCCGACAGGAATGTCCAGCACCAGATGGGTGGAACCGGCGGCGATCTTCTTGCTGCGGATGCTGGCCACCATCTGCCCGGGTGAATCGATGCCCAGCGGCCGCTCGACCGAGATCAGGATGTCGTCGGCCGGCGACAGGCCCGCGCTGCCGCCCCAGGCCAGGCAGCCGTTGGTGTCGCGCACGATCTGCTGCAGCCGTTCGAAGGGCAGTTCCACCTCGGCCAGCACGGCCATGGTGTCGGCAGTGCCGGCGGGCGAGGTGATGGCCCGTGAGGAGGTCTTCGGGCACAGCATGCCGTGCGCGGTGACGATGGGCACCAACAGCATCGAGGTGCGGTTGCCCGGGATGCCGCCGATGCAGTGCTTTGTCGACCATCGGGCCGCCGCGCACCGCGTGCTGCCAGTCGAGCCGGCGGCCGGCGTCGATCATGGCCTCGGTGAGGTAGAGCACTTCGTCGCGCTCCAGGTCCTGCCCGTTGGTGGCGACGACGAAGGCCGCCAGTTCGATCTTCGAATAACGCGCCTGCGCCACGTCGTCGATGATGGCGTGCAGGTCTTCGCGCGAGAGGCGTTCGCCGGCGATCTTGCGATGCAGCGCCGGCAGCGAAGGCGGTGGCTCGGCCGGCAGCACCTGCGCCGGATGGCCGGCGGCGATGCCCAGGCGCGCGAAGGCGTCTTCCGACAGGCCGAGCTCGTCCGGCAGCACGATGGCGGCGTCATCGACGACGTTGAGCACGGCGTTGATGGCCATGCCGTTGGCGCGCACCGCCACCTTGGCCAGGGCCTGGAAGCCGGCGGCGCGCACGACGGCGCATTCGCGGTGCAGGTAGGCCACGCTTTCGCGCCAGGTGTCGATGGCGACACGACGGATGCGCAGTTCTTGCGGGGACATGGCTTCACTCTACGCCGCGCCTGCCGGCGACACGGTGCTTGCGGCGCCCGCTTGACCATGGTCAACACGGCGGGCCGGCAATGGCCGATGCTGCACTTGCCGACGCCACACGCGCGCCGGCGTGGAAGTTGAGCATGAACGAGATCAAGACCCTGCTATGGCACCTGGATACCGAGTCTGCCGAAGGCCGCAAGCTGCCGTGGGTGCGCGACTTCGCCAGCAAGCTCGGCGCCAGGGCCGAGGTGCTGTACGCGGTGACGCCGTTGCCGATGCAGTTCCCGTTTGCGATGTCGGCCGAGAGCAGCGCGGCCGGGCAGTTCGCCGCCTGCGAGGCCGAGATGCGCCAGGCCGCCCAGGCGGCCTTCCGGCGCGCCTGCACCACCGCCGGCTGCACCGAGCTGGCCTGGCAGGAAAGCCTCGACGAACCGGTGCGCGCCTTCACGCGCGCCGCCTGGGCCGCCGACCTGCTGGTGCTGAACCAGCGCGACCCCAAGGCCGAGACGCCGGCCGGCGTGCCCGCCGACTTCGTGGCCTCGGTGCTGCTGGGCACCGGCAAGCCTGGCCTCGTGCTGCCCTACATCGAGACAGCGCCATGTATTGCGCAGACCGTGCTGGTGGCGTGGAAGGCGGCGCGTGAGTCGGCGCGTGCGCTCGACGCCGCGCTGCCGCTGCTGCTGCGTGCGGGTCAGGTGCACGTGGTGGGCTGGAACGAGCACGAGGCGGCCGACACCGACCCCCTGGCGCCCGCACTGCAGTTCCTGCAGCGCCACGGCGTGGTGGCGACGGCACACCCGCAACAGGGCCGGCCCCCACGCGAGCTGGGCGAGGCGCTGCTGTCGCTGGCCGCCGACCTGCAGGCCGACCTGCTGGTGATGGGCTGCTACGGCCACGGCCGGGCGCGCGAATGGGCGCTGGGCGGCGTCACCCGCACCGTGCTGCAGACGATGACGCTGCCGGTGCTGATGGTGCACTGACGGTGCACTGACGGTGCACTGAGCCCGCCCGAACCCAGCACATCTTGCGCGCCATCAAGCCGCGGCCGATGGCAGCGCGTAACTTGAACCCCGTCCACCCGGCCCCGACGGCCGGCACCCCGTCACCTAGGAAGCACCATGAGCCACCCCCTGACCCACGCCCAGCGCGAGATGCTGGCCCAAGTGCTGCGCGAACGCCAACAGGTGCTGCAGGCGCAGTTGCAAGGCCACCAGCAGGGTCGGTCGCAGGCCGAGAAGGCGCTGGCGGCGCGCGAGCAGGACGGCAACGACGCCAAGCAGTTCGCCAGCGACCAGGAGATCGGCGCCACGCTCACGAACCGCGAACGCAGCGAACTCGCCGCGCTGGCCGCGGCGCTGCAGCGCCTGCACGAGGCCGACTACGGCCAGTGCGTCGACTGCGGTAAACGTATCCCCTTCGAGCGCCTGCTCGTCGAACCGCAGACGCAGCGCTGCGTGGCCTGCGAGTCGAAGCGCGAGACGCGAAAGACCGGCTGAGGGACCACCGCCGCTGAAACGGCCCGCGCCATGCCAAGGGCCGGTCGGTGCGCTCACGCGTCAAATCGCGTGCACCAAGGCCTTGCGCGGAACCGGCTTCGCCGGGCCGCTGCAAGAGCCCCCTCGGGGGTAGCGAACGCAGTGAGCTTGGGGGCCAGACCTCAGGCCGCCAGCGGCGCGCTGATGGCGTCGATGCGTGCCATCACCTCGGGCGTCAGCTTGTCCAGCAGTTCCAGCGCGCCCAGGTTGGCCTGCAACTGCGACAGCTTCGACGCGCCGGTGATCACGGTGCTGACATGCGGGTTCTTCGCCACCCAGGCAATGGCCAGTTGCGCCAGCGTGCCGCCGAGCTCGGCCGCGATGGGTTCGAGCTTTGCCACGGCGGCGTTTTTTGCCGCGTCGACGAGGCCTTCGCGCAGGAAGGCCATGTTCTCCAGCGCGCCGCGGCTGCCCTCGGGCACGCCGGCGCGGTACTTGCCGGTCAGCAGGCCGCTGGCCAGCGGGCTCCAGGTCGTCAGGCCCAGGCCGATGTCGTCGTAGAGGTGGGCGTACTCCTGCTCGACGCGGCTGCGGTGGAACAGGTGGTATTGCGGCTGCTCCATCACCGGCTTGTGCCAGCCGTGGCGGTCGGCCACTTCCCAGGCGGCGTGGATGTCGGCCGCGGCCCATTCGCTGGTGCCCCAGTACAACGCCTTGCCCTGGTTGATGATGTCGTTCATGGCGCGCGCCGTTTCCTCGACCGGCGTCTGCGGATCGGGGCGGTGGCAGTAGATCAGGTCGATGAAGTCGAGGCCGAAGCGCTGCAGGCTGCCGTCGATGGCCTGCAGCAGGTACTTGCGGTTCAGCGTGTCCTTGCGGTTCACCGCGTCGCCATTGCGGTCCAGGCCCCAGAAAAACTTGGTGCTGACGACGTAGTTCAGGCGCGGCCAGGCCAGCTCCTTCAGCGCGCGACCCATGATCTCTTCGCTGCGGCCGCTGGCATAGACCTCGGCGTTGTCGAAGAAGTTGACGCCGGCATCGAAGGCCGCGGCCATCATCTCGCGCGCCTGGCCGGTGTCGACCTGGTTGTGGTACGTGACCCACGAACCGAGGGACAGGGTGCTGACGCGCAGGCCGCTGCGGCCGAGACGGCGGTATTGCATGGTGGTGGGGCTTCCGAGTGGGAGAGCCGGCTAGGGTAGCGCAGCCTCGCAACCGGCGGTGAAGGCCTCTTCGAACACCGAGCAGCCGGCGAGGTCGGCATGGGCGTAGCGCACCCGCCCACGCGCCGCGCGCAGCGCCTGCAGCGCAGGGTGACGCTGCACCCCAGGCGCCGGAATGGCCATCGCATGGCCCCAGCGCATGAGCTCGATACGCTGCACGCGGCGGTGGATGTCGGGATGCGCCGGCGCCAGTTCGGCCAGCACACGTTCGGCCCACGGCCGCTCTTCGTCGGTCAGCAGGGCCGGGCGTTCGCTGCGTGGCAGCGCGTGGTAGGCGGTCAGCACCGTGGCGCCGGCCACCGGGCGCAGGCCCTGGTGCATGGCGTCGACGTACCCCAGGCCGCGGCTGCCGTAGACGACGTTGTCCCACGCCGGTGGCGCGCCGGCGCGGTCGAGCAGCGGCTTGTCAAGCTGCAGGTTGGCCACCAGCCAGGGCGCGTAGCCCAGCCCCTTGGCGGCGGCACGCAAGGCCGGCGGCGGCGACTCGAGCAGGCGCGCGGTGATGAACAGCGGCAGCGCCAGCACCACCTGCGGCGCGGTCCAGGCTTCCAGCCGCTGCGCGGCTTCGTCCCAGGCCAGGAGTTGCACGTCGTGCCGACCCTCGGTGACTCGCAGCACGGTGCGGCCGGTGTGCAGGCGATCGGCGAAGGGCGCGGCCAGGCGCTGCACCAGCCAGGCGTTGCCCTCGGGCCAGGTGAATACACCTTCGCGTTCGGCCGCGCCTTCGCCGCCTGCGCCGCCTTCGCTGCCCGGCGCGTGGAAGCCATGGCGGCTGGCGAAGTAGTGCACGCCGGCCCAGGCCGAGACGGTGGCCGAGCCGGCGCCGTAGTCGTCGCGGCAGCAGTAGTCGAGGTACCAGCGCAGGCGCTCGTCGCCGAGGCCCTGTGCGTCGAGCCATAACGCAAACGTCGTGCGTTCCAGTTCGGCCTGCACCGGGCCCCAGGCGCTGCGGTGCGCGGGCAAGGCAAACGCCGGTTCGCCACGCGCGCCGCGGCCCTTGCGCCGCAGTTCGGCCACGGCCTGCGCAAAACGCTGCATCTGCGCGGCCGCGGTCGAGCCCGGATCGACGGGCGGCAGCAGGCCTTCGGCCCAGGCGCCGTCGATGAACAGGCGTTCCTGCGGGCTGTGGCAGAGGTGGCGCTCGTCGGCCACGCTGCGGCCGTGCTTGCGTTGCAGCAGTCCGATCTCGTGCAGCCAGGCCGCCACCTCGCGCGCCGGGCCGTCGTCGTCGGGCACCGGCAGGTAGTGCGCGCCCAGCGGGCAGCGCATGCCGGCCAGCGTGTGGCCGCGGCTGTTGCCGCCGGCGCTGTCTTCCAGTTCCAGCAGCTGCACGTCGGGCACACCCCGCTGCTCGAAGCCGCGCGCCGCGGCCAGCCCGGCGATGCCGGCGCCCACCACCAGCACGCCCGCGCGCCGCTGCACGGCGGGCGGCGGCAGCGCCGCCGTGCTGCGCAGGCGGTGGCCCCGTTCGTGGCGTGCGCCGACCCAAGCCACCGGCGGCAGTGCCGGCGCCGCCGGCGTGCAGCCCGCCGCCACGGCCGCCGCCGCGCCGCCAGCGGCCAGCAGGTTGCGCCGCCGAACGCCGACGCCGGGGCTGCTGCTCATTGGCGCACGCGGCCCCATTCGGCTTCGAAGGTGTGCACCAGCACCTGGTTGCTCAGGCGGTTGGCTGCGGCGTCCACGCGCGCCATGTCGGGCGGGAACTGCAGCAGCGCGGGCAAGCCTTCGAGCGTCAGGAAACGCAGGCCGGGCGGCAGCGCCGTGGGCACCCGCCAGGGTCGGTGGCCGGCGATGACGAAGCCCCATTCGCCGAAGCTGGGCACATGCACGTGCATGGGCATGGTGCGCAGGCCCGCGGCTTCCAGCGTCGTCACCACGGTCCAGAAGCTCTTGCGTGCGATCAGCGGCGAGGTCGTCTGCACCACCATCCAGCCGCCGGCGGCCAGGGCCTGGTCGGCGCGCTGGTAGAAGCTGGTGGTGTAGAGCTTGCCCAAGGCGAAGTTGGTGGGGTCGGGAAAGTCGATGACGATGAGGTCGAAGGTCTCGCCTTCCTTGCCCGCATGGCCCTCGAGCCAGGTGTAGGCGTCGGTGTTGACGATGCGCAGCTTGGGGCTGGCCAGCGCGTCGGCATTCAGGCGCCGCAGCACCGGGTGCTGCGCGAAGAGGCGCGTCATGTGCGGGTCGAGTTCCACCAGCGTGACCTGTTCGACGCCGGGGTACTTCAGCACCTCGCGCACGGCCATGCCGTCGCCGCCGCCCAGCACCAGCACCCGCTTCGGCGCGCCGTGCGCGGCCATCGCCGGGTGCACCAGCACCTCGTGGTAGCGGTACTCGTCGCGGCTGTGGAACTGCAGGTTGCCGTTGAGGAACAGCCGCACGCCGGCGCTGCCGGCGGTGACCACCACACGCTGGTAGTCGCTGCTCTCGCGCACGATGATGTCTTCGCCGTAGAAGCCGTCCTCGGCCCAGGTCGTCAGGCGGTCGGCGCCGGCCATGGCGGCCAGCAGCACGGCGATCACCGCCGCGGCCGCGGCCGCGTGCGCGCCCCAGCGCCGCAGTTCGGCGCGGAAGATGAACAGCGCCCACACCGCCACCGCGGCGTTGAGCAGGCCGAAGAACAGGCCCGTGCGCACCAGCCCCAGGTGCGGCACGAAGAGCAGCGGAAAGGCCAGCGCCACGGCCAGCGCGCCGAGGTAGTCGAAGGTCAGCACGTCGGACACCAGCTCCGACAGCGCCCAGCGCGGCGCGAAGTGGCGCTTGAGGATGCGCATGACGAGCGGAATCTCCAGCCCCACGAGCACGCCGATCACACCCACCAGCCCATAGAGCAGCACGCGGAAGGCAGTGGCGGCTTCGGCCGGCAGCGTGCTGTGGGCGACAAAGAGGAAGGCCGGCATCAGCCCGCCGATCAGGCCCACCAGCAGCTCGATGCGCAGGAACTGCGCCACCAGCTGGCGCTGCAGCAGGCGGCTGGCCCACGAACCCAGGCCCATCGCGAACAGGTAGGTGCCGATGACGGTGCTGAACTGCAGCACCGAATCGCCCAGCAGGTAGCTGGCGAGTGCGCCGGCGGCGAGTTCGTAGACCAGGCCGCAGGCGGCGACCACGAACACCGAGATCAGCAGCGCCAGCTCGGCCAGGCTGACACGTGCCACTGCCGCACCCGCCGGGGCGGGCTCGGCGGGCGGCTGGGGCGGCTGGGGCGGCTGGGGCGGCGCGGTAGCAGGCACGCGTGGAGCCTAACGCAGCGCTGTCGCGTGGCAGGCACCGGCGGTCGCCGGCGCGACAGGCAGCGCGACAGGCGGCGCCGCGGCGGTCTGGCCACAATGCTCGCCATGGGAACGCTCTACCTCGTGCGCCACGGCCAGGCCAGCTTCGGCGCCGCCGACTACGACCAGCTCAGCGCGCTGGGCACCCGGCAGTGCGAGGCGCTGGGGCAGTGGTTTGCAGCGCGTGGCATCGTCTTCGACGCGGCGCTGCGCGGCACGCTGCGGCGGCACGAGCAGTCGCTGGCGGCCATCGCGTCGGGCTTCGGCGCTGCCGGCCTGCCCGAAGCACTGGCCCGGCCGGGGCTGAACGAGTACGACAGCGAGGCGCTCATCCGCACCGTGCACGCCCGCCCGCTGGCCAAGCCCGACAGCCCCGAGGTCTACCGCGCGCACTTCCGACTGCTGCGCCAGGCGCTGGCGCGCTGGATGGCGGGCGAGACCGAGCCCGCAGGCATGCCGGCCTGGCCCGACTTCGTGGCCGGCGTGGCCGCCGCGCTGGAGTACGTGCGCACGGCGTACGAAGGCGACGTGCTGCTGGTCAGCAGCGGCGGCCCCATCGCCACCGCCGTGCACCAGGTGCTGGGCACGTCGCCCGAGGCCATGATCGAACTCAACATGCGCATCCGCAACAGCGCGTTGACCGAATTCGCTTTCACGCCCAGGCGCCACATGCTGGTGAGCTTCAACCACCTGCCGCACCTCGACCACCCCGCGCGGCGTGACTGGGAAAGCTACGCCTGAGCGCCCGCCCGCGCGAGCGCGGGCTGTCAGCCTGAGCCGCTCGGCGCCCCCCCCTAGAACGAGAGTCATCCTCCTTCTGTCCGACGCCGCGCAGCCGCCCAGCGCCGATAGTCGACTCTTCGCCAAGCCGGCCACCATCGACGGCCGCCAAGGAGCTGCGATGAACCCGTATGCCCTCTGGATTATCCTGGCCTGCCTGTGGGCGCTGACGCAGCTGTGGCTGTTGCCCCTGAGCAAGGACCGCTGGCAAGCTGCCGACCTGCGCCAGAAGCTGGCACGCGCCGGCAGCCTGGTGGTCATCGAGAAGCTGCGCGACCTGGCGGCCATCGGCACCCTCACGCTGACCGTATTGATGGCCATGGTGGCGGTGTTCGGCTGGCTGTCTGTGGGCGCCAGCGGTGCGCCGCAGGCCGTCATCGAGGCGCTGGCTTCGGTCTACGGCACCGCCAAGGCCGCCGCCGACGGCTACGGCACCGTGCTCGGTGCGCTGACTCTGGCGGGTGCCGCGGTGGCGCTCTTCCTCGCCGCGCGCCACGCGCGCCGGCGGGTGGCCAGTGCCTGGTCGACACGCGCAGGCGAGCTCTACGAGAGCCTGTACAAGGAACCGCAGCGCATCGACGCCGCGCGCGACGACCCCGAACTGCAGCCGCTGCTGCAGCAGCTGGACGCACGGGTGCTGGCGCTGTCGGCGCACACGCGCGGCGACGAAGGCGCCACGCTGACGCAGGCCGCAGTGGCGCAGGCGCGTGACGAGCTGTCGCAGCTGATGTCGGCACTGGCCGTCGAACTCGCACGCAAGGAATTGAACTTCGAGGCGGCCGTTGCCCGTCCTGCCGCAGAAGAGGCCGCAGCGCCGGCCGGCCCCTGGCAGCGCGTGTTGCGCATGCTGGCCAGCGAGCGCTTCTGCAAGGACCTGGGCCTGGTGCGCAAGCCGCTGTCGCACGTCGTGACGGCGCTGCTGCTGGTGACGCTGCTGGGCTGGACCGCCGAGCCGCTGGCCAACAGCCTGCAGTTGGCGGTGAACAACCTGCGTGTCAACGTGATGGGCCAGGAGGCGCAGCGTGAACTGGGCCAGGCGCTGTCGCAGGCGCGAACCCTGCCGCCGCCGGTCGAAGAGGCCGACACGCCCTTGCCGTCGGTGGCACCCACGGTGCAGGCCACGACGCGCCTGCTGGCGCGCGCCGCGGCGCGTGACGTGGCCCGCGCCGGGCTCGTCGAACGCCTGGCCGGCACGCCGCGTGCCGCCGCGGCCGAGACCGAGTTCGTGCGCGCCGCCCTCAACGGCCAGCGCATCGAGGTGCCCGCCGGCAGCGACGCCGCCGCCCGTGTGCGCGGCGAGGTGGCCGACGACGTGGTGCGCACGCTGGCCAGCCAAGGCGATGACGCCGCCGCGGCCGAACTGCGGGCGCTGCAGCAACATCTGGAACGCGAGTTCCAACCGCACGTCGAGGCACTGCAGCGTCAGAACCCAGGCCGCTACGCACGCTGGGCCGCTGCCGTCGAGCGCCGTTACGGCACACCGATGTCGCCGCTGGACGCCCATGGCAAGCTGATGGGGCGCCTGTTCGACGAAGCCTTCGGCGCCGTCGATGGCAAACCCTCGAGCGAACTGGGCAAGCAGGCGCAGAAGCTGGCCAAGGATTTCGGCAAGGAGGCGGTGAAGACGTGGTCGACGGTCGCCGGCAAGAGCTGGCTGGCCGACGCGGTGATCGACGCCGCGCGGCCCGACGTCATGGCACGCGCCGCCGGGCGCTTCGGCTTCGAGGCTTCGGCCGAGGCGCGCGAGTTCGTGCAGGCGCTGGGCTCCGCTGAGGGCCACGGCTGGGTGGGCCCGAAGCCGGTGCAGCAGGACATCGAGATCACTCGCAGGGTGGCGACGAAGGTGGCCGAGCTGCACCCCGAACCCGCGATGCGTGCCGCCGTGCTGGAGCGCCTGGGCGGCTACGACGGCCTCTTCCCCGCGGCGCCCGAGGCTCCTGCGCCGGCCGCCGCGGGCGGCGGCGGTGGCGGCGGTGGCGGCGGTGGCGGCGGTGGCGGCGGCGGCGGCGGCGGCGGCGGTGGTGGTGGCAACGCCAAAGGCAGCAGCCACGGCAGCCCCGCCAAGGGCTTTGCGCAGGCGCGGGCCACCAGCTTCCACCTCGCCTCGCGCAGCTTCCGTGTGCGCGGCGTGCTCATTGGGCAGGACACGCCGGCGGCCGCCCCGGCCGTCACCGATCTGCGCTGGACGCTCGGCCCCGGCCCGTCCGGCACGCGCGTGGCGCTGGAAGCGCGCAGCAGCGGACGCTGGGCAGCCCTGGGCAGCTTCGATGCCGGCATCGTCAACCAGGCGCTGCGCTACGCCGCCGACCGGCGCGTCGTCGCCACCACCATCACGGCGGGTGACGGCCGGATGATCGGCCGCGTCACCTACCTGCACCCGGTGCTGGCCGACACACCGCTGGGCTGCCGCGTGATCGAGGCCGACCGCTTCATCGACACCTTCAGTTTTCCCTCGTCGCGCGGCACGCTGGCACCCGGGCTGGCCGAGCTGTCTGCCGACCGCCAGCAGTTCGGCCGCTGGATGGGCGTGGTGGCACTCGCCGAGGCGGTGGCCACGGTGCCGGCGGCGCAGGCCTGCCCGCGCAAGGACGTGGACGAGGCCGTGACGCGGCGCAAGCTCGGCACCGTGACGTTCTCGCCGGCGGTGGCCAATTCACTGGAGCGCTTCGTCGCCACCGAGGAGAAGAAGCTGCCGGGCTCGACGCGGCTGCTGCAGCAGGCCCACGCCTGCGCCACCGCCAGTGGCGAGCCGCTGGGCGCCTGCCTGTGCCAGCGTGTGCACGGCCAGGGCCTGCCGCCCAGTTACTGGTTCCCCGAGGACCACACCTCGCAGTTTCGCGAGCGCGCCGCACCACCGGCGGCTGGCGGTGCCTGGCTGCAGCGCAGCCCCGACCGCCTGGGCCATGTCGACCTGTGGGTGCACACCACCTTCGCGCTGCGCCGGGCCTCCGAGCGCGGCAACGACGTCGACGAAGCCACGGCATCGGCGCTGGACTTCCCGCCCGCGCAGCTGCAGCAGCTGCGCCGCGCGTTGCAGGAGAAGCTGCCGGCCTACCTGCGCGACTCGCTGAACAGCCCGTCCTACGACGAGTTCATGGCGCCGCTGGAGGACTTCGTGCTCGTGCAGCGCTACTTCCGCGCCGCGCTGGCCGGCGGCCTGGGGCGCGACTTCCCGCTCATGCGGCTGGTGGCGCTGGAGCGGGAAACGCGACGCTACGTGCCAGTGCAACCGACGATCCGCTGGGAGCCGGCCGGCTCAGAAACCGAGCTCGTGCAGACACTGCGCAGCGCCGACCCGCAGGCCGGCGAGCTCTACCTGCGCTGGCGCCGCGACATCGCCGGCCGGCAACAGGCCAGGAAGCCGGTGTGCGACCGGGCATCGGGCTGAGCCCGCGCGTGCAAGCCCGGAAGGGCTTGCACGGCTGGCGAAGGCCCAGGCGCGACTTCACGCGCGGCGGCTGAGCCCGTCCCGGTTTCAATGCACCGCCGCGGCCACGATCATGCCGATGGCGATGCACATCGCGCCCACCACGATCGCCAGCGCGACGTTTTTCTTTTCGATGATCTCGGACCACAGGTCGTAGGGCGTGAGCTTGTCGACGATCACGAAACACAGCCAGAACACGGCCACGCCGACCAGCGCGTAGAGCACCGAACCGAAGAACACGGCCGGCTTGAGCCACTCGATACCCATCATCTGCGTTCTCCTGTGAATTGCATGGAAAGGGCACGGCCGCGGCGCGTCACTTGTGGCCGCCGCTGCCGCTGGACCAGCCGCCATAGCTGCCGCCGCCGGTGCGCAAGCCGCTGCCGCTGGCGCGGTTGCGCTGGCACTGCTGGAACTCGGCACTCGCGGCGCCGAAGGTGTTCTTGACGTCGGCGCATTCGTCGCTGCCGCACTGCGAAAGTGCGATGACGGCCCCCATCACGACGAGGAAGATGATCAGCGCCTTGGGCACGCCGCTGGCCTTGAAGGCGGTGGGCACGACGTCGCCGGGCAGCGCCGCGCGCGCCAGGCCGAAAGCGTCGGCCACGGTCGCGGCGGGCAGCGTCTCGCCGGCCGACCAGGTGACCTCGGCTGCGGTCTGTTCGCGCGACAGGCGTTTCGTCGCCGCGCTGCCCTGGCCTTCGTAGTCGGTGACCTGCGCACGTTCGTCGCGCTGCACGCGCCAGTAGAACTCGCCCTGCACCCACGTGACCTTGGCGGCGTAGGCCCAGCGCTGGCGGTAGTCCACGCTGTCCCAGCGCGCGGTTTCGCCGCGCACCGCCGGCGCGCCCGTGATCGGCCGCACCCAGCTCCAGCCCTCGTCGGTGTCGACGAGGAAGGCAAAGCCGGCCGTCGTGTTGTAGAGCAGGTACTCGCGCCAGAAGCTGGTTTCGTCGTCGCCGGCGCCGGGGATGTCGCAGCGTTCCTGGTAGCCCACCACCTGCCAGTGCAGCAGCGGCCCGCCCAGGGCCAGCGGGCCGCTGCGGCCGAGCGGGATGCGCGGCGCGGCGCCGGCCACACCGGCGTTTCTCTGCTGGTAGAAGGCCAGGTCGGCGCCGACACCCTGGCTGATGTCGACCACGGCGGCGCAGTTCGTGCACACCAGGCTCTGCGTGGTCGCCAGCTTCACTTCCAGCGCGGTGCCGCAGCTCGGGCATTCGACGCCGCGGGCGCCCAGCGACTTCTCGCTGGCTTCCTTCAGGCCCTGCAGTGCCAACTCGGCCAGCAGCACGCTGCGGCCGACCGACCAGCCCGGGCGTTGCGGGTCGATGTCGTCGAGCGTGGCCACCTCGCCGGCGCTGTTGCGCAGGTCGACGACGGTGAACTCGCCTTCCAGCCGCGGCGGTGCAGGCAGTTCGCCTTGCGCGGCGATGAGCCTGGCGCGCACCACCGAGGCGACGTCCCAGGCGCGGCCGTCGGCCAGCACACGGGTGCCCGCCCGCAGGCCATCGAGCATCGGCGCGTCCGCCGGCCGCGGGGCGTCGAAGGCGATGACATAGGCGCCGTTGTCTTCGCTGAGCCAGGCCGATCTTGGGCCGTCCGGGCCGTTGTCGAAAAGGGCGTGCCATTCGTTCCAGGTGCCGTCCAGGGCCGATCCGGCTGCGCCGGTCGACCCTGCGGCCCCCTCGGGGGGTGGCGAAGTCGAAGCCGAAACCTGGGGGCCCGTTCTGTAGCCGTACTGAAGCCGACCGACGAGCGTGAAGGCCACGCCCTGGCGCGTGCCGCGCACGCCGAGCTGCAGCGGGCTGTGGTCGTCGAAGAGCTCGGCGCTGACGCCGATGCGGCGCAGCGCCTCGCCGTCGCGCACCAGCGTGCTGCGACAGAAGCTGCAGACGGCGCTGCTCGACGCGGCCGACGCAAACTCGACTGGCGCGCCGCAGTTCGGGCAGGCCGCACGGTAGACGCGCTGGGAGGAAGTCGCCACGCGGACGACTCAGCGGCCCGCGGTCACACCAGCTTCTTCAGCAGCTCGGCCTTCTTCGAGGCGAACTCTTCCTCGGTGAGGATGCCCTTGGCCTTCAGGTCGGCCAGCTTTTCCAGCGTGGCCATCACCTCGTCGGGCTTGATACCCACCGCGGCCGCCGCGGCAGCCCCGGCGGCCTGCGCCGCGGCGGCGCCCCCGCCCTGCAGACCTTGCGACAGCTGCTGCGCCATCACCTGCCCCAGCGCCACGCCGGCGCCCAGGCCCATGGCGTCGCCGGCAATGCCACCCCCGCCGCCACCGGCGCCTTCGGCGAACTTCGGGATCGCCTGCGCCGTCTGGTACTGCATGAACTTGCCCATGTCGTCGCCGACCATGCCCATGCCGATCTTCTGGTCGAGAATCTTCTGCAGGTCCTCGGGCAGGCTCACGTTCTGCACCGTCACGCTCACCAGCGCCAGGCCGAGCTTGGTGAACTCGGGCGCGGTGGCTTCCTGCAGCTGCTTGGCAAACTCGATCTGGTTGGCGGCCAGGTCGAGGAAAGGCACGCCGCTTTGCGCCACCGCGTCGCTGATGTGCTGCAGCATCAGCCCGCGCAGCTGGCCGTCGAGGTCTTCGACCGTGTAGCGCGCCGTGGTGCCGCTGACCGCGGTGTGGAAGAGTTTGGCGTCGGCGATCGCGTAGGCGTAGTTGCCGAATGCGCGCAGCCGCACGGCGCCGAAGTCCTTGTCGCGGATGGTGACGGGCTGCGTCGTGCCCCAGCGGCGGTCGAGCTGCTGGCGGGCACTGAAGAAGTAGACGTCGCTCTTGAACGGGCTCTGGAAAAGTTTGTCCCAGTTCTTCAGGTAGGTCAGCACCGGCAGCGTCTGCGTCGTCAGCTTGTACATGCCAGGGCCGAAGACGTCGGCCACCTTGCCTTCGTTGACAAACACGGCCATCTGGCTCTCGCGCACGGTGAGCGAGCCGCCGTACTGGATTTCGTTGCCCGCCATCGGGTAGCGGAAGGCCAGCGTGCCATCGCCGGTCTCCGTCCACTCCAGGATGTCGATGAACTGTTTCTTGATGAAATCCATCAGTGCCATGGCGAACCTCCAGCAAACGTGGTGCGGCGAATAATAAGCGTGGGCCCCGGCATTCGAACGGGGCGACAGGATGAACGCCCAATGACGACGACGGGTTGCCAGATCGCGGTGGTGGGCGCCGGCCCGGTGGGGCTGGCGCTGGGCCTGCACGCCGCGCAGATGCTGCCGCAGGCACAGATCACGCTCTTCGACGCGCGGCCGCTGGAACGCGACGTCGCCGCCGACCCGCGCACCCTGGCGCTCAGCCTGGGCAGCGTGCAGATGCTGCAGCGCCTGGGGGCCTGGCCGGCCGCTGCGGCGCAGCCCATCACCGAAGTGCATGTCTCGCAGCAACCCCCGAGCTGGGGCGAGGCCGAGGTGCGTCTGCGCGCCGACGAGCTGGGCGTGCCCCAGCTCGGCGCCGTGCTGAGCTACGGCGCACTGGTGGCGCCGCTGCAGGCCGCCTGGCTGGCGCGCGCGGCGCAGCAGCCCGAGCGCCTGCACACCCGCTTCGGCACGTCGGTGGTGGCGCTGAAAGCCGAAGGCGACGGCGTGGAGGTCGACGCCGGCATCGCCGAGCGTTTCGACCTGGTGGTGGTGGCCGAAGGCGGTGTGTTCGGCCAAACGGCGCACAAGGCGCGGGGGGCCGACCCGGCCCGCAAGGCCCTGACCGGCGACTACGGCCAGACGGCCTGGGTCGGCACGGCGACGCTCGAAGGCGCCACGCCCGGCACCGCCTTCGAACGTTTCACGCGCCACGGCCCGGCCGCGCTGCTGCCGCTGCCACCGCACGCCGACGGCCGCACGCGTGCCGCGCTGGTGTGGTGTGTACCGACCCAGGCCGACCCGGTGCGCGAACTGACGGCCGCGCAGCGGCTGGCGGTGCTGAACACCATCTTCCCCGTCGCCGCAGGTCGGCTCGTCGAGCTGTCGCCGTTGAAGGAATATGCGCTGGGCCTCAGCGCCGAGCGCACGCTGGTGAGCGGGCGCACCGTGCGCATCGGCAACGCCGCACAGACCCTGCACCCGGTGGCCGGCCAGGGCCTGAACCTGGGCCTGCGCGACGCGCACGAACTGGTTTCGGCGCTGCGCTGGAGCCCCGACATCCGCCTGGCGCTGCAGCGCGTGGAGTGGGCGCGCGCCGCCGACCGCTGGAGCACCATCGCCACCACCGACTTCCTGGCCCGCAGCTTCACCTGGAAGCTGCCCGGCGCCGCCACCGCGCGCGGCCTGGGGCTGGCGGCGCTGCAGGCGCTGCCACCGGTGAAGGGCTGGCTGGCGCGCAGGATGATGTTCGGTGGGCGTTAGCGCGCGACGGCTTGCGGCGCCCGCAAGACGCCAGTCGCGCCTTACAACCGTCGGTGTACCAACGCCGGCAACTGCTGCCGCACCTGCGCGATGTGCGCCGTGTCCAGCTCGGCCATCACCACGCCTTCGCCTTCAGGCAGCACCTGCAGCACCTCGCCCCAGGGCCCGACCACCATGCTGTGGCCCCAGGTGCGGCGGCCGTTTTTGTGCTGGCCACCCTGCGCCGGCGCCAGCACGTAACACTGGTTTTCGATCGCACGGGCGCGCAGCAGCACTTCCCAGTGCGCCTGGCCCGTGGTGTGGGTGAAGGCCGAGGGCACCACCAGCAGGTCGCAGGGCGGTGTCATCAGCGCGCGGTAGAGCTCGGGGAAACGCAGGTCGTAGCAGATGCTCAGCCCGATACGCAGCGCACGGCCATCGGGCAGCGGGCCGCTGTCGTCGGCCAGGTCCAGCGCCACCGGCGTGGCGCCGGCGCACAGCGTGCGGCCTTCGTCGTAGCTCTCGCGCCCGTTGTCGTAGGCGAAGAGGTGGATCTTGTCGTAGTGGCCGGCCTCGTGGCCGTCGGGCGCGTAGACGGCGCAGCGGTTCAGCACCCGACCGGCCACGCCGGCCTTCACCGGCAGCGTACCTCCCACCAGCCAGACCGCGTGTTCCCGTGCCAGGTCCGACAAGAATTCCTGGATCGTGCCGCTACCCGGGTCTTCGGCCAGCGCCAGCTTGTCGCTGTCGCGCCGGCCGAGCAGGCAGAAGTATTCGGGCAACGCCACCAGCGTTGCGCCATCGGCCGCGGACCGGGCCACCAGGCGGGCGGCGGCGTCGCGGTTGTAGGCCCAATCGGGGCTGCTGACCATCTGAACGGCGGCAATCTTCATGCGCCTATTTTGCGACTGTCCAGTCACCATGCCCCCCAGGATCAGTAGGCCTTGACGAAGCGATGACACTGCGCCTCCGGCCGCCGCCCCGTACAGAGGGCGACGCCGCGCGAGGATGCTTTTCGGAGGGACCCGATGCACACCGTCATTGCGGACGCCGCGCACAGCCGTTTTGTGCAGCGCATCCGCCGCCGCTACGCCGCCGAACTGGCCCTGCTGCCCGCCGGCGCGCCGGACGGCGTGGCCATCACCGCGCTGGTGATGCAGCTCCAGGCCGCCGGGCGCGACCTGGCCGGCGCGATGCGCGTGGCGCGCAACCTGGTGCTCGAACGCCTGGCCGTGCTCGACGTCGAGGAACACGCGCCGCTGGACGTCATCACCGGCACGATGACGGCACTGGCCGAGGCCACGCTGGAGCTGGCGCTGGCGCAGGCCCAGGCCGAGGCCGACGAACGCCACGGCCCGCCGCTGGGCGCCGACGGCCGCCGCCACGGGCTGTGGATCGTCGGCATGGGCAAGCTCGGCGCGCGCGAGCTCAACGTCTCGTCCGACATCGACCTCATCTACGTCTACGAAGAAGGCGACGACGGCGACAGCCACACCGCCGGTGGACGCGACGGCACAAGGCCGACCAGCTTCCAGGAGTACTTCACCTTCGTCGCCAAGCGCCTGTACGCGCTGGTCGGCGAGACCACCGACGACGGCTTCGTCTTCCGTGTCGACCTCATGCTGCGCCCCAACGGCAGTTCGGGGCCGCCGGTGGTCAGCCTGGGCATGCTCGAGGAATACCTGCAGGTGCAGGGCCGCGAATGGGAGCGTTTTGCGTGGCTGAAGAGCCGCGTCGTGGCACCGCGCGCGGCGGTGACGAGCGGCCGTGCGCTGGCGCTGCGTTCGCTGGTCACGCCCTTCGTCTACCGGCGCTACCTGGACTACGGCATCTTCGAGGGCCTGCGCCAGCTGCACCGCAAGATCCGCGACGAGGCCCAGCGCCGCGCCGCCGGCCGCCCCGAACGCGCCAACGACGTGAAGCTGTCGCGTGGCGGCATCCGCGAGATCGAGTTCATCGTGCAGCTGATGCTCGTCGTGCGCGGTGGCAACTTTCCCGAGATCCGCACGCGCAGCACGCTCAGCGCGCTGAAGAAGCTGGCGGCGCGCGGGCTGATGAAGCCCGACACGGCCGCGCAGCTCGCCGACGCCTATGTCTTCCTGCGCCAGGTGGAACACCGCATCCAGTACCTCGACGACCAGCAGACGCACCTGCTGCCCACCGACGACGCCGACCTCGGCTGGATCGCGCGCAGTCTCGGCCTCGCCTGCCGCGGCCCCGAGAGCTGTGCCTTGCTCGACCGCCTGCTCGAGGTGCGCGAACTGGTGGCCGCCGAATTCGACGCGCTGCTGCGCGAGGGCCAGGGCAGCGCGCCGGAAGGCGCGCCAGGCAGCTGCAAGCGCTGCGTCCCCAAGCCGGCGGCCATCGACAGCGAAGACCTGCTCGAACGCCTGCCGCCCGAACTGGCCGAACGCGTGCGCCCCTGGGCGCAGCAGCCGCGTGTGCAGGCGCTGCGCGACGAAAGCCGGCTGCGCCTGGGCCGCCTGATGCAGAAGACCGGGCAGGCGCTGCAAGACGGCAAGTGTTCGACCGCCGCCGCGCTGCGCTTCGTCGACTGGGTGGAACCGCTGCTGCGCCGCGAAAGTTATCTCGCGCTGCTGGCCGAGCGCCCCGAGGTGCTGAACCGCCTGCTGCGCCTGCTCGGCCTGGCGCGCTGGCCGATGCAGTACCTGATGCGCCACCCCGGCGTCGTCGACGAACTGGCCGACGAACGCCTGCTGCACCTGCGCTTCGACCGCACGGCCTTCACTGCCGAACTCGAAGACCGCCTGGCGGCCTGGCAGCGCGCCGGCGAGGACAACGAGGAGCAGCTGCTCGACACGCTGCGCCACGCCCACCACGCCGAGGTCTTCCGCACGCTGGTGCGCGACGTTGGTGGCGAGCTCACGGTCGAGCAGGTGGCCGACGACCTGTCGGCGCTGGCCGATGCGCTGCTCGACATCACCGTGCGCTGGGCCTGGGCGGGCTTCAAGCAGCGCCACCGCGCCACGCCGGGGCTGGCCGTCATCGCCTACGGCAAGCTGGGCGGACTGGAACTGGGCTACGGCGGCGACCTCGACGTCGTCTTCGTCTACGACGACAGCGAGGAAACCGACCCCCAGGCCGCTGCTGGGCAGCGCCCGCCCCCCGAGGGGGATCCGGCCGCTTCGGGCGGCCGTGCGCTGCCGGACGACAAACAGCGCGCGCAAGAGGTCTACGCCGCTTTCGTGCGCCGGCTCATCACCTGGCTGACGCTGCGCACGGCAGCCGGCGAGCTGTTCGACATCGACACCGCGCTGCGGCCCAACGGCAACTCGGGGCTGCTCGTCACTTCGATCAGCAGCTTCGAGAACTACCAGGCCGGCCGCGGCAGCAACACCGCCTGGACCTGGGAACACCAGGCACTGACACGCGCGCGCTGGTGCGCCGGCGCGCACAGCGTGGCGGCGCGTTTCGAGGCCACGCGGCGCGCCGTGCTCACCGCGCCGCGCGACGCCGCCGCGCTGCGCGAGGAGGTGCGCGCGATGCGCGAGAAGCTGCGCGCCGCGCGCCCGGTGCGGGCGGGCCGCTTCGACGTCAAGCACAGCCCGGGCGGCATGATGGACGTCGAGTTCGCGGTGCAGTACCTGGTGCTGGCGCACAGCGGCAGCCAGGCGCCACTGCAGGACAACAAGGGCAACATCGCGCTGCTGCAGCGCGCCGAGCACGCCGCCTTGCTGCCCACCGGCGTGGGCCGCGCCGCCGCCGACGCCTACCGCGAACTGCGCCGAGCCCAGCACCGTGCGCGCCTGGACGAACAGCCCACGCAGTTCGAGCCCGAGACCCTGGCTGCGCAGCGCGACGCCGTGCTGGCGCTGTGGCGCGCCGTGTTCGGTTGAACACGCCGGGCCACGCCTGGGCCCGCCTGGCCGCGGCCTTCGGCGCCGCCGCGCTGCTGGGCTGGTGGCTGCCGGCGCCGCTGCTCGACTGGCAACCCGCGCTGGCGCTGCACGAACCCTGGCGCGCCTTCAGCGCTGCCTTCGTGCACTGGAGCGAAAAACACCTGGCCGCCAATCTGGCGGGCTGCGCCGTGCTGGCCGCGCTGGGCCTGGCCGCGCGCCTGCCCCCGCGCGCCGCGCTGGCCTGGCTGCTGGCCTGGCCGCTGGGTCACGCCGCGCTGGCCGTGCAGCCGGCGCTGGCGCATTACGGCGGGCTGTCGGGTGTGCTGCATGCCGGCGTGGCCGTCGCCGCGGCGTGGTTGGTGGTCACGGCCAGCGGCACGCGCCGGGGCATCGGTGCCGCGGTGGGCGCCGGGATGCTGCTGAAGGTCTTGCTGGAAGAGCCCTGGGGCCCGCCGCTGCGCCTGGGCGGCGGCTGGGACATCGCCACCGCGCCGCTGGCACATGCCACCGGCGCCATCGCCGGGCTGCTGTGCGCAGCGCTGTTGCTGGCGCTGCCGCAGCGGCAGGCCGCAACGCCATGAGCCCGGGCCGCCGCACGACGCTGGACGGCCAGGCGGTGCTGCTGCTCGTCGGCTGCAGTGCGCTGTGGGGCCTGGGCCAGGTGGCGGCCAAGGTGGGGCTCACCGACATCCCGCCGCTGCTGCAGGGTGGCCTGCGCTCGCTCGGCGCAGCGGCGCTGCTGCTGGCCTGGGCGTGGGCGCGCGGCCTGCCGCTGCTGCAGGCCGACGGCACCGGCCGCGGCGGGCTGCTCGCCGGCGCGCTGTTCGCCGCCGAGTTCGCCTGCATCTTCATCGGCCTGCAGTACACCAGCGCATCGCGCATGGCGGTATTCATCTACCTCGCGCCCTTCGTGGTGGCGCTGGGCATGCCCTTCATCGCGCGCAGCGAAAGGCTGCACGCGCCGCAATGGGCCGGGCTGGCGCTGGCCTTCGGCGGTGTGCTGTGGGCCTTTGCCGAGGACTTCGTGACACCGGCCGCGGGCCCGCGCCAGTGGCTGGGCGACACGCTGGGCATCGCCGCGGCGCTGCTGTGGGGGCTGACGACGCTGACGCTGCGCGCCAGCCGGCTGGCCACCGCCAGCCCCGAGAAGACGCTGCTGTACCAGCTGGCCGTTTCGGGCGTGGCGCTGTCGGCGGCGTCGCTGTGGCAGGGCGAGCCCTGGCCCGCCCGCTGGGGCGGCCCGGCGCTGTGGTCGCTGGGTTTCCAGACGGTCGTGATCAGCTTCGCCAGCTATCTGGGCTGGTTCTGGCTGGTGCGTCACTACCCGGCCACGCGCATCTCGGTCTTCGTGCTGCTGACGCCGGTGTTCGGGCTGCTGGCCGGCGTGGCGCTGCTGGGCGAACCGCTCGGCGCCCGCCTGGTGGTGGCGCTGGCTGCGGTGTGCGGCGGCATCGCACTCGTGAACCGCCGCACCCCTGCGCCGCCCTGAGCGTCAGCGCTTCGGGGCCGTCAGCGGCGACGGCAAGGGAACGGGCACGACGGCCTCGAACTCACGGCGCTCGAACAGGTAGTCGGTGTTGCCCTGGTGGCCTGCCGTGCGCGAGGCGCCGTACTGCGGCGTCTGCGGGAAGTCCTTCACCACCGCGGCGCGCACACGTTCGAAGACGTTGGTGCCCACCTGCCACTGGTCCAGGCCTTCGATGGCGCGCATGAAGTGCCAGGCGAACACCGAGTGGCCGTCGCGTCCCTCGTCGGCCACCGGCTCGTTGCCGCCCGAGCTCAGCACCACTGCGGCCTTGCGCTTGAGCAGATCGGCAGCGTCGGTGCGCTGGTCGAGCTGCACCTTCTCGCTGCCGGCCAGCGTGCCCGAATAACAGCTGTCGCTGATCAGCATCAGCTGGCGCGCGCCGATGGCCGCCACCATGCGCGCGATGTCGCTGTTCGACATCCAGGTCTTGGGCTCGTCGGGGTTGACGTCGGCCGGCAGCCAGTAGCCGACGTCGACGCCGTTCACCGGCACCACCTCGCCGTGGCCGGCGTAGTAGACGATGACGCTGTCGTTGGCGTCGGCCTCCATTGCCAGCTTGTTGAAGGCGCGGATGAGGGTCTCGCGGTTCGCGTTCTCGACCACCGTCGTCTCGTAGCCGAGGCGGCCCTCGAGCAGGTCGCGCACGGCGCGCGCGTCGGGCACGGCGCCGCCCAGTTCGGGCACCCGCTTGTCGTCGTACTTGTTGATGCCGATCAGCAGCGCCAGCTTGCGCTCGATGTTCGGCAGCGCGGCCTGGCGCACCTTGCGGCGGTCGGCCTTGCGCGGCTTGACGGCGGCGCGCGCGGCGATGACCTCGATCTCCTTCTTCAGCGCCTCGGTGACGAGGCAGTTGCCGGTGTCGAGCTCGGCCTCGGTCTTGCACGGCGGCACGTCGGCCAGCGCCGGGTCGAGTTCCAGTTTCGACAGGCTGCCGGCGAAGACCTTCTTCTTGTAGCTGGCGCGCGCGGCCAGCAACGACTGCACCTCGTCGCGCGGCATGAGCGAAAAGTTGACGGCGCGGAAGGACAGGCCTTCACCGTCGCTGCCGTCGGCGCCCAGCGCGAAGGCCGGCGTGACGTCGAGCACGCGGCCTTCGGTCGGGCTGGACATCGCCAGCGCCACCTGCACCGACTGCAGGCCGAGCATGAGCGCCACCTGGTTGGCAGTCGTCGCCGGGTCGGCGCTGGCCGCCGCGCCGAACGTCAGCGCACTGGCGTTGCCCGGCGCTTGCACAAACTGGTAGTTCAGCGCCACCAGGCCGCCGCCGTCGATGGCGTAGCTGCCGGCCGAGCTGCTTCCAGTGGCGGTGGTGGTGAAGGCCAGCGCGCCGGTGGTGGCGCCGGCCAGCGTCTGGCCGCCGACGAAGCCGGTGACGCTGCCCGTCAGCAGCGGGATGGCGCTGCCGGCGGGCAGGCTCAGCGGGTTGGCCAGGTAGACCAGCGTGGCCGGCGTGATGTCGGCCACGGTGCTGCCGCTGGCCACGGCCAGCGTGTAGTTGGCAGCATCGGCGCCGACCGTGGTGGCGCTGTAGCTCACCGCCTTGGCCGTGCCGACGTTGGCGTCGGCGAAGCTGGCCGCCAGGGTGGCGCTGACGGCGTCGCCGGCCACCAGGCCGCCCAGACCGGCACTGGCGCTGGCGGCCGTGGTGGCGTCGTAGACCTTGTTGGCGGCCGTGACGCCGGCCAGCGTCAGCGCAGCCGGCGTGATGCTGGCGTTGACGCCGACGGGCGGCGCCAGCTGGTAGTTGCCGGCGTCACTGCCGGCCAGTGTCAGGCCGCCGATGCCCACCAGCTTGTTGCTGCCGACGTTCTTGTCGCCGAAGCTGCCCGCGGCCGCGCCGGCCAGCGTGACCACGTCACCCGCCAGCGGCGCGATGCTGGCGTTGCCGGCCAGCGGCGCCACGGTGCTGCCGTCGTAGACCTTGTTGTTCGCGGTCAGGCCGGTCAGCGCGAGCGCCAGCGGTGTGATGTCGGCGGTGAAGCCCGCGGGTTGCACGAGCGCGTAGTTGCCGGCGTCGACGCCGATCAGGGTCAGGCCCGAGACGGTGACGGTCTTGGCCGTGCCAGCGTTCTTGTCGGCGAAGCTGGCCGCGGCGCTGCCCGCCAGCAGCACGCTGTCGCCGGCCAGCGCGCCCACGGCGGCGGTGCCGTTCAGCGTCGCCAGCACGCTGCCGTCGTAGGCGCGGCTGTTTGCCGTCAGGCCCGTCAAGGCCAGCGCCAGCGGCGTAATGTCGGCCGTGAGCCCGGTAGGCAGCAGCAGGGTGTAGTTGCCGGCGTCGGCGCCGGTCAGCACCAGGCCGGTCAGCGTCACCGGCTTGGCGTTGCCCACGTTCTTGTCGGCGAAGCTGGCCGTGGCGGCACCCAGACCCACCACGTCGCCGGCCAGCGGCGTGATGCTGCCTGCGTTGGCCAGCGTGGCGGCCAGGCCAGCGTCATAGACCTTGTTGGCCGCCACCGTGCCGCTGAGCACCAGCGTCGTTGGCGTGACGGTGGCGGTGAAGACGGGCAGGTCGTAACCGAAGACCGGGTTGCCGCCCACGTCAAGCACGGTAAAGACGCTGGCCGGGTTCAGCGTCACGGCCTTGCCACTGCCGACGTTCTTGTCGGCCAGCGTGGCCGTCGTCGCGCCTGTCAGCGTGAGCGTGTCGCCGGCCAGCAGGCCGTTGAGAATCCAGCCCAGCGGGTTGAGCGTGATGGCGGTGCTGGCGTCGTAGACCTTGCTCAGCAGGCCGGCCAGCGCCGTGCCCGTGAGCGCCGACGGCGCCACCGCGTAGCCGATGGCGTTGCCGGTCGCCGGCGTGACGAGGTTGCCGCTGGCGTCGACGGCCCAGGGCTGTGCGGCCAGGTTGTAGGCGGTGAAGTTGCCGCCCAGGCCACCGAGGTTGGCACTGGCCGGGTCTTGCAGTTGCACGACCCAACGGCCGCTGGGTGCGCTCAAGGCGCCCGGGCCGGCCTGGTTGTCGAAGAAGGCGATGGCGTTGCCGCCGAGACCGTCGAGCACGATGGCGTCACCCGGCGCCGTGCTGGTGAGGCTGCCGGTGGCCGAGATTGCAACCAACTGCGCGCGCACCTGCAGCCGCGCCGGCAGGCTGAAGGGCCGGTCGACGAGCAGGCCACTCGGGTCGCTGACCGTCAGCGTGAAGGTGCTGGTGGGCGACTGGCCGGCCAGCGCGATGCCCAGCGTGTTGGCGTCCAGCGCCGACGCCACGTCGCCCAGGTTGATGCCGAAGGGGCTGTTCAGCGTCAGGTTCACCGCCTGGGCGGCGCTGAAGCTGGGGCTGCCCGAGAAGCCGACCGGCGAACGCAGCAGCGTCGTGCCGTCGGAGACGATGTTGATGACGTTCGGCGCCTGCAGCAGCCAGGGGCCTTCGAGCAGGATGCCTTCGGTGTCGAGCGCCGGGTTGCGGCCGGTGAGGTTCAGCGGTCCCGAGGTCGCGGTAATCGAGCCCGCGGGCGCGACGGCACTGATGCCGGGCGCATTCGATGGCGCGCCCGAGGCCGTGCCGGACAAGGCCACGCTGCCGCCCGTCAGCACCACGCCCTGCAGCAGCGCGAGTGCAACGCCGGGTGTGGTGGCCGTGGCGTCCATCGTCAGCGCGCCGCCGGCATTGACGCTGGTGTTCAGCACGCTGAACAGGCTGCCGTTGACGGTGGGGCCGACAGCGGTGGCGGTGAAGGCGCCGGCGCTGGTGAAGCCGCTGCCGCTGAGCGTCAGCGGGCCCGCGGCGTTGAGCGTGGTGGTGCCGGCGGCAACGGCCATGCCGCTCATGGCGATGCCGCTGGCCAGACTGCTGATCGCCAGCGTGCCGGCAGCGCCGGCGTTCCAGCTGCTGCTGCCGACCGACACGCCCAGGTTCGGCGGACTGGTCAGCGAAGCGAAGCCGGTGCCGGTGCCGGTGACGCTGATGGCCGGTGCCGTGAGGTTGAGCGTCGAGCCCGGGGTGAGGCTCTCGGTGTCGATGCCGGCACCGCTGTTGCCACCGCTGCCGACGAGGACGATGTTGCCGCCGATGAGGTCTGCGCTGCCCTGCACACCCACGCCCGGCGAGTTGCCCAGCGTGCCGCTGCGGCCGTCCAGGGCGCCGGTACCGTTCAGGCTGATGCCGCCGGCACCGGCGTCGATGCGCGTGCTGCCGCCGAAGAAGACGCCCAGTGCACCCTCGCGCACCGTGGTGTTGAAGGGCAGCGCATTGCCCTGCGCGTCGATGCTGTAGACGCCCCGGCCCGAGCCCGCGAAGCTGCCACCGCCAGTGAGCACGGTGCTGTCGATCAGGCGCAGGCGGCCGGCACCGTTGGCGTCGCTGTCGGCGCGCAGCGTCACGGCGGTGCCGGTGCCGGCCGTGAAGTCCAGCGTCGCGGCGTTCAACAGCTGGGAGCCAGTGGACGAAACGGTGAAGCTGGCCGCAGCCCCCTCGGCGCGGAAGGGCGCGCCGGTGACCGCCGGGCCCAGCAGCACGGTGTCGCCGTCGATCTGCGCCACGCCGCCGCCGCTGAAGCTCAGCCGCGTGTCGCTGCCCAGCCGCACGCCGACGAAGGTCTGGCTGATGGCGCTGTTGGCCGAGGTGCCGGTAACCGTGAGGTTGGTGGCGCTGACGACCGTCGGCGTGCCGCTCGCGCCTGAGGTGACGACACCGTCGCCGTCGAAGATGCCGCGACCCACGAGGTTCAGGTTGGTGGCCGTCAGCACGCTGCGCGTCAGCACCACGCCCGTGCCGGCGCTGTCGCTGCCGCGGCCGCTGACGACAACCCGCGCACCGGCACCGCTGGCCAGCAGGCTGCTGTCGGTCAGCGTGACGCCCTGGCCAGCGTTGTAGCCCACCAGGCCGCGCACGTTGTCGCCCGCCGAGCCTTCGATGCGCAGTTCGGCGCCGACGCCGGCGGCCTCGAGTGTCGAGCCGGTGATGGCGATGGGCGCTGCGGCGCGGCCGCCCGCGGCCGTGTTGGTGTGCAGCACCAGCCCCGCGTCGCCGCTGAGGCGGCTGCCGTTGACTTCCAGGCCGTCGGTGAGCAGACGCACCGGCCCGGCGCTGGACAGCGTGATGCCGGTCAGCACCGAGCTCGGCCTGCCGGTGAGCCGGCCGCCGCTGGCGGTGATGTTCAGCGGGCTGGTGGCGGCGTTCTGCGGCCCCAGCAGGTTCATGTACGACAGCACCAGCGCGTCGCCCAGGCTGCCCTGGTTGAAGGCGCTGATGGTCACGCCGGTGGCGCCCAACGCATTGATGAGCAGGCCGCCGGGCACCGCTGCCGTGCCCGTGGCGCTGACGCCCGACGAACCGTTGCTGCCGCCCGCAGCAGTGCCCTGCAGCAGCAGCGTGCCACCGTCGACCGCGATGGTGGTTTCCTGCGTCGAGCCGGCGTTGCCGCCTTCCAGCCCGAGCGCCGGGCCGGCGCTGCGCTGCGTGGCCTTCAGGCTCATGCCCGAACCGGTGGCCGCGGTCGGGTCGCTCAGGCGCAGCGTGGCGCCATTGCCGACGAACATGCCGTAGAAGCCGGCCGCCGAACTCAAGGCGTCGAGGCTGAAGACGCGCGTGGCGGTGTAGGTGCCGCCGGCCACGTTGATGCCGCTTTCGTACTCCGAGCGGCCTGCGAGGTCGATTTCGCGTGCGCGCACGATGCTGCCGTCGAGCGTGACGCCGGCGCCGCCGAGGGCCGCGGTCTGCGCTGCGCCGCCGCCGTAGACGCGGCCGCTGCCGGCGTCGATGGTGCTGCCTTCGAGCCACAGCGCCGCCGGAATGCTGAAGCCGCTGTAGTTGCTGGAGTCGGTGGACGACTCGATCCAGTTGCCGGCCGCCGCCGTGCAGCTCAGCACGGTCGAGCAGACGACCTGCGAGGCGCCGAAGCGCACGTCGCCGCCGGCGGTGTCGACGATGCTGTTCAGAAGGTAGACACCCGTCGGCGCGGCGCCGGTGGTGGCGAAACCCAGTGCCAGCGCGGTGCCGGAAGACGCGATCAGCGAGCTGTCGATCAAGACGCCCTGGGCGCTGAAGTTCAGACTGCCGCCGTTACCGGTGATCTGCGTGCGCGCGAGACGGATGTCGCGGTTGGCGGTGAAGCTGGTGGCGCCGCCGCCGGGCAGCACGAGTTCGACGTCGTTGAGCACGATCGCCGTCTGCCCGCCCGAGGCCGGCACCGTGAAGCTGGCCGAGGAGGCGTTGCCCAGGTCGAGCAGTGGGCCTGGCGCGAGGTCGTTGTTCAACATCGCCAGGCCGACGTTGGACGTGGAATCGGCGCTGAGCTGCAGCGACGCGTTGTTGACGGTGATGCGCGTGCCGCGGCCGGCGGAGCCGATGCCGAAGTTGTCGGACAGCAGCGCGACGCCGACGTCGACGCCGGCATGCCCGACGATCTTGACGACGGCGCCGCTGGCCGGCGCCGCGTTCAGGGCGATGCGCGCACCGTCGGCGATCTCGACACCGGCCGCGCCGGCACCTTCGATGGCGATGCCCTGCGTGGCCGTGAGGTTGGTGCTGTTGCCGCGGATGTGCACGCCGAGATCGATGCCGATGGGCTGCGCGACGAAGCTTGCGCCGACGATGTCGATGCGCGCCGCGCTCAGGTTGGTGGTGCCGGTGGCGCCGCCGATGGCCACGGCGTCGACGTTCGCGATGGGGGTGAAGCCAGTGGCGGTGAAATTGCCGCTGCCCAATGTCAGCGTCGAGTCGTGCACGTGCACGCCGATCTGGCCGCCCGAGGTGGTCAGGCTGGCCGCGTTGCCGGCCTGGTAGCCCGTCGCCGGCTTGTAGGCCAGCGCCGTGAGGCCGCCGCCGGGCAGCGGCAACTGCTGGCTGATGGCGCCGCCCAGCGTGACATTGCCGCCAGCGGTGGTGATCGTGCTGTTGCGGATCTCGATGGCGCCGATGCCCGAGCCGGCCGCCACGAAGTCCAGCGACAGGGCCTGCCCGGTCGAGGTGATGCTGCTGTTGCCCACAACGATGTCGCGCGCGGCCTGCAACGTCAGCGTGACGCCGGCGCTGGGTGCCACGTTCAGCGTCGCGGCGTCGAAGAGGATGTCGCCGGGCTGCGCGTTGTTGCCGCCGGTGCCGGTGGCCACCGTCACCGAAGTGCCCGCGTTCAGGGCGGCGGCGATCGTCGCCACGCCGATCACCGAGTTGTCGTTGCTCGAAGTGAAGACCGGGCCACCGCTGATGTTGGTGTCGGGGCCGGTGTTGTTGATGAGGATGTTGTTGGGGTCGAGCAGCCAGTTGCCGGCACGGCCGCCGCGCGCCGCGACGTCGACCGCCACGGGCCGCGCGTCGAGCCAGCCGCCCGAGGTCTCGACGAAGCCGCCGTCGCCAGCGACGCGGCCGCCGCGGGCGCTGAGCGTGCCGTAGGCGCGCGTGGCTTCGTTCGACCACAGCACGATGCGGCCGCCGTTGCCGCCCTCGCCGGTGGCGTCGGCACGCAGCACGGCTTCGGGGCCGAAGTAGACGGCACGCGCGTTCGGCACGCTGAGGTCCTGGCCCTGCACACCACCGCCCACGCGGACGCCGCCGCCGCCGAGCACACCCGAGACGTCGACCACCGCCTTGCCCAGCACACCGATCTGCGCGCCCAGCAGATCGACGGCGCCACCGGACGCACCGGCCTGCAGACCCTGGGCCAGCGTGCGGCTGGCTGCGCCCAGCGTCAGCATATCGGCAGCGTGCAGCACGATGCGCCCCGTCGCGTCGGCGCCCAGCGTGTCGGCCCGCACCAGGCCCTGCTGGTTGACGATGCCACCGTAGACGTCGATGGTGCCGCCCGCCGCGGCCAGCGCACCCAGGTTCAGCACCTCGCCTGCCGCTACCTTCACCTTGACCGTCAGGTGGGGCAGCCCAGTGTCGACGAGCTCGACGCTGCGCGCCGCGGCCAG
>Ga0105047_10001054_pt1 | contig 48557 bp, 38 predicted proteins | sample MAT04_FD_78384 | JGI IMG/M metagenome (GOLD analysis project Ga0105047, IMG submission 78384) | Freshwater microbial communities from Lake Fryxell liftoff mats and glacier meltwater in Antarctica - MAT-04 (megahit assembly) | ecosystem: Environmental > Aquatic > Freshwater > Ice > Liftoff...
GCCGTCGGGGGAGCGCAACGACCGGGCCACCAGGGTGGCCAACGGCACCACCAGGAGCACCGTCATCACGAGGAGGTTGGCGGCCACGAAGCTGCGGGCCTTCCAACCCCGCACCGGCGAAGCGTTGGTGGCGGCGGCCGCCGGGCGCAAGGGAACGGCGCGTCGCTGTTGGGTCCGGGCGAACCAGGCCAGGGCCACGACGACGAAGACGAGTTGCACGACCGCCAGTCCCGCGGCCACGTCGAGGCGCAGGAACCGAGCGGTCTGGTCGAAGATCTCGACCTCGAGAGTTCGGTTGCGCACCCCGCCCAGGATGAGCACCACCCCGAACGAGGTGAACGAGAAGAGGAACACGATGGAGGCTGCCGCCGCCACCGCCGGGCGCAGGAGCGGCCAGGTGACCTCGCGGAACGCCCGAACCGGGGAGGCCCCCAGCACCTCGGCCGCCTCCACCGGCCCGGCGTCGAGCGACGCCCAGAACCCACCGACGGTGCGCACCACTACCGCGTAGTTGAAGAACAGGTGGGCCAGCAGGATCGCCCACACGGTGCCGGAGAGGTCGACACCGAGGCTGCCCGACGGGCCGATCACCCCGAGGAAGGCGATACCCACGACAACGGTGGGCAACACGAACGGCACCACGAGGGCCCCCCAGATGACCCGTTTCCCGGCAAACGAGTAGCGGGCGAACAACGCGGCGCCGGGGAGTCCGACCACCAGCGTGAGCATCGTCGAGAGCACGGCCTGCCAAAAGGTGAACCACGCCACTTGGCGGATCACGGGATCGGTGACCACATCGCCGATCGGCGACAGGTCCCACGCGCCGTCGGGACGCAGCCCCCGACCCACGATGGCCACCACGGGCCAGACGAAGAACGCGCCGAGGAACGCCAGTGGCAGGGCCAAGAGCCCCCACCGGGCCCGCAGTGTCATGGTCGCGATGGTGTCAACGGAACAGACCCGACCACTGCTGGAGCCAGGTGTCGCGTCGGGTGTCGACCGTCGCCGCGGGCACCACCCACGGCTGCGGCGCCGGTTGCGCGAACGTGGCCCAGGTCGGGGGGAGCGTCGCCGCGGAGTTCACCGGGTAGACGTACATCTGCTCGGGGACCTGCTCCTGGTAGGCCACGGTGAGCATGAAGTCGATGAAAGCCTGCGCCGCCGCCGGTTGGGCCGTCCCCCGCAGGACACCGGCGAACTCGGTCTGGCGGGAGCACGTCGCCTCCACCGAACCGGTCGGCGCCTGGTCGACGGGAAGCGAAGGATCGGTGATCTCGGCCACCGGACTGGATCCATAGCTGACCACCAGGGGCCGGGGTCCCTGGCCCGACGACCCCGAGAACTCCGTGTAGTAGGCCGTCTCCCAGGAGTCGACGACCTTCACCCCGTTGTCCTCGAGCTGCTGCCAATAGGCGAGCCAGGCGGCGTCGGTCGCGTCGTTGCCGGCTCCGCCGAACCGGGCCACGGTGGCCAGGAGGAACGCCAGCCCGGGGCTCGACGCCGACGGATCCTGGACCACCAGGAGATCCTTGTAGGCCGGGTCGGCGAGGGCCTCGAAAGTGGTGGGAACGGGCAGACCCCGGTCTCGGAACCAGGCCCGGTCGTAGTTGATGCAGACATCCCCGTAGTCGATCGGGGTGACCCGGTTCTCGGGGTCCCGGGCGACGGTCGCGAGCACGTCGGCCAGACCGGTCGACGCGTACGGCACGAAGAGGTCGGCCGCGTACGCCCGCCCGAGGAGGTTGTCGTCGATCCCGAACAGGACGTCGGCCTGTGGGTTCCCGGCCGTGAGGACTGCCTGGTTCACCATCACCGCCGCGTCTCCGCCGAGGACCACCTCGACCTTGGCGTTCGTCGCCTGCGTGAACTGATCCAACACCTGCTCACTCATGGCGAACGAGTCGTGGGCCAGCAGGCGAACCGTCGTGCCGTCGGGGAACCGTCCCCCTTCAGGGGTCGACACCGCTGGTCCGACCGCCGCCGCACCGCCCGACCGAGCGGCATCGTCGGCCGGACTGGAGCAGGCGGCCCCGACGAGGGCGAGAACGGCGAGCAGCACCAGCGTCGCGCTACGCCACGGAGTGCCGGTGGCCCGAGCGACGGGATTGGCGACGCTGTCGACGGAGATCTGAGGTTCGTTCATGACTGGCCTTCCGGTGGGGGGACGCTCGATTGGTCGAGCCGGGTGTGGAGATGGGTACCGGTCGCTCCGGGCTGCACGATCAACAGGCAACCGGCGGTGAGGCGCACCTCGGCCTCCGCTGCGCACAACTCGTTCGACACCCCACGGGTAGTTCCTAGGGCAAGGGTCTCGCGGTCGAGCGCGTAGAGAAGACCGACGGTCGTCACCCCCTCCGCAGGCCCGTGCACGGGAAGGAGCGTGACGACATCGCCGGGCGCACCTCGCACAACCGATGGCCCCCAAGGTCGGGCGACACGAACCAGCGCGTCGCCCATGACCGCCTCCACGACGAGGTTCTCGAAGCGGGGTGCGGCCAGGACCATGACATTGCCGAGGAAATGATCGAGTCGCCCCCCGTGCCCGCCCAGCACGACCACCCTTCGGGCACCAAGGCCTTCGGCCATCAGGAGGGCCAACTCGAGGTCCGTGGCGTCTTTGTCCACTGGGTGCCGGTGCACCTGCGTGCCACCCGCCGCGGCGGCGCCGAGGACCGACGGATCGACCGAATCGAAGTCACCCACGGCATGCGCAACCGTGAGTCCCGCCGCCAACGCGTGCGCCAAACCCGAGTCTGCGGTGACCACGGTGAACCCCTCGGGAACGCCGGCCAACAGGTCGGCGACCGATCGCGCGCCGGGTGCGTCGCCGCCGGTGACGACGACCACCGTCGAGGTGTTGGCTTTCGAAGTCATGGGGCCTCATCTCGGTGACGAGAACCCGGGTAAGCGTGAACCGAACCTCCCTGCGCCGGCATGACCCGGATCAGGTTCGAACGGTCGAAGGGGTCTGTCCCTTCCTCTCAGCCCGGCTCCCCGGGCTCCCGTGTTCGATGTCGACCGTAGCGCGAAGCGACGCCAGCCTCCACCGCTGAGCTCCACTCGGGCGTAATCCGCCACCGCCATTGGTCACCTGATCGCAGTGGCGCGATCTCGGGCCGTAAGGTGAGCCACCTCGGGGAGGAGAAGTGAGACCCGGGACCGCGAATGACTGGCGAAAGGCAGAACCCAATGTCCCCGCAACTCGTCGTGATCGCCGTGGACGATCCGCTGAAGGCCCAGGAGATGCTCATCGCGGCGGGGCGGCTCGCTGAACACGGGAAGCTCGGGATCGACGACGCGGTCATCATCACCAAGGACGCCGACGGCCACTCCCACAAGATCGAGACCACCGACATGACCCCTCTCGAAGGCGGGCTCGGAGGAGCCTTCTGGGGCCTGCTGCTCGGCACGCTCATCGCCGGTCCCGTCGGGGGGATCGTGACCGGTGCCGTCACGGGCGGAGCCGGCGCGCTGCTGGCGAAGGTGATCGACCGGGGGATCTCCGACGAGTTCATCGAACAGATGGAAGACCTCCTCGAACCGGGCCACGCCGGGCTGTGCCTGCTCACCAACTTCGTCGACAATGAATCTGCGTTCCACGAGCTGAACCGATTCGACGGCAAACTGATCTGGTCGGATCTTCCACCAGAGGCGGCTCAGGCGGTCAATGAGGCCCTCGTCGAGGGCGCCACGGATGCCGCCATCCCGGTCAGCCAACCGACCCCCGGTCGGAGTGAGGCCGATCCCCCCGCCCCGTCCGGCACGGACTGAGCCTCCGCCGGGTGACCGACCCCGACAACGGCCGTACCGGTTCCTCTCGAGGTCCACGACCTTCGCGCGGGGGTTGGCAGCGCGAGCACCGCACCGCCCTCCTGTGGCTGATCGCCACGATCTCCGCACTCGAGGCCGCGGTGTCACCGGCTCGGCCGGTGGGCTTTCGCGCCGCTGATGTGTTCTGGTGCGCGCTCCTCGGCGCCGCCATCCCGCTGATCGCCTCTCGCGCCCGCCGCTGGGCGCTCATCGGGGCGGGAGGTGTCGCTGCGGTGGTGGGCATCGGGGGCGACAGCGTCGGCCAGGCCAGCGCGCTGGCCCTCATCCTTCTGATGCTGCTCGTCGCGTTCTCGGATCGCCGCGACCGCCTCGTCGCAGCCCTGATGGGCGCATTCGCCGTGCAAGCGCTGCTCCGAGGGCCGGCCTTCGAACCGGTCTGGCTTGCCGCTCTGATCGGAATCGTGGCCCTCGCCCCACTCGTCTGGTCGGGCCGTCGGATGGCCCGGGGGCGAGAACGGAGAGCTGGTACGCGCCTGGCCTTCGGAATCGTGGTTCTCGTCGGCATCTTCACCATCGGCGCGTCGGTCGCCGCGCTCGACGCTCGCGCCGACCTGCAATCCGGAGCCGACGGGGCGATCGCCGGGGTCGACGCATTGCGATCCGGGCAGACGCCCGCGGCGTCGAACGCGTTCGAAGCGAGTGCCGCCGACTTCACACGGGCCTCGAGTTCGGTGACCGGCCCGTTGAGCTGGGGAGGGCGTTACCTGCCAATCGTCGGCCAGCACGTCGCCGCCCTCCGCGAGGTGGCGTCGGCCGGCAACGACCTCGCCACCAGCGCCGGCGTCACCGCGTCCACTGCCGACTACCGCTCGCTCACCGCCGAGGGGGGCCGGGTCGATCTGGTCAAGGTCCGGGCCCTGCAGGGCCCGGTGAGCGCTTCGGCGCAGACCATCTCGTCGGCGCTGGCGACGGTGGCCGCCGTCCGCTCACCGTGGCTCCTCCGCCCGGTCACCTCGGAGCTCGACCGGTTCGACGCCCGGCTCGCCGACATCGGCGAGCAGACCGAGCTGGCCTCGGCGGCGCTGGCGGTGGCCCCCGACATTCTCGGCGGCAACGGCCCGCGTCGCTACTTCCTCGCCTTCTCCACCCCGGCCGAGAGCCGAGACGGTGGCGGCTTCATCGGCGCCTACGGATTGCTGGCGGCCGACACCGGGCAGCTCGACCTCCTGGAATCGGGCACCCTCGGCCTGCTCAATCGGGATGGTCCGTACCGCTTCGACCCTCCCCCGGATTGGGATCTGCGTTACGGCTCGAACCTCGTCGAACGGTTCCTCGGCAACCTGGGCGCCAGCCCGGACTGGCCGACGGGCACGAACGTGGCGGGCCAGCTGTTCCCCCAGACGCCAGGGGGTGAGCGCGTCGACGGTGCGTTGTACGCCGACCCCAGAGCCATGGCCGGCCTCCTTCGCCTGACCGGCCCGGTCGCCGTCGCGGGCCTCGACGTCATACTCGATGCGGACAACGCCGAGGAGTTCCTTCTGCGTGAGCAGTACGTCCGCTTCGACGGTGACAACCGACAGCGCCGGGAGTTGCTGGGCGACGTGGCCCGGGCCACCTTCGACGCTCTCACCTCACGACCGCTCCCGGGGATCGAGGATCTGACCAAGGTCCTGGGGCCGCTCGTCGAAGGCGGTCACCTGCGCCTCTCGGTGTTCGATGACACCTCCGAGGCGTTCCTCGATCGGATCGGGCTCTCGGGCGTGTGGGCGCCCCGGCCAGGGGCCGATCTGCTCTCGGTCCGGTCGGCGAACACGCTCTCGAACAAGATCGACGCCTACCTCTACCGTGACATCGACGTCGCCACCACGGTCGACCCCGGCCGCGGGACGGTGCAGTCGTCGGTGAAGGTCCGGCTGCGCAACGACGCCCCCTCCTCAGGCCTGCCCGACTACGTGATCGGCAACAACAACGGCCTTCCCCCGGGGACGAACCGCACGATGGTCACCGTGCACAGTCCCCACCGCCTCGAGTCCGTCACCCTCGACGGACAGCCCACCCCTGTCCAGACGCAGCGAGAGTTCGGCCAACCCGTGTACTCCGTCGTCGTCGATCTCCCCGCCGGGGCCACCCGAACGCTCGAGTATCGCCTCGCCGGAGCCGCACCGCAGGACGGTCCCTACCACCTGCAGATACTGGCCCAGGCCATGGCCAACCCCGACCAGATGTCGGTGCGGATCGGCACCGAAACAGCACCTCGGACAACGCCGCAGTTCAGCGGCGTCCTGCGGGTTCCGGTACTGGTGGTCGGGCCCTGAGCAGCGGCTGATGGCCGGGAACCCATCCCATGCTGTCGCTGCGGGGGTCAGACAACTATGCTGCAGACATGCTTCTGCCACCCCCGAACGAGGACCTCGAATGACCCGGATCATCAGGGCCTGCAGTCTCGTCTTTGCGCTGGTCGTCTTCGCCGTTGCGCTGGCCAGTCCGGTCAACGCGCAGCCCTACGTCGGCTCCTCGGTCTCCGTCTCGTCGAGCAACGTCATCTGTGGCGCCACCCTCGTGGGCAGCGGCACCGGATGGGCACCCGGCGTCCCGGTGTCGCTAACCGTCCAGTCACCCCCGGTCTCACTGCCCCCGGCCATCCCCGACGCGTCGGGCAACTTCACGGTCAACTTCGAGTCGCCGATCGAACCTGGTCCCCACACACTCACCGCGACTCAGGTGTTCGATGGCGTCACCCTCACCCGGGTCAGCGAGTTCACGTGCGCCGAGGCCGCCGCCGGGTCGGCCACGAGACCCGTCAACGTCACCTCGGCCGGCACCCTTCCCTTGACCGGCGGCGACAGCGCCCCCTTGGCCCAGTTCGGCATCGGCCTCCTGGCCATCGGAGCCCTCGTGGTCCTGATCGTGCGCACGCGCCGCGGCCACCCTGCCTGACCGGTGGCCGGAACAGGCCTGGGAACAGCCGCACCACACTCTCGGCTGACGCCGGGCCCAGTCCGTGAGGGGCCCGGTCGTCGTCTTCGGCCTGTTCGGCTACGAGATCAGTGCCAGGGCCCTCGACGAGGCCTTGGAGGAGGGCGTCTTCCCGACCCTCGGCGGTCTCATCGATCTCCTGTCGTGGCGTGACGTCGGCTCCCGGAGTCTTCGGTTCGCCGGCAACGGCGCCATGGTGACGGCGGTCGTGAGCCTCGCCGTCACCATCGAAGTCGCCCCGCAGCAGCATCGGTCTCGTCGCGCCCGGTGACCGCTCGTCAGCCGCGGACCCTCCTCGGCGCCGTCGCCGTACTCACAGTCATCGGGGCCCTCGCGGCGTCGTGCACCAGCCGCGAACCCAGCGGTCCTCCACCGGCCGGTGCGGCACTCCTGATCACGCCGTTGTCCACGCGCGCCGAGTACGCCACCAACGGTGACCTCCTCGTGGCCGTGGGCTCGCCAACGGAGGCCTCGCTCGATGGTCTACGGGTCGAGCTGAACGGGCGCGACGTCACCTCGGCCTTCGCCCCGGACCCGAGGCCTCCCCGCCCGACCCGGTCGGCGCCCCGACTCGTAGGGCTGGTCTCGGGAATGAGCGACGGCCCGAACGTGGTCACGGCGGTGGCCGGTGCCGCCACCGCCAGCCTCGACGTCGTGAACCATCCGGTCGACGGGCCCCTCTTCTCCGGACCGCACCAGAGTCCCTTCGTCTGCACGACCCAACGCAACGGCCTCGGAGCCCCCGCCGACAACTGCTGGGCCCAGACGGTCGTCCGATGGGTGTACCGGACCACCGACGGCCGCACGGTCGACCTCCCGGACCCGGCCCTCACCCCCACCGATGCCGCGATGCTCACGCGTTACGGGCGCGAAGTGCCGTTCGTGGTGCGGATCGAGAAGGGGGTCTTCAACCGATCCGTCACCACCTTCGCCACCCTCGATCCGAGACCGGGGGCCGTCGCCGGCACCGTCCCCGGCCCCACCCCAGCGCGGGCATGGGATGACTCGGGATGGAACGGTCGGCTGGTGGTCCGCTTCGGTGGCGGGTGCGGGGCCACCTACAGCCAAGGCGGGGGCACTCCCTCGGCGCTCGACCCGGCACTGCTGGCCGAAGGCTACGCCGTCGTCGTCTCCACGCTCACCACCTTCGAGACCGCGTGCAACGACGTGGTCGCGGCCGAGACCGTGATGGTGGCCAAGGAGCATTTCAGCGAGGCCTACGGACTCCCGCAGTTCACCATCGGGCTCGGTGGATCAGGCGGGGCGATCCAACAGCTCCTCATCACCCAGAACTATCCCGGCCTGCTCGACGCCATCGCGCCGGCCATACCGTTCCCCGACGCCGTGAGCATCAGTGGGGGCGTGACCGACTGCGGTCTGCTCGGACGCTGGTTCGACGGCTCTCCCGTCGCCACCGGGCTCACCGACACCCAACGCGTCGCCATCACCGGCTTCGCCACCGTCACCACCTGCGACCTCTGGCGGGCCACGTTCTTCGACAACATCGAACCCACCATCGGATGCGACCCCGAGCTCGTCCGCTCCGGCCAGGTGTATGACCCCGTCACCAACCCGCGCGGTGCTCGTTGCACGATGCAGGACTCGAACGTCAACCTCTTCGGCACCGACCCCGAGACGGGCTTCGCCCTGCGTCCACTCGACAACGTCGGCGTGCAGTACGGGCTGACCGCCCTCGCCGCCGGCGTCATCGACATCGACACGTTCCTCGGCCTCAACGAGGGGATCGGTGGCTATGACATCGACGGGCTCTGGCAGGGGGCGCGCACCCGGGCCCCCGACGACGCCCTGACCCGGGCCTACGGCGGCGGCCGCATCACCGCCGGGGCCGCGCCGCCTCCGCAAGGTGCGCTACCCACCGGCGGCGGTTTGGCCGATGTGCCCGTCCTCCTGCTCAACGTGTACGGCGACCCGATCGGCGACATCCACGACCGCCAACGGATCTTCGCCATTCGCGACCGGCTCCGCCTACCGGACGGAACGGCCAGCCCGAACATCGTCCTGTGGACCAACCCCGGCGCCGACGACCTCGGCTCGCTCGTCAGCCGCCTGGCCGGCGACACCGGGTTCACGACCGAGGCGGTGAAGCTCCTCGACGAGTGGCTCACCGCTGCGCAAGCTGCGGGACCCGCCGCCGCCCCGGACCGGCCCGTGGGCCTCACCGAGCGGGGCGCCCAATTGTCGGCAACCCGGCCCGCCGCCGCCGCCGACCGCTGCGTCCTACCGGACGGCCGAGTCCTCACCGGACCCGCCACCTACGACCCGGGCGCGCCCTGCGATCTGACGTACCCGACCCACGCCGACCCCCGCCGGGCCGCCGGAGCGCCGATCACTGGCGCCACCGTGGCCTGCACCCTCGTACCCGTCGATCCGAGCAGCGCCGCCTACGGCGTTCCCTTCACCGCGACGCAGACCGAACGACTCCGCCAGGTCTTCCCGGACGGGGTCTGCGACTGGAACGGGCCGGGTCGGGGACAAGGCCCCCTGGCCGGGACATGGGGTTCGTACGGCTGACCGGGCACCGGTAGCCTCCGCCCATGGAGCGGACGCTGCTCGTCGACGACCACGAGATGTTCCGAGACTCCTTCCGGGCCTTCATCGGCAAGGAGATCTCCCCCAACACCGCGACGTGGGATGCCAACGGCATCGTCGACCGATCGCTGTTCACCGCGGCCGGAAGCCACGGCTTCCTCGCCACGGCCGCACCGGAGGACTTCGGGGGCGGAGGCGTGGACGACTTCCGGTACAACCTGGTCATCGGCGAGGAACTGGCCTACGCCGGATGCGGGGGGGCGGGACTCGGGATCACCCTCCACAACGACATCTGCCTGCCCTACTTCCTGTCGCTCACGACCGACGAGCAGAAGGCGCGGTGGCTCCCAGGCATCTGCTCTGGTGACCTCGTGACCGCCGTCGCCATGACCGAGCCCGCCATCGGCTCCGACCTGGCGTCCATGACCACGAGCGCCCGCCGTGACGGCGACGAGTACGTCGTGAACGGGTCGAAGACCTTCATCACCAACGGCATCAACGCCGACCTCGTGATCACCGCAGTGAAGACCGATCCGACCCAGCGTCACAAAGGCATGAGTCTCCTCGTGCTGGAGCGGGGCATGACCGGGTTCGAGCGGGGTCGCAACCTCGACAAGGTGGGGCTGCACTCCCAGGACACCGCCGAGCTGTTCTTCACCGACGTCCGGGTGCCCGCTTCCAACCTGCTCGGCGCCGAAGGCATGGGTTTCGTGCACCTGGTCGAGAACCTGGCCCAGGAACGCCTGTCGATCGCGGTCAGCGCCATCGCCTCGGCCCGGCAGGCCCTGCGGTGGACCCTCGAGTACACCAACGATCGCCAGGCGTTCGGGCAATCGGTGGCCAGCTTCCAGAACAGCCGGTTCGAACTGGCCGACATGGCCACCGAGATCCAGATCGGCGAGGTGTTCGTCGACCGCTGCGTCGAGGCGCTCGTCGCCGGCGCCCTCACGGTGGAGGAGGCGGCGATGGCCAAGTTCTGGACCACGGAACTCCAGAAGCGGGTCGTCGATCGCTGTGTGCAACTCCACGGCGGCTACGGCTACATGCTCGAGTACCCCATCGCCCGGGCCTACCTCGACGCCCGCATCCAGACGATCTATGGCGGCACGACCGAGATCATGAAGGAGATCATCGGCCGTTCGCTCACTCCCTGAGTCGTCGGTGGCCCCCGTCGGCCCCCGCCCTCCCCCGCCCCCGCCCCCGCCCTCACCCAGCCGAACCTGTCTACCAACACCGCCCTATCTGGCAGCCAAACGCGACAGGTTCGCCAGGGACGCCCAACCTGTCTACCAACACCGCCCTATCTGGCAGCCAAACGCGACAGGTTCGCTGGGGTGAGCGCGACAGGTTCGCTGGGGTGAGCGCGACAGGTTCGCCAGGGGAGGCACGGACCCGGTGACGTGGCCAGAGAAGCTGGCCCTTGTGCGGGGCGATACGGGCTGGTGCAATGGTGGTCTCGGCGGCTTCCGTCCATGGGCACGACTGCACAGGGACAGATCCATGACGAACCTGCACGCCGGGCCAGGAGCCCGCACGAACGGTGGGGGAACCCCCCGCCGACCCATGCGGACAGTTGCCGCCGCCCAACACGGCCTGTTCACCGCCGGCCAGGCGCGCTCCCGGGGCCTGGACAGCAACGCACTGCAGAATTGGCGGCGCACGGGAGAGATCGAACATCGCGGAGGACGGGTCTGGGCCATACGTGGCGCGTCGATCGATGCACGTCAGACAGCCATGGCCCTCCTGCTCCGCCACGACCCGGGCGGCGCGCTCGCTGTCGACTCGGCGGCGGCAATCTGGGGGTTGCAAGGGTTCACGCTCCTGCCGGCACACGTCATCCGCCTCCGGGCAGGCAACAAGCGCCCCGGCGCCGGCCGCCACACCTCGACGAGATACGACGAGGGCCACGTAACGATCGTGGATGGTCTACGCGTCACGACCGCGGGCCGGATGTTGTTCGACTTCGCCGGCCGTCGTCACCCCGCCCGCGTCGAGCGACTGGTCGACACGTGCCTCAGCCGTCGGCTCACCACGATGCGCGATCTGTTGAAGCTGCTCAACGATCTCCAGGGGCGTGGGCGACCCGGCATCACGTTGATGCGGACCCTCCTCGAGCCCCGAGGAGACCCCCGGTTTCAGCCGACCGACTCGAACCTCGAGCGGCGTTTCGAGACGATCCTGAAAGAGGCCGGCATCGGCGGCTTCGAGCGCCAGGTCGTGGTCGGCGATTTCACCGGTGTCATCGGGCGCGTGGACTTCGCCCGCCGGCGCCCGGCGGTGATCGCCGAGATCCAGAGCGAGCTCTACCACCGGAGCCTGCTCGATCAGGCCAGAGATGCCGGCCGCATCGCGAGACTTCGGGCCGAGGGGTGGATCGTCGTCGAGATCCAGGAGTTCGACGTGTGGCACCGACCCCCGGCGGTCGTCGAGGCCATTCACGGCGCCCTCCTGATGGCCAACGCTCGACCCTGACGCATCCCCCGAACCTGTCTACAGAAGCCGCCCCATACAGCAGCCAAGTTCGACGGGTTCGCTGGGTCTTCCGAACCTGTCTACGAACACTGGCCTCTTGGGCAGTGTTCGTAGACAGGTTCGGTCTCGGGGGAGGCGGCGTGGGGGCGGGAGGGAGGTGTTAGACAGCCGGGATGGGAGCAGAGCGGGAACGGCTGGCCGAGCCGAGCGACGCCAGCGGGCTGACGGCCTGGCACGAGTGGGGCTCCTACGTCGCCGAGCGGGCCTGGGGCACGGTGCGCGAGGACTACAGCGCCGACGGCGACGCCTGGGTCTTTTTTCCCCACGACCACGCCCGGAGCCGGGTCTACCGCTGGGGTGAAGACGCCCTCGCCGGCATCTGCGATCGGCGCCAGGGCATGGCCATGGGCCTCGCCCTCTGGAACGGGGTCGATCCGTTCCTGAAGGAGCGACCGTTCGGGCTGGCCAACGCCGAGGGCAACCACGGCGAGGACGCCAAGGACTACTGGTGGCATCTCGACGCCGTGCCGTCGAGCGCCTGGCTGTCGTTTCGCTACCACTACCCGCAGGCCGCCTTTCCCTACGACGATCTGGTCCGGGTCAACGCCGAGCGCGGACTCGACGAACCCGAGTTCGAACTGGTCGACACCGGCGTGTTCGACGACAAGCGATTCTGGGTCGTCGACGTGGACTACGCCAAGGCTGAAGTGGACGACATCCTCATGCGGATCCGGGTCCGCAACGTCGGACCCGACCCCGCGACCATCCACGTGCTCCCCCACGTCTGGTTCCGCAACACCTGGAGTTGGGGCAAGACCGACACCGCCCCTCGGCCCTCGCTGCGATGGGACACCGACGCCGGGGCGGTTCGGGCCGACCACCCGTCCCGCCTGGGCACCTGGCTCATCCACGCCACCGACGTCGTTGGTTCCGACGAGCACCACGGAGCCGGCACCGCCCAAGCCGACACCGCCCAACCCGGCACCGCCCAACCCGACACCGCCCAACCCGGCACCGCCCAACCCGACACCGTCCAACCCGGCACCGCCCAACCCGACAACGTCCAACCCGGCACCGCCCAACCCGACCCGCCCCGATGGCTCTTCTGCGAGAACGAGACCAACGCCCGTCGGTTGTGGGGGCCCGATGCCGAGATGGTGACGCCGTACCCGAAGGACGGCATCAACGACCATGTGGTCGCCGGCGCCGACACGGTGAACCCCGACAGGACCGGCACCCGCGCCGCGGCCTGGTGGACGGCCACGGTTCCCCCCGGAGCGACCCGGGAGTTCCGGCTGAGGGCCACGTGCGTGGCGCCCCCCAGCCATCCACCCGAGCCGCTCCCCATGCTGATCCCCGACCTGGCCCCGGCCGACGACCACCGTCCCCCGATACCGGCCCGCGAACGGCCGGTCGACGTGCCACCCGACACCGGCACGGACTTCGAGCAGGTCATGGCCACCCGTCTCGGAGAGGCCGACGAGTTCTACGCCGAGCTCACCCCTGAGGTATCGACCGTCGAGGAAGCCCGCGTCATGCGCCAGGCGTTCGCCGGACTGCTCTTCAGCCGCCAGTTCTACCGCTACGACGTGGCCCGATGGCTGACCGGTGACCCGGCCGGTCCGGCCCCACCTCGGGGTCGGGGCAGTACCCGCAACGGAAGCTGGGCACACCTGGCCGCCAACGACATCATCTCCATGCCCGACACCTGGGAGTACCCCTGGTTCGCGTCGTGGGACCTGGCCTTCCACTGTGTGGCCCTCGCCCACATCGACCCCGGGTTCGCCAAGCAGCAGCTGCTCCTGCTCACTCGCGAGTGGTTCCAGCACCCGAACGGACAGATCCCCGCCTACGAGTGGGACTTCGGCGACGCCAACCCCCCGGTGCACGCCTGGGCGGCCATGCGGGTGTTCGAGATCGACGGTTGCACCGACTTCCGATTCCTGGAGCGGATCTTCCACAAGCTCGTCATCAACTTCACGTGGTGGGTCAACCGCCAGGACGCCGAGGGCAACAACGTGTTCGAGGGCGGCTTCCTCGGCCTCGACAACATCGGTCCGTTCAATCGTTCCAAACCGCTGCCCGGCGGCAGCACGCTCGAGCAGAGCGACGGCACGGCCTGGATGGCCATGTACTGCCTCAACCTTTTGGAGATCGCCATCGCGCTCGCGGCCAACGACAGTTCGTACGAGGACATGGCGGTGAAGTTCCTCGAGCATTTCACCCTCGTCGCCGCGGCGCTGTCCGAGGCCGGGCTCTGGGACGACGAGGACGAGTTCTTCTATGACGTCATCCGCACACCGGACGGCGCGACCCAACGCATCAAGGTGCGGTCCATGGTCGGTCTCATCCCTCTCGCCGCCCTCACCGTGGTGGAGACGGGCAAGATCGTCGAGCTCGAGGACTTCCGGGTCCGGGCCCAGTGGTTCCTCAGCCATCGCCACGACATGGACAAGCCGATTCGCCGCTTCGTCCACGCCCGCCACGACCCCGGCGAGTCCACCGCGATGGGTTCCGTCATCGCCGGCAGCGCCGCCACACCGGGCCAGTCGCCGAGTCATGCCGTCATGTTGTCGGTCGTCGATCCCGGCCGCCTGCGCCGCGTGTTGCGGCCGATGCTCGACACCGAGGAGTTCCTCTCCCCCCACGGGCTGAGGTCGCTGTCGAAGTGGCACACCGATCATCCCGTGACCGTCGCGTTCGGAGGTGAGTCGTCCACCGTCTCCTACCAACCGGCCGAGTCGACCTCCCGACTGTTCGGAGGAAATTCCAACTGGCGGGGCCCGGTGTGGTTTCCGCTGAACTTCCTGCTCATCGAATCGCTTCTTCGCGCCCATCGTTTCCTCGGCAACTCGTTCGTGGTGCAACTGCCGCACGGGTCCGGCCACGACGCCAACCTGGCCGAAGTTGCCGACGAGCTCGCCGAGCGCCTCATCGGCGTGTTCCGTTCCCGCCCCGAACCCGACCCCGACGGCACGCGACGCCGGCCGGCCGTGGCCACCGGTGGACTGGCCCGTTTCGAGGACGATCCCCTTTGGAACGAGCTCCCCGTGTTCTTCGAGTACTTCCACGGCGACAACGGCACCGGCCTCGGGGCCGCCCATCAGACCGGCTGGACCGCGATCGTGGCCGACCTGCTCATCAGCCGACCGATCAGGCGGGCGCTGGCGGGCAGCTGAGCAACAACTCGACACCCGCCCGACGCCGGCCCAGGCCGGGGCTGGCGGTTCGCGACGATTTACGAGGGAACTGCGTCAATAGGATGGTGTGCGGCTACTCCTCCGACGGCCGTGATCCCTGACGTGAACGACCCCGACCCCCCCTCGCCCGTGACGCCCGAAGTAACCCCTGCGACGGCGCAGCCCACATCGAGAATCCGCCGTCGTTCATCGATCGTGATCACGGTGTTCGTCGTGGTCGTGGTGGCGGCACCGGTCTTGCTGGCCGGGCTCTCAGCCCTGGGCACCGGGTGGAGACCGGGCGGCGACTGGGCAGTGCTGGCCCTGCGGGTGAGCGACGTAGGGGAAGCCACGCCGCTGGTCGGGCCCTACTCCCGTTACGGGTGGAACCATCCCGGACCGATGCTCTACTGGATCCTTGCCATCCCGTACCGGGTCCTCGGGCAGCAGCCGGTCGACCTGCTCTTCGGTACGGCGCTACTGAACGCACTCGCGCTCTCGGGCACCGTGGGTCTCGCCTGGCGCCGGGGTCGGTTGCCCCTGGTGCTGCTGACCGGAGCCGCCCTGGCCCTGCTGACCCGGGGCCTCGGGCCCGAGATGCTCCGCGATCCGTGGAACCCGCACATCACGCTGACCTCGGTGGCGCTCTTGGCGTTCCTGCTGTGGTCGATCGCCGATGGGGAGCGTTGGCCCATCCCGGTGGCGGTCGTCGTGGGGTCGTTCCTGGTGCAGAGCCACGTGGGCTACGTGGTCCTCGTGGCCGGTCTCACCGCCGCGACGACGGTCATCGCCGTGCTCGACCATCGATCTCACCCGCGGTCCGGCCCTCCCGACCGCCGCCGGCAGATCCTCCTCGTCGCCACCACCGCCCTGGGTCTCGTGGTGTGCTGGGTGCCCGTCGTGGTCGACCAGGTGAACGGAAGCGGGAACCTCGACGCGATCGTCTCGCACTTCACGGGAGCATCCGAGTCCGGCGTCGGCCTCCCCGATGCGCTCGGCCTCGCCGCCCGGTACCTCGCCCCGTGGCTCGGGGCCTTCGAGCCGGTGGCGACCGAGGGCGGCGGGCAGATCCCGTCGGCCCCGATCGGGCTCGTCGTTCCCGCCGTCGTCTTCGTGCTGGCGATGACCGCGGCAAGGTGGGCCGGGGCCCGCAGCGCCGTCCGCTTCCAGGCGCTGGTCGGCACGGGGGTGGTGGCCGGAATCGTGGCCACCTCGCGCATCACCGGCGAGCCCTACAACTACCTCCTGAGCTGGTGGTGGGTCGTTGCCGCTCTGTTCTGGTTGTCGGCGGCGTGGAGCATCGGCATCGCCGGCGGGCGATGGTTCGCGCTCTCGCACCCGGCGCGACGGGCGATCAACTGGGCGGGTGCGCCGCTGGTGGTGGTCCTGCTCCTGGGCCTCGGAGCGTCGACGGCCCGGGCCGGGACCCAAGCTCAGGTCCCCGACGCCTCGTCGGACGCGATCCTGGGCGAGCTGGTCCCGCCCACCCTCGCCGCGCTCGAGGGCTCCGGGCCCATCCTCGTCCGCTCGACGGGCTCGGTGTGGGGCACGATCGGGGACGGGCTCCGCCTAGAACTCGAGCGAGCCGGCATCCCGGTGGTCGCCGACGAGTCCGACGCCTTCCGGCTCGGGCCGCAGCGAAGTGAGGCGACCCGCCCGCCCGAGGCCACGCTCTGGGTGGTGGCGGCCGACGCCTCGATCGAGTGGCAGCAGCGGCCCGACGTGCGGCTGATCACCCGATGGGACCCGGTCGACGCGTTGACCCGGACCAGCTTCCTCGTCGCGGTCAAGACGTTGCAGGAGCAACTGAACGCGGCCGGGCGATCCGATCTTGCCACGAACCTGGGGACCGGTGGCGACGCGACGGCCGCGCCACGAGTCCCGGGCGTCGATCTCGACCTGCTGGAGCGGGTCGAGGAGATCCGCCGCAAGGGTGACCCCATCGCCGTCTTCGTCGGCCCACCCGTCTGAGACTCGCGCCGAACCCTGGTGTGGGTCCGGGGGCAGGTTCGATCTGAACACGAAACGTCACTGTGCGGTCACGCAGCGTCAAACACCGGGGCGAAAATGTCGCGAAACGTTCGAAATCCCAGCTCGTTGCTTTCGCTTCGCCCTCTCCCGATCCATACTCGTGCCGGCGGAGCCGTATTCCTCGGGCGTCTCGCGCCCCTCTCTCGGACCAGAAGGTCACCATGATCGACATCCAGAGTCCGCAGCTCGTCCTGGACCCGACCGAGCTACCCGACCTGGCCCCGGCCATCCACCGCCAACGGCTGGTGGTCGAAGGGACGGTCGACCACATCATCACTGCGGAGATGGTGTCGACCTACCTGACCCAGCTCTCCGACACCCTCGACATGCGAACCATCCTGGCGCCCACCACCCATCGCTCGGATGCCTTCGGCTGGGCGGGCTGGATCCACTGGGAGACCAGCGGGGCCCACTTCTATGCGTGGGAACAGCCGGTGCGCTTCTTCAGCGTCGACATCTACACGTGCAAGCCGTTCAGCGCCGTGGCCGCGCTCGAGTTCACCGCGGGGTTCTTCTCCGCCACTGCGTGCGTGGGCAAAGCCTTTTGATGGACGACCTGCGCGACCTCGCCCAGTCGGTCATGACCAAGGCCGGCCGCGACACGACCCCGTTCGGGTTGTACGTGATCCCGGGACTCGATCCCGCCGCCGAGCTGGGGCGTTCGATCGAGCGAGAGGTGTTCGCCGAGTTCTTCGGCAACAGCCCGGAGCTGCTGGCCGAGGAGTACGAACCGTACGACCCGAACTCGTTGTTCTTCGTCGTGATCGACCATCGCCTCCGCGCCCCGGCAGGGGTGCTGCGGGCCCTGCTGCCCCATGGTCCGGCGAAGTCGCTCGACGACATCGCCCGCGCCTGGGGCGAGGACCCCGACGAGGTCATCGCCCGCACCAACCCGGGGATCGACCGATCGCTCGTCTGGGACATCGGGACACTGGCGGCCATGCCCGACTACCGGGGCTCGTCGACCTCGGGGCTCATCACCCTCTCGCTGTACCAGTGCCTGGCGATGCTGGCCCACCAGGACGGGGTCAAGTGGGTGACCGCGGTGCTCGACCTGGTGGTCCTCGAGCTCATCCAGAAGATGATCTCCCGTCCGTTCACGCCGTTCGCCGGCCTCGAACCCCTCAGCTACCTCGACTCGCCGTCGAGTCTGCCCGTGTTCCTCGACGCCGACGACTACCAGCCGCGCCTCGCTCTCACCGACCCGAACATGTACGACATCCTCTTTCGAGGCTCGGGCCTCGAGGCCGCGGTGTCGGCCCCCGACTGGACGCGCACCGCGGTGGAGGGCATCGGCGCGGCCATCGTCACCACCGCGGCGGCCACCCCTTCCGTCGCTCTGCGCCGGGCCGTCTGAGCCCTCGGCACGAAGCGACGGCTGCGCTCAGGACCAGATCACGACGAGACCGCTCGCAGACGGGGACCCGAGGCCGAACCGATCCGCTTCATGGTGTCCACGAGCTCGGAAGGCGGCACGGGCCGGGCGAACAGGAAGCCCTGCGCCTCGGCGCATCCCAACTCCGCGACGATCTCCGCCTGATCGTCGGTCTCGACTCCCTCGGCCACCGTGGTGATGCCCAGGGAGTTGGCGATGGCCACGACCGCCGCCACCAGACTCGCCCCCGGCCCATCACGATCCAACGCGGCCACGAAGGTCTGATCGATCTTCACCTCGTCGATCGGGAGGCGGCGCAGATAGGCCAGCGACGAGTACCCGGTGCCGAAGTCGTCGATCGAGATCTTCACCCCGCAGGAGCGCAGCGTCGCGAGCTGCGAGGAGATCGTGTCGACGTCCTCCATGAGCATCGACTCGGTGAGCTCGAGGCACAGCGACGAGGCGGCCACGTGATGGCGCAGGAGCGCTCGGGCCACATGGTCGATCATCGTGTCGTCACGGAGCTGACGCACGGAGAGGTTGACCGACACACTCATCAGCTCGGGGCGGGCCATCAGCGCGTGCAGGCGACCGAGCTCGCCACAAGCCTGGTCGACGACCCAGGCACCGATCTCCACGATCATGCCGGTGTCCTCGGCGATGGGGATGAAGTCGGCCGGGCTGATCCACCCCAGAGTGGGATGATTCCAGCGCAACAGGGCCTCCATGCCCACCACCCGCCGATCGCTCAGGCGCAGCTTGGGCTGATAGTGCACCTCGAGCTGACCACGGGCGAGCGCCTGGCGCAGCTCGCGTTCGAGCATCAGGCGGGTCGCGATCCGCTCGCGCATCGTGGCGTCGAAGCACACCACGGTGTCGCCCCCTCGCTCCTTGGCCTGGTACATCGCGGTGTCGGCGTCACGCAGAAGGCTCTCGGCGGCGACCTGCTCGTCGCCCTGACGATGGAGCGACACGCCGATGCTCGCCGCCACCTGGACCTCCGACCCCCGAACGACGAACGGGGTGTGCAGGAGAAGCCGGGTCCGTTCGGCCGACTCGAGGGCCTGTTCCTCGCTGGCGCCGTGCACGACGACCACGAACTCATCGCCCCCCGCCCGTCCCACGAAGTCCGAGGACCGCACATTGCGACGCAGCCGGTCGGCCACCGCGATCAACAGTTCGTCACCGGTCGTGTGCCCCATCGTGTCGTTCACGAGCTTGAAGCGGTCGAGGTCGAGGAGGAACACCGCGGCGTGCTGCTGGTCACCTCGCGCCGGGTCGAGCAGGCGCGAGAGATGGTCTTGCAGGGCGACCCGATTGGGCAGGTCGGTGAGCGCATCGTGGCTCACCTGGTAGGCCACTCGCTCCTGGGATCGGGCGTGCTGGTGCAAGGCCCGGAAGAGGCGCCAGGAAGCCGTGGCCGTGAGACAGAGCACGATGGCCGCGAGCACCAACCGCTCACCACCACGCGATGCGGCCAGCGGGGTCAGCAGCACGAGAGCGGGGACCGACAGCGCCGCCGCCACGAACACGAGCCGGCCTCGACGGGGCACCGGGTCCTCGATCGGTGAGGCTTCACCGACCCACTGGAGCGAAGGATGAACGGCCGCGGCGGTGACGCAGACGAAGGCGACCACGTAGGCCAGATCGATCACGTGGGTGGGCAGGGCGACCGTCCCCATCTCGGCCATCATGTAGACCACGTCGCCGATGAGCAGGCCGAAGGTGGCGAGCAGCAACAGCCGGAAGGCCAAAGGGGGCCGACGCGCCGCGGTGAAGGCCAATCGCGCCCCCATGGCCACGACGAACACCGAGGCGGCCGGATAGGCCCCGAGGAGGAGACGCACGGTCAGTGGGGCGTCCTGCTGGGCGAAGGCCGGCAGGATGAGGAACACCCATGCCAGGGCGAGGACGGCGAGGGCGGCCACGACGGCGTCGAGCACGGCATCGAAGTCTCCGGGGAGACCCCGTCGACCGCCCCGGGCCAGACCGGCCAACGCCGCGGCGATGATGGCGTAGCCGGGAAGGATGATCAGGTCGGGCGCGAGGGTGCGATCCGCGGTCAGGTCGCCCAGCGTGGAGTAGGCGATCCGGAGCAGCCCACCCACGAGGAACAGCGTGAAGGCGCCCAGCACCGCCAGCCAGGGCCATCGCGGCACGGGTCGGTAGCGCTTGATCCCGTAGACGGTGCCGGCGGCGGCCAGGACAGCGAAGACACCGAAGGTGATCCGGGCCTCGGGGTCGAGCAGCCCCACGCCATGCAGGGCGAGCCAGACGCCGCCGAACACCCCTGCGGCGACCGACAGGCGCGCCGAGGCCGGCTTCGGCCCCTGCTCCTCGATCGCCACCATCGCCTCTCCTGCTCCAGGTACCGGGCCGACGGGCGGGGTGGCCCGCTGCCCTGCCTCGGTTGTCGACCGAACTGACCTGCGACTTGATGGCCAACGCACGCAACGCGCGGTGAGAAGCACTCGTTGTGGGAAATGCGGGCCGAACAACCACTCACCGTAGGTCACCAAGCACGCAGAGCGACAGCGGAGCGCTGGAATCGACACCACCGTCGGGGCTGATTGACTAGAGGGGTGCTGAGCGTCAGGGACCTCGTGGTCGAAATCGGGAGCAAGACCATCGTCGACGGCGTCACCTTCCAGGTACGCGCCGGCGACAAGGTCGGACTGGTCGGACGCAACGGCGCGGGCAAGACCACCCTTTTCACCACCCTCGGGGGGTCGATGCCGCCCAAGTCCGGGGTGATTCGACGAGAAGGGGCCACCGGCTACCTGTCCCAGGATCCCCGCCAGGAGGCAGTACCCGACGACACCAGTTGCCTGGCCCACGTGCTCTCGGGCCGGGGTCTCGACGATGCCGCCAGCCACCTCGAGAAGCTGCGCATCGCCCTGGAGGAAGACCCGAGCGAGCGCAACATCGCCCGCTTCTCGAGCGCCCAGGAGCAGTTCGAGAACCAAGGGGGCTACGCCGCCGAGGCCGAGGTCCACCGCCTCGTCGCCGGCCTCGGACTGCGCCCCGACCGCCTGGCCTCGACGATCGGGGTACTGAGCGGCGGTGAGCGCCGCCGCCTCGAGCTGGCCCGCATCCTGTTCGGCGGCAGCGACCTGCTCCTGCTCGACGAGCCCACCAACCACCTCGACGCCGACGCCCGCGACTGGTTGCTCCGGTTCCTTCGCGGCTACCGCGGGGCCCTGCTCGTGATCTCCCACGACCTCGACCTGCTCGACGAGGCCATCACCCGTGTCATCCACCTCGACCGCGAAGAGGAAGAGGCGGTCGGCGAACTGGTGGAGTACAAGGGCACCTACAGCCAGTACCTGAAGGCGCGGGCCGGCGACGAGCAACGGCTCGCCAAGGTCGCCCAACAGCAACGAAGCGAGATCCAACGCCTCTCCCAGCTCGCCGACTCGATGCGCGGGCAGACGGCCAAGCGGGCCCGGGTGGCCAAGACCATCGACCGGAGGGTCGGACGACTGGAGGCCGACCGGGTCGAGGGACCGTCGGCGCGGCGGACGCTCGAATTGCGCTTCCCCGAGCCGCCCTCGAGTGGGCGCACCACCGTGACCGCCACCGACCTCTGGAAGAGCTTCGGGGCCCTCGACGTGTTCGCCGACGTCAACTTCGACGTGGGGCGGGGCGAGCGACTGCTCATCATGGGCCTCAACGGAGCCGGCAAGACCACGTTGCTGAAGGTGCTGGCCGGCGAGGTGGAACCCGACATGGGCAGGGTCGAGCTGGGTCTACGCGTCGCCCCCGGCTACTACGCCCAGGAACACGAGGGCATCACCGCCGGTCGCACCCTCCTCGACCACATGGGCGATCAGTCCGGGCTGGGCGACGAGACCCTGCGGGCGCTGATGGGCATGTTCGGCCTGTCGGGCGACAAGGCCTTCCAGGACGCCAGCACCCTGTCCGGCGGCGAGAAGACCAAGCTGGCGCTGGCCCAGCTCGTGGCCGGGCGCCACAACCTTCTCCTGCTCGACGAGCCGACCAACAACCTCGACCCGATGTCTCGCGAGGCCATCGGCTCGGCCCTGGCCCACTGGCCCGGCACGATGATCGTGGTGAGCCACGACGTCGAGTTCGTCCGGGCCCTGTCGCCCGACCGCAGCTTGTTGATGCCCGAGGGGCAGCTCGACTACTTCAGCCCGGAGATGCTCGACCTGGTGGAGTTGGCCTGATCCCTCGCTGTCGCGCTCCCGAAGCCGGGAACGAGACGGCGAGGCGGTGATCAGGGGGCCACGCTCATGAAGTCGGTGAAGCCCGACGCGTCGTGACGACCGATGGTGGCGTGCTCGAAGAGCCCCGCCCCGACCTGGCCGTTGCAGCGGGCGATGCCGACGTGGTCGAGCATCCCGAAGCTCGTGGCCGCAGCATTGGCCGGATCATCGAGGTCGTACACGGCCCCCTCGACCCAACCCCGCCCCCGCCACTGACCATGGGTCCACTGCGGATCCGAGCCGTACCCGCAGCCGGCGGCGAGAGCCACGTAACCCTTGCTCTCGATCTCCACCACGAGCGGTGACCCGTCGGGCTCGGTGGCCGTGATGGTGGCGCCGGTCGGGATCCTGGTCCCGGACCGGTAGTGGATGTCGTAACGGGGGTACCCGAGGACCTCGACCCCCCTGCCCGACTCCTCGGGCCACACCCGCAGTGCGTCGTTCAGGAAGCGGTGCCCGTCGGCGGTCTCCTGGGCGATGAACACGAGGCCGTGGTCCTCCATACGGATCGGGCAGTACAGCCACCAGAAGCCGTAGGTCGGGTCAGGCTCGGCGGCGGCGCGTCCGGGCGGCTCGGGCTCACCGACGGGGCGGATCCCCCACGACCGGTCGCGGGTGCCGACCCACCGGTCGGGGGTGACGGTGAACTCCTCGCCGGCCACGCGGATCACGCCCTCCCAGGTACCGACCTGGGCGAAGCGCTGGGCGTCGAGGATCACCCGTCCGCCGACCCGCATGACGTGGGGCGACTCGTCGACGGCCGGATAGGAGCCACGCCAGTGCAGGTCCATCGAGAGGCCGTGGTCGTCGGCGTCGCACACCACCCGGAGCTCCTCGAGCGGCTTGATGACCTCGATGCGATAGGGGCCGACGGACTGGTTCATGCGATCGTCGCCGAGGGCGTCGGAGGTGCGCACGACGTGCTGTTCGTTGCCCCGCCGCACGCAGGCGAAGGCGTCGATGACCCCGAGGTTCGGGTACACGCCGAGGCCGGTGATGAGGAAGATCTCCCCGCTGCGATCGTGGGCGTTGATGTAGCAGCGGTCGTAGAAGTTCCGGTCGCTCGACGCCGGGTAGGCCAGCGAGTACGGCGCCTGATGGAGGGGGTACTCGTCAACGGGGATGGGGGGCACAGACGTCTCCAGGTTCGGTCGCGGACGGACCCGGTGACACTGTCACAGAACCCGGCGTCGCTGAAGCCGTGGGCCGTTCGCGGCGTGCCCCGCCTGCTACCGGTCGAAGAGCGCGGTCGACCACGACGAGCCCTCGGCCAACCCGGGGAGGACGGCGAAGAGCTCGGACGCCACCGTTCGGGTGTAGGCGCCCAGCAGGTCGTGGGCGGCGAGCTGTTGCTGGACCGGCACGAACTGGACGGCGGGGTCACGACAGAAGGCGAGGAACAACAACCCGGCGGCGGCCCCCAGCGGGTCGGCCCCGGCGGCCGCCTCGGCCTGGGGCACACCGGGCGCCAGGTTGTAGCTGCGTCGATGGAGGGGATGACCCGCCGCCGCTCGATGGGCGATGGCGACGTGGGACCGGGGGTCGGTGACGGGCCGCCCATCGGGCCCCTCGGCGTCGAGGTCGAGTGGAGCACTCTCGTCGCGCTCGCTGATCGGGGCTCCCGACCGGCGATGGCGACCGATGACCCGTTCGCGGTCGAGGAGGTTGAGGGCCTCCCACTCCGCGAGATCGAGCCTCGTGTGGCGCAGCACCAGGTAGCTCCCACCGACCATCCAGTCGGCGCCGTCACCGGGCTGCACCCAGACCGCCTCGGCCAACTCCCCGGAGCTCGGCGGCAGGTTCGAGGTGCCCTCCCGGAAACCCAGGAGGTTGCGATGCGACGACCGGCCCCCGCCGCTGCCCACCCGGTCACCGACCGGGGGTCCGAAGCCCAGATGCGACCAGCGGACCGCCACCGCGCCCTCGCCCACCCGCACCAGGTTGCGCACGGCGTGCAGCGCCACCTGGAGGTCGTCGGCACACACCTGGAGACACAGATCGCCGCCGGCGACGGCCGGGTCGAGATCGTCACCGGCGAACGCCGGCAACGGGGTCAGCGCCGGGGGCCGGCGTTCCCCGAGCCCGAAACGGTCGGCGTCGCTGGTGCCACCAGTGCCACCAGTGCCGAAGAGGGTGGGGCCCACACCGAGGGTGATGGTGAGGCGCGCCGTGGACCGGTCGTCGGCCTCCCCTGAATCGACGGGCCGTAGTCGTGAGCTGGGCGACCGCTCCCCCACCTGCTGACCCGCCGCGAGCCGGGCCGCGGCCACGCTCCAACGATCGAGCAGCACCCGCAGATCACCGGAGCTGCCCACCACGTCGAGTCCGACGACCACGGCGTGGGCCTGGGCCGGAGTGACGATGCCGGCCTGGTGCGACCCGTGGAAGGGAACGAGGTCGGACTTGGCCTCGACCCCGGAGTCGGTCGTGCCGCCGGCGATCCCGACCGGGAGCGCGGCTCCGGCCACCACCAGACCGCCCGCCGCCGCTCCCGCACCGGCCAGACCCAGCAGGCGTCGGCGGCTGAGCGAGGTTTCCACAAGAGCCAGTGTCGCGCGCCGCGACGATCAGGCCAGGGCGAGCAGCCCCACACCAGCAGCCGCAAGGGCGGCCCCGACGGCGGCTCGCACCCCCGGCCGTGCCCGCAGTTGTGAACCACCGAGCATCCCCACGGCGTGCAGCGCAGCGGTGGCCAGCACGAAACCACCCACGTAGGCGAACGGGGCCGCGCCGGCGGGAAGCTCACCGCCGTGGGCCAGGCCGTGGGCCGCCCCGAAGAGCAGCGCGAGGGCCGGGAGCCAGACGTCGGTGACCCGGGCCAGCCCGGTGACCAGCAATCCCAGCGCGACGACCGACGCCGCCACGGCCACCTCGAGGCCCGGGAAGGAGACCCCCGCCAGCCCGGCGAGGCCGCCCAGCACCATGCCGGCGAGAAAGCCGGCGGGGACCAGCCAGGCGATGCGGCGATTGGTGACGAGGGCGGCGACGACGCCCACCGCCACCATGGCCAACAGGTGGTCGGGACCGAAGATCGGATGAACGAGTCCGTCGCCGAGCCCATTGATCGGGTGACCGGTGTGGGCGGAGACGGGCGCGGCCGCCACCAGGGAGGCCAGCACGGCTCCCGTCGACGCGCCTGCGGCAATGAACCAGTGTGAGGTGCGTCTCGTCATCGTGCTCGTCCCGTCGTCGCCGAACGGCTCACACTACGACGTGGTCCGGCATCGGCCCGTCCCTTCGACGGCGGGAGACGACAGCGAGAAACTGGGTGCTCAGCCAACCAGGGCGCCCGACACCTGGCCACCGGAGCCAGTGTCTTAGTCAGGCGCGAGGGGCGAACATGATGACCGACACGCCGAGAAGGCAGACCGTCGCCCCCAGGTAGTCGTAGCGATCGGGCTCGAAACCGTCGACGGCGATGCCCCACACCAGAGAGCCGGCCACGAAGATCCCGCCGTAGGCGGCGAGGACACGACCGAAGTTGTTGTCGGCCTGGAGCGTGGCGACGAAGCCGTAAGCCGCCAAGGCCACGATGCCCGCCCCGATGAAGGCCAGGCCCCGGTGCTCGCGCGTGCCCTGCCAGATCAACCAGGCCCCACCGATCTCGAAGACGGCCGCGATCACGAAGAGCGCGACGGTGCGAGCGACTCCCATGAGAGGGCATGGTCGCAGTTGCCCGGGCACCGGCGCCGGATGGTGCGAGCCGCGTACCGGCCCTCGGTCGGTTGGTCACGGGTCCTTGGGCAGGCCGAGCAGACGTTCGGCGATCACGTTGCGCTGGATCTCGCTGCTGCCCCCGGCGATCGACAGCGCCCGGTTGCCCAGGAAACCACCAGCCCAGGTGGCGCCGTCGCCCTCGCCGGTCACCCCGGCGGGACCAAGGAGATCGAGTCCGGCCTCCTGCACCCGCTGGTCGTGCTCGACACCGAGCAGCTTGCGGATGCTGGCCTCCGGCCCGGGCCCTCCTCCGGCCAATGCCCGCTGCGTGGCCCGTACCCCGAGCATGGCGATGACGTGAGCGTCCATCGACAGGGAACCCAGATGGTCGAGGACCACGGGCTCATCGATCCGTCCGAGCCTTTCGGCCAGGGCGAACAACGCCACCACGCCGGGGCCGAACGACGATCCCGATGCCATCGACACCCGCTCGTTGGCCAGCGTCGTGCGGGCGCACCGCCAGCCGTCGGTGGGGCCGCCGACCAGGCCCTCGTCGGGCACGAAGACCTCTCGGAGGGAGACCTCGTTGAACATGGCCATGCCGGTGAGCTCGCGCAACGGCCTCACCTCGATGCCAGGGGTGGCCATGTCGATCAGGAAGCAACCGATCCCATCGTGGCGCGGGGCGTCGGGGTCGGTACGAGCCAGGCAGATGGCCCAGTCGGCGAACTGCGCCATCGACGTCCACACCTTCTCGCCGGTGACGGACCATCCGCCGGCGACGCGGACGGCACGGGTGGTGAGGGCGGCGAGGTCGCTGCCGGCACCAGGCTCGGAGAACATCTGACACCACGACAGCTCGCCCCGCAGCGAGGGCCCGACGAAGCGCTGCTGCTGTTCAGAGGTCCCGTGCCCGATGATGGTGGGCAGTACCCATCCGGCGATCTGGAGATGGTCGCGGCGCACTCGGGCCTCTCGGAGCTCGGCATCGATGGCCAACTGTTCGATCGGGGTGGCGTCGAGGCCCCACGGCCGGGGCCAGTGCGGCGCCAGATAGCCGGCGTCGGCGATCAGCGCCCGCCACTCGGCCTTGTCGTGGGTGCGCAGATCCTCGACGAAGGTGCGGGTACGCCGGCGAGCCGGCTCCGCCTCCGGGGGGAGCTCCATCGCCACCGAACGTTGCTGGCCCGAGGCCACGGCCGAGGCCACCCGAGCCCTGGCCTCGCTCGCCGGGGGCAGGAGGGAACGCAGCGCGGCGGCCCGCTTGAGATACAGGTGGGCGTCGTGCTCCCAGGTGTACCCGATGCCGCCGAGGACCTGGATGACGTCCTTCGCACACCGGAAACCGACGTCGAGGGCCAGACCGGCGGCCGCCCCCTGGGCGATCACCCACCCTGCTTCCTGGTGGTCGTCGAACATCGCCGCGGCGTCCCACACCGCGGCCCGCGCCGCTTCGAGGGCGCACAGTGCATCGGCGCACCGGTGCTTCACGGCCTGGAACTGGCCGATGGGACGCCCGAACTGCACCCGGACCTGGGCGTACTCGGCCGCGGTCTCGACACACCAGTCGGCCACCCCGACGGCCATGGCCCCGGCCAGTACCTCGGCCAGACGGACGGGGAGGTCGGGGTGGTCGAGAACGAGCCAACGCCCTTCGGCCACGACGACCCCGTCCAGCCGGACCTCGGCCACTCGAGAGGTGCGATCGAGCCCCTGGAGAGGCCGCATCTCGACATCGGCCCGATCGACCACGGCCCACGCGATGCCGCCCACGGCCACGCCCAGGTCGGCGGCTGACGCGTCGTCACCAACGGTCACCGGCAGCACGAACCGGTCGGCGACCTCACCGCCCCAGACCGCGCCGGCCTCACCCGCCACCCGACCGCGCCCACCGGACTGCGTGAGCCGCAGCCCCGAAGTGGCGGCGAAGCCGGCGGTGGCCCGGCCCTCCACGAGGTCACGGGCCAGCCCCCGGTCGCGACCCCACCGGTCGATGACGGCGGCGGCGACCATCGTCGACAGGATCGGTCCCGGCGCGTTGACCCGGCCGAGTTCCTCGAGCACGACTGCCGCCTCGAGCAGCCCGAAGCCTTCGCCGCCCACGTCCTCGGACACGGCCAGCCCCAACCAACCCAACTCGACCAGCTCGGGCCAGAACGCCGGGATCGCGTCGTGTTCGGCGTCGAGCATCGCCCGCGCCGCCGCCGTGAGGTCACGAGCGCCGGTCCAGCGTCGCGCCGTGGCCTCCAGTTCGATGTGGTCGGACCACACGCCGATACCCATCAGTCCCTCATCCCGTAGGCCGATCGAACCGATCGGCCGTCGTTGGTACCCGGCAGCGGCGAGCTCATCAGGCCAACTCGCGGAAACGCGCGTACCGCTCGGCCGTGGCGTCCACCCAGGTGGGGTCGGGCTCCACCCGGCCGGACACCGCCGCCCACCGTGCCGCGGACGCGCCGGGCCCCTCGAGCCCCGCAGTCTGGCGGGCCAACCAGGCCGTCCCCAGTGCCGCTCCTTCGGGCACGGCGACCGTGTCCACCGAGAGGCCGGTACCGTCGGCCAGGGCCTGCACCCACGCCGCGTTGCGCACGCCGCCGCCGGTGGCCACGATCCTCGAGGCGGGCAGCCCGCTGCGGTCGATGATCTGGCGCACGGTGAAGGCCGATGCCTCGAGGGCGGCCCGGGTCAGGGCGGCCGGGCCGAGCCCGATGTCGAGATCGTGGAGCGACGCCCGTCGAGAGGGGTCGTGGTAGGGCACCCGCTCACCACGCAGATAGGGCAGCCACACCGGGACCCGGGTGGGGTCGTCGACCGGACCGCCGTGGGCCCACGGATCGGCCCCGAGGACGCGAGCCACCCAGTTCACGAAGAGACCGCCGGCGTTCGACGGCCCACCGATGGCCACCTTCCCGGTCGCCGTGTGGGGAGTGGTCCACAGGCCTTCCGCCTCACACCAGTCGGTGGTGATCACCCACACGATCAGCGTCGATCCGAGGATCACGAGGACGTCGCCGTCGTGGTCGGCTCCGGCCACCAACTGCTCACCGAGGGCGTCGATGGTGCCCGGGCCCAACAGGGCGCCGTTGGCGCGCTCGACGGTGCCGATGGGTCGGGTGCCGGCCCTGATCTGGGGCAACTGTTCGACCCGGGCCCCCGCCGCCTCGGCCACGTCACCACTCCACTTCGTGCGGTCGAAGAGCGGCATCGCCGTGAAGGCCACCGACCCGTCGATGACCCCGACGCCCCCGAGGGCGGCGTTGGCCACGGCCTGCGCCGGCCAGAAACCGGCGGCGTCGGGGCATCTCTTCACCAGCCAGGCCAGGAAGTTGCCCATCTCGCCCAGGGCCGGATCACCCATCCCGCGGGCATCGCCGTAGAGCAGGCCCGGCGACAGCGGGCGCCCGTCGGCGTCCACCGCGCACAGCGATGGGACCATGGCGGCCACGTTGACGCCCTTGACGTCGAGCACGACACCGGGCGCAGCGGTGAGCTGGTCGAGCGCCAGGCGAGCTCCGTCGTACCAGGCGGTGGCGGCATCGTGAGCCAGCTCACCGGCCTCGGACGCGAACAGCTCGTGAGGCACTCGGGTGTGGGTGATCACCCGGCCCTCGGCGTCGACGGCCATGGCCTTCACCGACGTCGTCCCGATGTCGATACCGACGGTCACCTCGACTGCCATCGTCCTCCCGGACCGTGTCGCGCCGAGCCCAGCGCTCCGCTTCTGACGCGCACGTCAGGAACGGAATGTAGCGTGCGCTGACAGCACGAGCGCCCCGGGGGACACGATGCCGCCAAGCCGAGTCATCCACAGGGCCGAACCGTGAGCCCGCTGGCCTCACTCGACGGAGCGCGCGTGCTGGTGACGGGCGCATCCTCGGGCATCGGTGCGGCGCTGGCGCCGATGCTGGCCGAAAGGGGAGCGAAGGTCGGCATCGCCGCTCGACGGACCGACCGTCTCGCCGAGGTCCTCGAACGTTGCCAGGCGTTCGGGGACGGGCACCGATCGTGGACGGTCGACCTGTCCGATCCCGACGCCGCCGCCATCCTGGCCACGGAGGCGTGGGCCGCGTTCGGCCACCTCGACGCCGTCGTGAACAACGCCGCCCGGCCGATGCGCAGGACAGTCCAGCAGCTGGACGTGCCCACGGTGGAAGCCGTGATGCGCACCAACTTCTTGTCGCCCGTGGCCCTCAGCCTGGCCGTACTCCCGGCGATGCTCGAACGGGATCAAGGAACGATCGTCAACGTGTCGAGCCTGGGAGGACGGCTGGGCATCCCCCACGAGGCCGCGTACTCGGCGTCGAAGTTCGCGCTGACGGGGTGGAGTGAAGCCATGGCGATGGACCTCTGGGCGACCGGTGTCGAGGTTCGCCTGATCACCCCGGGCGCCGTCGACACCGAGATCTGGGACCAACCCGGAAACGACCCGGCCTTCTTCGACGGCCCCTTCGAGTCTCCGGCCGTCGTCGCAGAGTCGATCTGCGAGGCGCTGTTGAACGAAGGATTCGAGCGTTACGCGCCCGACCTGAAGGGCGTGGTCGAGTTCAAGACCAGCGACATCGACACCTTCTTGGCCGGCACCGCCTCCATGGTCATCGACGCCTCGACCGGACCCGACCCCGACCCGAGCACAGACCCAGCCGCAGACCCGATCGCCGGAGACCAGCCATGAAGGCCCTGCAGTTCCTCACCACCCCTGAACCCTGGCCCGAGGTGCTCCCCGACGACGCCCCCCGCCTCCTGCAAAACCTGAGCACCGTGCCGATGGCCCTGGTCGATCTCGACGATCCTCCTCTCATCGCCGACGACTGGATGGTGCTGAAGAACCGCCTCACCGGCATCTGCGGCTCGGACTCGAAGCAGGTGCTGATGGACTTCGACAGCTCCGACGACAACCCGATGACGGCGTTCATCTCCTTCCCCCAGGTGCTCGGCCACGAGGTGGTGGGAGTCGTCGACACCAAGGGGCCGGCGGTGACCGACCTCGACCTGGGCCAGCGGGTGGTCCTGTACCCCAACATCGGGTGCCGCGCCCGAGGCCTCAGCCCGGTGTGCCCGGCTTGTGCCCGGGGCGACTTCTCGATCTGCGCCATGTTCCACGAAGGGCGCCTCTCGCCCGGCATCCACACCGGCAACGCCGTCGAAGCCACGGGAGGGTTCGCCGAACGACTTCCGGCCCACACCAGCATGGCCTTCGCCGTGCCCGACACCATCCCCGACGAAGTGGCGGTGCTGGCCGACCCGTGGTCGGTGTCGTTCCACGCCATCACCCGTCACCCGCCCGCGCCGGGCAGCAAGGTGATCGTCTACGGCGCCGGCGCCCTCGGCACCACCGCCACCGCCATCCTCAGTCAGTTCTTCCCCGACGTGCAGGTCGCCACCATCGCCCGGTGGCCGGGCCAGGCGGCGGTCGCGGAATCGTTCGGCGCCGAGGTGTTCGACCCCGAACCGGCCGAGGCCCTCCTCGAGGCCCTGGCCGACTGGTCCGGGGCGACGCTGCGGCGGCCGTGGAACGGACTACCCACGGCCTGGCCCGGCCACGTCGACATCGTGTACGACACCGTGGGCAGCCCGTCCACCCTCGAGGTGAGCCTGCGCATCCTGCGCGAGCAGGGCACGTTCGTGCAGCTCGGCGTCAGCTCCCCGGCCCGCTTCGAGTGGACGCCGTGGTACTTCAAGGAACTGCGTCTCGTCGGCTCCAACGCCTTCGGCGACGAGACCTTCGAGGGCCAGCGCAAGCACGCCTTCGAGCACTACTTCGAGCTGCTGCTCGACGGTCGCGTCGACCTGAGCGGCATGCTCACCCACCAGTTCCGCTTGGAGCAGTGGCGCGAAGCGTTCACCACGATCGTCGACCAGGGCCAGACCGGGGCCATCAAGGTCGCCTTCGACTTCCGCTGAGACCAGGCGCGGTGATCAGACCGGACCGGCGGCGGTGCGATCGAGCAGGCGGCGGGCCGTGCCCCCGAGGAACAGGGCCATGGCCTCGTCGTCGAGGTCGAGGGCGCGAGCCTCGTCGATTGATCGTTGCATGGGAAACCATGGGTCGTCGCTTCCCCACAGCACCCGCCCCCGACCGGAGGACGAGCCCATGTACTGCAGCAGTGAAGGGGCGAAGTAACGAGGGGCGTACGCGGTACACGACAGGTACAACCGGTCCCACTTGCGCATGTAGTTGACGAGCAGCTCCTCGTAGGGGTGCCCCATGTGGGCGCCGATCACGGTGAGGTCCGGGAAGTCGATGAGCACGTCCTCGAGCAGTTCGGGATGCTGCACGCGCGACCGCACCCGGGGCCCGGGGACACCGACGTTGATGGCCACCGGTAGGCCCAGCTCCTCGCACACCTGGTACAAGGGATAGTGCTTCGGGTCGTCGATCGGGACCTGCGTGAACAACGGCGCCACCCGCACCATGGCCAGCCTCGGGTGCTGGGCCAGTTCGCGGAGGCGGACGACGTTGCGGGTGGGACGCCCCGGGTCGGCGACCATGGCGGCCACGAGCAGGCGACCGGGATGGGCATCGGCGACGGCCAACGCCTCGTTGACCCCCCGACGGGTGAGCCCCGGGGTCAGCAGCGCCGTGGCCACACCGGCGATGTCCATGCGCTCGATGAGCTCGCCGACGGCCACGCCCTTGCTGCCGTCACCACCGAGGTAGCCGGGGATGTTGGCGTTGCGTTCCTCGCCCAGGAACTCGGCGGCGCTCTGCGGCGTGGTGAGGTTCACCCAGATGTCGACGATGTCGCTCTTCACGTGCGGCCTCCAGAGCCCGCCAGCCGCGCTTTCACGGCCGACGTTTCTGACGCTAACGTCAGGTTCGAGAGGGTCGCAAGAAGGCCGACATGACCACGCCAGGAGGCACCGATGACCGTTGGAACCGACGAGCGCTTGGTGGTGATCTCCGCCGACTGCCATGCCGGCGGCTCGATGGACACCTACGCCGAGTACCTCGATCCGAAGTTCCGCGACGACTTCGTGGCCTGGCGTGAGGCCTACCGCAACCCGTTCCGCGACCTGCAGAGCCCTGGTCGCACCCGCAACTGGGACAGCGATCAGCGCATCGCCGAGCTCGAGGCCGACGGGCAGGTGGCCGAGGTCGTGTTCCCGAACACTGTCCCTCCGTTCTTCCCCACTGGAGCCCTGGTGGCCCGCCCGCCGACCGCCGACGACCTCGATCGCCGCTGGGCCGGCCTCCGCGCCCACAACCGCTGGCTGGCCGACTGGTGCGCGGGCGAGCCCCAGCGTCGCGCCGGCATCGCCCAGGTCTTCCTCAACGACGTCGACCGCGCCATCGAGGAAGCCCGATGGGTGGCCGAGAGCGGCCTTCGCGGGGGAATCCTGATTCCCGCCGTTCCCGACGATGCCGGTCTCGACCCGTTGTACTCCCCGGCCTACGACCGCCTGTGGCAGGTGTGCGAGGACCTCGGCCTGGTGGTGAACTCCCATTCGGGCAGCGGACACCCGGACTACGGCTCGTACCCGTCGTCGTCGATGATCTGGGCCATCGAGACGGAATGGATGGCCCACCGGCCGCTCTGGCACCTGATCATGAGCGGGGTCTTCGAGCGCTTCCCCCGCCTGCGCTTCGTGCTCTCCGAACAGGGATGCGCATGGCTCCCGGCCACGCTGGCCCAGCTCGACGGTATGCACTTCGCGGCGTCGTTCGGTCGGGCCGGGGAGCTGAAGCTCGACCCCGATGCCCACCTGCCCCTTCGTCCGAGCGAGTACTTCGAGCGCAACGTCTGGATCGGCGCCAGCTTCCCCGGGCCTCGCGATGCGGCCGCCATGCGCAAGCTCGGCCTGCACAAGATGATGTGGGGCAGCGACTACCCGCACCACGAGGGGGTGACCCCGTTCACCCGGGAGCACCTGCGCCGCAGTTTCGTCGACTGGTCGGTCGACGACCTCGAGCAGGTGCTCTCCCGGACCGCCGCCGACGTGTACGGCTTCGATCTGGACGCCCTGGCCGCCCGGGCCGCCGAGGTGGGGCCCACGGTGGCGGAGCTGGCCGAACCACTCGACGCCATCCCCGAAGGGGCCACCAGCCCGGCGTTCTATCGGTGACCCGACCGGCTACCCGAACACGGACCCCGACCAGCGGTCCGACCGCCCCTCGCCACCGATGGATGTCCTAACATGACACGAATGTCAGATCCTTCGGTCAACGATGCGCCCGTCCGGCCGGTGGCCCTCGTCACGGCGACGTGCCGAGGAGCCGGACTCGACCGCCTGCGGACCCTGTGCGACGTGCACTACGACCCGTGGATCGACGAGCGCACCATGCGCCTGCTCGACCCGGCCACCCTGGCGGCACGCATCGACGAGATCGGCGCCACCGTCGTCGTCGCCGAGGCCGACTCGGTGAAGGGGGAGGTCCTCGAGCGCCCATTGCGAATCATCGGCTCCACTCGCGGCGACCCCACCAACGTCGACGTGCCCGGAGCCACGGCCCGAGGCATTCCGGTGCTGCGCACGCCCGGGCGCAACGCCGACGCCGTGGCCGAGCTCAGCATCGCCCTGCTGTTCGCCGTCACCCGGGGCATCGTGCCCGCCGACGCCGATCTGCGCGCCGACCGGGTGTTCGTCGACGGCACCATCCCCTACCAGCGTTACCGGGCTTGGCAGGTGGCGGGCCAGACCGTCGGGATCATCGGCCTCGGCGCCGTGGGCCGGGCCGCCCGCTGGCGCTTCGAAGGGCTGGGCATGAAGGTGATCTCCTTCGATCCGTACTCCCCCGAGGCCACCCATACGTCGCTCGACGACATGCTCCCCGAGGCCGACGTGGTGTCGATGCACGCCGCCCCCACGCCCGAGACCTTCGGACTCATGAGCGCCGCCCGCTTCCGGTCGATGCGCCCCGGTGCCGTGTACCTGAACTCGGCCCGAGCCGCATTGCACGACCTCGACGGCCTGGTTGCGGCGCTCGAATCCGGGCACCTCTCCGGGGCCGGGCTCGATCACTTCGACGGCGAACGACTTCCACCCGGTCATCCCCTGCTGGCCATGCACCAGGTCGTGCTCACCCCGCACATCGGGGGGGCCACCTACGACACCGAGGCCAACCACACGTCGATGATCGCCGACGACATCGCCCGGCTGCTGGCCGGCGAACGTCCCCTCTTCTGCGTCAACCCGGAGGTGCTGCCATGACCCGAGTCAACGGGTTCCCGCTCGACGAGGTGAAAGTGGCGGTGCTCGCAGCCGCCAAGGCCATGTACGCCCGGGGCCTCGTCGAGGGCACGGCCGGCAACGTGTCGGGCCGCGTCGACGACGGCACCGTGGTGGTCACCCCGTCGTCGTTGAGCTACGAGGCCATGACTCTCGACGACCTGGTGGTCGTCGACATCAACGGGGAGAAGGTGGCGGGGGAGCACTCCCCCACCTCGGAGAAGGGCGTGCACCTCGCCGCGCTGGCGGCCTACCCCGAGGTGGCGGCCGTCGTGCACTGCCACGCCCGCTACGCCTCCATGTACGCCGTGGCCAACCTTCCCATCCCGGCGGCCATCGACGAGTTCGTGGTGTACATCGGCGGTGAGGTGCCCTGCGCCGACTACCACGCCTCGGGCAGCACCGGGCTGGCCCCCGAGATCGCCCGCCACCTGGCCGACCGCTCGGCGGCGTTGATGGCCAACCACGGCCTCGTGTGCATCGGGAAGTCCGTCGACGACGCCTTGCACTCGGCGCTGGTGGTCGAGCACAACGCCCACATCATGTGGGGCGCCCACCAACTCGGCGGGGTGGTCGAACTGACCCCCGAGGCCACCACCCAGTTCCGGGGTTACTACGAGTTCATCCGGGGCAACCTGTGGATGCCCTCGTGATCGCGGGCGCATCCTCTGCGCCCTCCCGCAAGGTGCGGTGACCCGGATGCCGGTCTGGCTGAGCGCCGACGAGCATCGCGTCGTCGGCGCAGTCCTCGATCTGCTCGTGCCCCGCAACGGCCCGAGTCCCGGCGCCGGCGAAGCGGGTGGCGCCGACTACGTCGACGGGCTGCTCGGGGCGTTCTCGTTCGACCCGCCCCACATCTGGGCCGGCGGGCCGTTCTCGGGCCGTAACGGCGGAGAAGCCAGCTTCGAGAAGTGGATCCCGATGGGGGCGCTCGAGGAGTTGGCGTGGCGGATGCGGATCGAAGGTTCGCAGGGCGACCCCGAGCGCGAGTTCAACGGCCCGGTGCTGGGTTGGCAACAGGTCTACGGCGAGGGCCTCGTTGCGCTGGGCGACGACTTCCTCGGTCTCGACGAGGCGGCGAGGGTCCAGCGTCTGGCCGGCACCGACGAGGCCTTCCGCGAGCTGGCCTTCACCCATGCCTGCGAGGCGCTCTACGGCGATCCGGTCTACGGCGGCAACCACGACCGGTCGGGCTGGCACGGCATCGGTTTCGCGGGGGACGTTCAGCCTCGCGGCTGGACCGATGTCGAGGTCGAGCAACCATGATCGCCACCGCCGACCCCACCCTCGACTGCGACGCCGTCATCGTGGGCTCGGGCCCGAGCGGGGCCACCGCCGCCGATCTGCTCACCGCCCACGGGTGGACGGTCGTCGTTCTGGAGAAGGGTGCCAACCACCTCATCGATCTCGAGCCGCCCCACGGTCCGCTCGGCCACTCGTCGAACGACGAGCTGAAGTCGATCCAACGCCACCTGCTCGGCCCCGATCCCCTGGTCGAGCCCCGCACCTTCCGGCGCACCGAAGCCGACGGTGATCATCTGTTCGTCGGACACGTGAACTCGCTGCCGTCGACTGTCGGCGGCGGTGGGTTCCACGCCGACGCCAAGCTCCCTCGCTTCCGTGAGGACGACTTTCGGCTCCGATCGGCCCTCGGTCCCCACGAAGGCGCCGACGTCGTCGACTGGCCGTTCGCCTACGCCGACCTCGAGCCCTACTACGCCGAAGCGGAGCGCCTGATCGGAGTGGCCGGCGAAGAGACGAACCCGTTCGCAGCCTGGCGTTCGGGTTCGTTCCCCATGCCCCCTGGCGCCGACATGTTCGGTGCCACCCTGTCCATGGCGGCAGCCGAACGAGCCGGCCTGCACCCCTATCGATGCCCCACCGGGGTCAACTCGGTGCCCTACGACGGTCGACCTGCCTGCAACAACTGCGGGTTCTGTGGCGGCTACGGGTGCCCGATCGAGGCCAAGGGCGATCCGGTGGCCCTGCTGCGCCGGGCGCTGCTTACGGGTCGGTGCCAATTGCGCGCCGAGAGCTACGTCACCGCCATCACCATGGCGGCCGACGGCCGGCGAGCCACGGGAGTGCGCTACCTCGACGACCAGCGCCAGGAACTCGAGGTGCGGGCCGCCCACGTCGTGTTGGCGGCCGGGGCGTTCGAGACCCCCCGCCTGCTGTTGCGCCAAGCTCTCGGGAACTCGTCGGGCCTGGTCGGGCGAAACCTCATGTACCACTTCCAGACCATGACCGTCGGCTCGTTCCCGATGCCGCTGCACGCCAGCCGGGGGCGGTGCGTCACCGGCGCTCACGACGACCACATCGTGGGCAACGACGCCAGCGCGGCCGCGGCCCGGGACGCCGGATTGCCCTGGATCCGGGGAGGCCTGGTCGAACACGGCGGGGCCGGAGAGCCCGTGCGTGAGGCCCAGTACTACGGTCCCGGAACCCATCACGGAGCAGCCATGCGCCGGTCGACATTGCGCGACCGCATGTGGGCCTTCACCATGCAGGGCGAGGACCTGGCCCAACCCACCAATCGCATCGACCTCGATCCCCAGGTGCGCGACGCCTTCGGGTACCCAGCGGGGCGGGTCACCTACAACCCCCATCCCCACGAGTTGGTGGCCTCCGCCCATGCTGCACCCATCCTCGAGGCGGTTCTGCGCGATGCCGGGGCGGAGTGGGCCCACACCTCGACGTCACCGCCCGCACCGGGCGACCGCAGCGCGGCCGTCCTCGGGCAGGCTCCGGCCAGCTACCACGTCATGGGCACCACCCGGATGGGCCCGGACCCGGCCACGTCGGTGGTGAACCCCGAGGGCCGACTGTGGAACGTCGAGAACGTGCTGGTGGTCGACTCGTCGGTCTTCCCCACCTCCGCGGGCTACAACCCGACCCTGACCATCGTGGCCACCGCGTCACGCACCGTCCGCCTGCTGCTGGGTGCACCGCTCGATGCCACCGCCCCGCAGCCGGGCGGAGAGCGGCCCCCCGCCCTCGCCGACGGCCGACCGATAACCTGACGTCGATGTCAGACACAGACGGGGGGCCAACGGGCACAACGACACCGACCACGGTCGCCGACGGTGCGGCCGCCATCGCCACCGTGTCGTACGGCGCCCGACTCACCCAGCTGGCGGGCGAGCGCGGCGACGACGTCGCCCTCGTCGTGGCCCACCTCGACGGATCGGAGTCGGCGCTCACCTGGAACGCGCTGGACCAGAGGGCCAACCAGGTCGCCCGGGCCATGACCGAGCGAGGCGTGTGCGAGGGCGACCACGTGGCCCTCGCCCTGCCCAACTCGGCCGAGATGTTCGCGGCGATCTTCGGCGTCTGGAAGCTGGGGGCCGTCCCGGTTCCGGTGCGCTGGGACCTCCCCGACTGGGAGCGGGATCGCCTGCTCGGTGTCGTGGGCGCGGCGCTGTCGGTCGACACCGACGATCTCGAGTGGCTGCGGGCGTCCGTCGATCTCGACCCCACGCCGCTACCCGACGTCACCCCCGCCCACACCCATGGGATCTGCAGCAGTGGGTCGACGGGCACCCCGAAGGTGATCGTGATGGAGAACCCGGCGCAATGGACGAGCGAGAGCGGGGGCGCTTTCGTCGGCGAGTGGATCGACGTTCCCCGTCCTCAGACCGTGCTGCTACCGACCACGCTCTACCACACCAACGGATTCGCCACCCTCAGCAACCTCCTGGCCGGCGACCGACTGGTGGTCCTCGAGAAGTTCGATGCGGCCCTGCTCGTCGACCTCGTCGAACGCCACCGCATCTCCACCTTCACCGCGACCCCCACGATGCTCCAGCGCATCGCCGAAGTGCCCGATCTCGCCGATCGAGACCTCAGCTCGATCGTGTGGGTGTTGCAGGGTGCGGCGGTGATCCCCCCGTCGTTGGTCGAGCGCTGGCTCGACCTGATCGGCCCCGAGAAGTTCTTCATGGCCTACGGGATGACCGAAGGGCTCGGGCTGGCGGCGCTGCGCGGCGACGAGTGGCTCGCCCATCCGGGCAGCGTCGGCAAAGGGTTCCGCGGCACCGAGATCCGCATCCTCGACCCCGGAGGCGACGACGTGGCGACCGGTGAGATCGGTGAGATCTACCTGCGGTCCCCGATGACCGGCCTCTACCGCTACGTGGGTGGCGCGGCACCGTTGCCGGTCACCGCCGACGGCTTCTCGACGGCCGGCGACATGGGAAAGCTGGACGAGGACGGGTTCCTGTACATCGCCGACCGTCGCGTCGACATGATCGTGACCGGTGGCGCCAACGTGTACCCGGCCGAAGTGGAGAACGCCCTGATCGAGCATCCCGAGATCGCCGACGTGGTGGTGATCGGGCTCGCCGACCCCCAGTGGGGGCGCCGGGTGCACGCCATCGTCGAGCCCCGCGATCCCACCGCGCCACCCAGCGACGCCGACGTGATCGGGTTCGCCAAGGGCCGGTTGGCCGGCTACAAGGTCCCGAAGACCGTCGAGGTCGTGGACCGCATCCCGCGAAGCGCCGCCACCAAGGTGAGCCGATCGGCCCTCATCGAGGCGCGGGGTGGCTGACCGTCACGGCTTCCACCGGGGACGGGGCTGATGGGCTTCGCTCCGCAGTTCGCCGGGCCGCATGATCCGGTCATCGCGATCACGACCCGACACCCCGGGTGGGTGCGCCGGACCACCACCATCGACACCACCCGGCCCGAGGGCTTCCAAGGGCCCGCCCTCGTCGACGCCCGAGCCCGCGACCTGTACACCTCGGCCGACGGGACAGCAGTCGTGCTGGCCGAAGCGAGCTTCACCGCTCGTCACGGGTTTCCTGGCAACACCTTGCTCGACATCACCGCATCCGGGGGTGCCGACCTCGACGACCTCGTGGGGGTCGGGATCGCCGGTGGGTTCCGGGCCAAGGCCGCGGCCAGCCTCGCGTCTCGAGCCGACACGGTCGATGAAGGCACCTGGGGGCTGTTGAACCAGCTGCTCGACGACCTGGCCGGGGCGACGCTCGTCGCCGGCTATGCCGGGCAGTACGCCGCCACGGTGGCCGAGACCCGGGCCGACGAACCCGATCGCGAACCAAACGACGACGGGGACCGGCCGAAGGCGGGAACCGCCGGCGCCCAGATGATGATCGCCCAGGGCGATCTGTGTGCCGGGTGGGGCAACGATGCCGTGTTGATGACCAACCTGCGGGCCACCGGGGTCATCATGACCCCGCTCGGCCCGGCCGCCCCCCCGATCGCCGACCCCGATGATCCCGATGCCTGGCATGCCATGGGCGCGCTCACGCCGAACGGGATGCGTCGGCTGCGTCGCCTCGACCTGGGCCCCTCGGAGGCCGACGGCAGCTGTGCGCTCGAGGTGCACTTCCGTGACGGCCACGTCGACGAGCACGGCCTCGAGCGGTGCCTTCACGAGTATCTGATCCGAGGACGGGTCGATCCGGAGACCGAGACCATCACCGAGATCCGAACGACGGCCCACGTGCTTCCGTGGCAGGAGTGTCCGGGGGCGGTGGGCAGCGCCCAGCGGCTGATCGGCCGGCCTCTCGCCGGGCTGCGTCCGATGGTGCGGACCGAGTTCACCGGCGCCACCACCTGCACGCACCTCAACGACACCCTCCGCTCGCTCCAGGACATCCCCCTGCTGCTTCGGAGTCGGGCCCGATCGTCGGACTGAGGAGTCAGTCCACCGGCACGGCCCGTACCGTGACGTGGGTGGTCACCACCTCCGTGGTCACGTCGACCAGTTCCACGATGGCGATGGTGTCAGGGCCCGCCCCCAGCACCTCGGTGCGGGTTCGGATGGGACCGACGCGGTTCTGGGCCAGATAGCGCACATCGAGGTCGGTCACGAACGCCGGGCGGCCCCACCGCTGCGACAACGCCCGCTCTGCTGCCGCCTCGGCCAGCGCCGCGACCATGGCTCCCTGCAACGTGCCGGCGGGGTTGCGGAGGTGGGGCGACACGTCCACCTCGACCACCCCCTCCGCCGCGTCGAGGACCCGCAGCCCCATCGCCGTCTGGAGGGGCTCGTCGATCACTTCGATCTGCGCCCAGGCCTTCCCCGCGACGGCCGGGTCGAACGGGAACTTCGGGGGGTCGCCCTCGCGGCGGGGGACGTGGGCGAAGGCCGCCGACCCGTACCCGACCTGGCGACCGTCCGGGTCGGTGAGGCGGGCCACGCACGTGGCCGAGCGTCGGCCCTCGCGCACCACGGTGGGGCGCACGTCGATCCACTCGGGGGCCGGGATGGGCCAGGCCCGCACCGACATGTCCGACGTGAACGTCCACCGGTCGGGATCGGAGTCGACCGCCACCCCCGTCGCCGCGTCGATGGCGAAGCTCAGCACACTGGCCCGCACCGAGCCGAACGCGCAGGTGGCCGGGGCCGGGGTGAGGCGAAGAACGAGCTGACCGTCCTCCACGCGAGTCGTGCTGCCCAGCCGGCTCGGGAGCGACGTGGGCGTGGGCGAGATGTCGGTCATCGATCCTCCAGCGGTCAGCGGCGCAGCATATGACACCCGTGTCAGGTAGCGCGTACGGTGACCGGCTGTTGTCACCGGGGTCGAAACCGACCCCGTCGAGACCCTGGAGGGGCAGTGGATCTGAACGGACGCTCAGCAATCGTGACCGGTGGGGCCGGCGGGCTCGGAGCCGCAACGGTGCGCCTACTCACCGAGGCGGGGCTCGGGGTGGTGGTGTTCGACCAGAACGCCGAGGGCGCCGAGAAGCTCGTCAGCGAGCTCGGCCGGGGCGCGGCGGTGAGCGGGGACGTCACCGACGATGCCGATGTGGGCGCGGCCATCGCCGCCGCCGTGGCGATGGGTCCGCTGGGTGTCGTGGTGAACGTGGCCGGTGGCGCCACCGGGGGCGGGCGCACCCTGTCGCGCGACAACTCACCGCACTCGATGGAGATCTTCACCACCACCATGGCCATGAACGCCTTCGGGACGTTCAACGTCACCCGTTTGGCGGCGGCCACGATGGCCGGCAACGAACCCGACGAGAGCGGCCAGCGCGGGGTGGTCGTCAACACCGCCTCGGTCGCCGGCCTCGAGGGGCAGGCCGGGCAGGTGGCCTACGGTGCGGCCAAGGCCGCCATCCTCGGCATGACCCTGCCCGTCGCCCGCGATCTGGCCCCCGTGGGCATCCGGGTGTGCGCCATCGCTCCCGGCACGATGGGCACCCCGATCATGATGAGCGCCCCGGAAGAACTCAGAGAGAAGCTCACCTCGAGCATCCAGTTCCCCAAGCGCATGGGCCGACCCGAGGAGTTCGCCCAGCTCGTGCTGAGCATCGTCGAGAACCCCTACCTCAACGGCGAGAACATCCGGCTCGACGGCGCCCTGCGCTTCCCGCCCAAGTAGGCGCCCGGCCGGCGAGCCGGTTCAGGCCCGCACGTCGTAATCGGTCGACTCGGCCAGCTCGGCGGCGCTGGCCATGAGACCGAGGACGATGTCGCCGAACATGGTGAGCTTCGGGTCGTTGCCGGCCCGTTGGAAGCCCTGCTCCAACACGACGGCCAGCTTCCAGCGGGCCAGCACGTTGTAGTAGTCGATGTCGTCGACCTGGCGACCCGACGCCGCGGCGTAATGATCGAGCAGAGCGGCCCGTCCCGGCATGCCGGTCAGGTCGACGTAGCTGCCGCCCTTCACGTCCACGGTGTCCTCCGGCCAACTCTGGACCACCCAGGCCAGGTCGAGCTTGGGGTCGCCCACTGTGCCCATCTCCCAGTCGACGATGGCCGCGAGATGCGCCGGCGCGCCGTGACGGAACATGACGTTGGCGAACTGGTAGTCGCCGTGCATCAGCCCGGGAACGAAGTCGATGGGGCGATGAGTGTCGAGCCAGGCGCTGGCCTCGTCGAACCCGGGCAGTTCCCGGCCCTTTATGCGGTCGAGGAACGCCGTCCAGCGCGGCACCTGGCGGTCGTGGAACCCGTCGGGCCGACCGAGGTCACCCAGGCCCCGGCTCTGCCAGTCGACCTTCGAGAGCCTGGCGATGCCGTCGACGAGTTGGAAGGCCAGGTCCGATCGGGCCGCGAGGTCCTCCTGGAAGGGTGACGGCCAGTCGGGTCCGTCCATCGGTGACCAGCCGTCGACGAAGCCCATCATGTAGAAGGTGCGGCCCAGCACGCTCTGGTCGTCGCACACGGCGACGGCCTCGGTGTGGGGCACGTCGGTGCCGTCGAGGGCCTCAATGATGCGCCATTCGCGCATGATCCCGGCGTCGCGGCTCTCGGGCGCGGTGGGCGGAGGGATGCGCAGGGCGGCGCGCAGGTCGCCCCGACGGATCTCGTAGATCTCGTTCTGGCTCCCCCCGGAGATGTAGCGCGAGTCGGGTGGGCCCGAGCCGGAAAGGCCCTGGGTGTCCATCCACGCCCCGAGGGCTGCAGTGTCGATGGTGGGGGTGTCGAGGTCGCCGAAGAGGCGTTCGGTGTCGCTCACAGGTTCCCCACCTCGAGCTCGATGAGGTCGGCGAACTTGGCCTTGGCCGCCGCCCGCTTCTTGGGGAGATGCTCGGTGGGCCACAGGTCGTCGCTGGGCCGGTAGTCGCGCAGCACCTGGCGGGCGATGGTGACCTTGTGGACTTCGGTGGGGCCGTCGGCCAGGCCCATCACCGACGAGGTGAGCAACATGCCCGCCAGGGGCATCTCGTTGGAGACACCGAGGGCGCCGTGGACCTGGATGGCCCGCTGGGCGACGTTCAGCAGCAGAGTGGGCATGGCCACCTTCACCGCGGCGATGTCCTTTCGGACCCGGCGGTAGTCCTTGTAGCGGTCGATGGCCCATGCGGTCTGGAGCACCATGAGCCGGAACTGCTTGATCTCCACGTAGGAGTCGGCGATGTAGCCCTGCACGAACTGCTTGTCGGCCAACAGGCTGCCCTGGGTCTCGCGGCTGAGGGCCCGCTCGCACATCATGTCGAAAGCCTTGTTGCACATGCCGATGGTGCGCATGGCGTGGTGGATGCGCCCACCGCCGAGGCGCGTCTGGGCGATGGCGAAGGCCTGACCCTCTCCCCCGAGCAGGGCCTCGCGCGGCACCCGCACGTCCTCGTAGTGGATCAGGGCGTGACTGCCCTCGTCCTCGGACTCGCCGCCGAGCCCGGAGTTGCGCACGATGTTGACGCCAGGCGTGTCGGTCGGAACCAGGAACATCGACATGCCCTGGTACGCGCTCACGTCGGGGTTGGTGACCACCATGACGATCAGGAACGAGGCGGTGCGGGCGTTCGACGAGAACCACTTCCAACCGTTGATGACCCACTCGTCGCCGTCGAGCTCGGCGCGGGTGGTGAACATGGTGGGGTCGGCACCGGCGTGGGGCTCGGTCATCGAGTAGCACGAGAACATCTCGCCCTCGAGCAGCGGGTCGAGGTACTGCTTCTTCTGATCGTCGGTGCCGTAGTGGGCGATGATCTCGGCGTTGCCGGTGTCGGGGGCCTGAGTGCCGAAGATGACGGGCGCCCACCCGGAGCGGCCCAGTATCTCGTTCATGAGGGAGAGCTTGAGCTGTCCGTAGCCCTTCCCCCCGAGCTCGGGGCCGAGGTGCGCGGCCCACAGGTCCTGGTCGCGCACCTGCTGCTTGAGCGGGTCGACGATCTTGCGCAGCTCGTCGGTCAGCGGCGTGAAGGCCAACCCCGAGAACAACAGGTCGAGCGGTTCGACCTCCTCGCTCACGAACCGCTCGGTCCAGTCCAGCTTCTCCTGGAACTCAGGCTCGGTCTCGAAATCCCAGGCCATCCGGCCCCCCTAGTTCTCCCGACCGGCTCTTGCCGATCGACGGTCCTCGTTTGATGACGTTGATGTTCGAAACGTCTCGGCACCAGTCAAGCAGGAACGCGACGCCCCGTCCCAAGCCGGGCCCCGAGGGCCGCCGCGGTGACCCTCCTCCCCGCCAACGCCACCGGCGATCACCAGTGGATCCACGTCGACGTGGCCCGCAGACTCACATCACACCGAGGCCATCGGCGACCTTGGCCCGCAGGCCGGCGGCCAGGGCCCGACGGTGGAAGGCGGCATCGCCGAACGCGAGTTGGGAGACCTGGGCCCGCTTGATGAACAGGTGAAGGTCGTGCTCCCAGGTGAAACCGATCCCGCCGTGCACCTGCAATCCCGACGCCATCACCCGTTTGGAGGCATCGGCGCCCCACACCTTGGCCGTAGCCGCCGCCAACCCGGCATCGGGGTCGGCCGTGGCCACCGACCACGCGCCGTACCACGTGGTGGAACGCATGCCCTCGACGTCGACGAGCATGTCGGCACAACGGTGCTTCACCGCCTGAAAGCTCCCGATGGGTGCACCGAACTGCACCCGGTCCTTGGCGTACTGGGCCGAGAGCTCCAACACCCGGTCGGCACCACCGAGCAACTCGGCCGAGGCCGCCACGGCCCCGAGTGCGGTGAGCCGCGCCGCTTCGTCGGCCCCGCCCAACCGCACCGCCGGTGTGGACTCGAGGGGCAACCACGACAGCGTGCGGGTGAGGTCCATCGCCGGCTCGGCGGTCGGCCGACCCCCGGCCGAGAGATCGACCAGATGGACGCCGTCGGGGACGACCACCACCACCAGATCGGCCACCGACGCCCCCTCCACCGGGCCCAGCCGACCGCTCAGTGTGACCTCATCACCCTCGCCGTCCACCGACAGCTGCGACGGGTCACCCGTCCAGGCCACGGCGCCGATCGCCGCACCGGCGACCATGGCCTCGACCCGTTCGGCGTGTTCGGGGCGCCCGACGAGGGCGGCCACCGCCATCAAAGTGGGGGCGAGGGGCACGGGCGCGGTGTGCCGACCCACCTCCCCCAACAGCACGGCCACCTCCACCCACCCGAGGCCGAGCCCACCCTCGCTCTCGGGGACGGCCACGGCCAGCCAACCCTGCTCGGCCATGGCCTCCCAGAGGGCGACGTCATAGGGGCGACCGGTGGCCAGGTGGGCCCGGACGCGGGACGGGTCCGACCGACCGTCGAGCAGGTCGCGGGCGCCGTCGCGCAAGGCGACCTGGTCGGCCGACAGGTCGAAGTCCATGTCCGCATACTATGACGTGAGTGTCAGATGATCTGAGCCCGCCGTGGACCTGAGCTCCACCGACGCCGAGCGCGAGTTCCGTTCCGAGATCCGCGCCTGGCTGGTGGAGCACCTGCCGTGGGAGTACGGGGTCGGCCTCCCCCCCCGGTTCGCCGAGCTGGCCGACGAGGTGCGTTTCGGCCGGGAGTGGCAGGCCGAGCTGGCCGCAGACCGATGGGTCGGCGTGGCCTGGCCCGCCGAGTACGGCGGGCGGGGCGCAGGCCCGGTGGAGCACTTCATCGTGCAGGACGAACTGGCTCGCGCCCGGGCTCCCGAGATGGTCGGGCGCATCGGCATCAACCTGGCCGGCCCCACCCTGATGGCCCACGGCACCGCCGAGCAGAAGCAGCGCTGGCTGCCCGACATCCTCGACGCCACCGAGATGTGGTGCCAGCTGTTCAGCGAACCGGGCGCCGGCAGCGACCTCGCCGGGGTCACCACCCGGGCCACACCGGCCGACGATGGTTGGGTGCTCAACGGTCAGAAGGTCTGGACCTCCTACGCCCAGTTCGCCGACTGGGGAGTGTGCCTGGCCCGCAGCGATCCCGAGGCACCCAAGCACAAGGGGATCTCGTACCTGGTCGTCGACATGCACGCACCCGGGGTCGAGGTGCGCCCGCTCGTGCAGCTCACCGGCGAGGCCGAGTTCAACGAGGTCTTCTTCACCGACGTGTTCGTGCCCCGCGATCAGCTCGTCGGGCCCGAGAACGACGGGTGGCGGGTGGCCAACTCCACGCTCTCGCACGAGCGGGGCACCAATCCCCGCCAGCTCGTGATCCACATCCAGCTCTTGGAGGAACTCCTGCGGCTGGCCGTGGCCAACGGCGCCATCGACGACGCCCGCCTCCAGCAGCGCCTGGCCCAGGCCTACGTGGAGGTGCGCCTGTTCCAGCTGCACAATCTGCGCAGCATCAGCCGGCTCGCCAACGGACTCGAACCGGGGCCCGAGGGCAGCGCCCTCAAGCTCTACTGGAGCGAGATGAGCAAGCGGTTCCACGAGACGGCCATGGCCGTGCTGGGCGACGCTGCGCCGCTGTGGCGCGAGGCAAAAGACAACCCCGGCGACGGCGAGTGGCAGCGCTCCTGGCTCTACTACCAGGCGTCATCGGTGTGGGCGGGCACCAACGAGATCCAGCGCACCATCCTCGGCGAACGGGTGCTGGGCCTTCCTCGGCCGGTGAGAGCCCCCCGTCGCGAAGCCGTCCCCGCGCCCGCCGGTGTCCCCGCCGAACGCACCAGAAACGAGCTGACCCATGGCTGAACCCGTTGTCCTCTACGCCGTCGATGGCCACGTGGCCACCATCACCATGAACCGCCCCGAGGTGGCCAACGCCCAGGACACCGCGCTGATCGACGGCATCGATGCCGCCCTCGACACGGCCGACGCCGACGACGACGTGAGAGTGGTGATCCTCGCCGGCAACGGCAAGCACTTCTCGGCCGGGCACGATCTCAAGGCGCTGGTGGGTGATGCCGAACCCGACAAGTGGCGGCTGATGCGCGACACCCCGGAGGGCAAGTTCCGCCACGAGCAGGTGATGTACTACGACCGTTGCCGTCGCATCTACTCGTTCCGCAAGCCCACCGTCGCCGCCGTGCAGGGGGCCTGCGTGGCCGGTGGGCTGATGCTGGCCTGCATGTGCGACCTGATCGTGGCCGCCGACGATGCCACCTTCCAGAACCCGGTGCTGCGCATGACCGGAGCCGGGGTGGAACTGCTCGTCGAACCGTGGGAGCTGGGCATCCGCAAGGCCAAGGAGTTCCTGTGGACCGGCGAGAAGCTCGACGCCCAGGAGGCATGGCGCCTCGGTCTGGTGAACCGGGTGGTGCCGCGCGACGAGCTCACGGAACGGGTCAACGAGCTGGCGGCCCGGGTGGCGCTGGTGCCGCCCGCCACCGCACAGCTCACCAAGGACTCGCTGAACCACACGGCCACGCTGATGGGCAAGGACGCGTCGTGGAAGTACCACTTCATGGCCCACCACTGGATGCACAACACCGAGACGGCCACCTCGGCCCTGAAGGCCCGACAGGAGAAGAGCTCGATGTCCGAGGTCTTCGCCGAGCACCGTGACTGACCGCCGTGACTGAC
>Ga0105047_10001057_pt1 | contig 48439 bp, 37 predicted proteins | sample MAT04_FD_78384 | JGI IMG/M metagenome (GOLD analysis project Ga0105047, IMG submission 78384) | Freshwater microbial communities from Lake Fryxell liftoff mats and glacier meltwater in Antarctica - MAT-04 (megahit assembly) | ecosystem: Environmental > Aquatic > Freshwater > Ice > Liftoff...
AGCACGCCCGCTAAGCCAGCGGACCCATTCAGTGATGACGCGTTGTTCCCGAAATCAACAGCCCCTAAGACGGACATGAACGCTGTTGCAGAGAACGCCACCGAGGAAATCGCCACCGAGGAAATCGCCACCGAGGAAATCGCGGCCGAGGAAATCGCGGCCGCAGAGAGCCCGGCCGTTGTCGCCGAAGCCCTACCCGTGGAGGAAACTCCCGTCGCCTTGGAAGAAAAGCCCGTCGACGAGAATCCCTACAGCGGCCTGACACTGGATGAAGATCCATTCACGAATCCCTCGGCATTGGTTGCCGCGTCGGCGGCACCTCGCGAAATTCCTGTCGACAACGTCGCACCCAAAACTCTGACCTCGGAAACAACTCCTCCCGCACTGTCGATTCCGCTCGACAGCCATACAGCTGGGGCAGAGGAGCCGCCCTTGGTCGTCGAATCGGTGGAGACTGGAAAACCTGTCCGACTCATTCCGGCTCCACGTTCGGGAAATAGTCAGACTCGCGCTAAGCAGGACATGATCGCCGCTCGTCAGGGGCTGAGAGGACTCAAGGGGTTCTGCCCGGTCGTCCTGCGAGAGGATCGCGACCTGGTCGATGCTCACAGCCAGTTCCGTGCGGTCTATAACAGCAAGACCTATTACCTGAGTTCGAGTCAGGCAGTCACAGCGTTCCACTCCGACCCTGCCAAGTATGCCCCAGCCTCTCGCGGCTGTGATATCATTCACCTGGCGATCACGGGTGAAGAGATCGAAGGCTCGCTTGACTACGCGGTCTGGTTTAAGGGGCGGCTCTATCTGTTCTCGTCCGCCGAGACGATGGATACGTTCGTCTCTTCTCCAAGCAGCCACAGCACTCTCGATTGAGACCAGCGTGTTCGATGCCGAGACACGGGCACCCACGAAAACACCGATCCGCTGACCTTGCCAGGCTTCACAGATTGCCGCTGTGAATGCCTCGCAGGGTCGGCGGATCGGTCATTCCTAGAACGGCCTCCAACCGGACAGAAACACGACCCCTTCCGGGACTGTCGACCCCTGTCGACAGTCTCAACGGAAGGGGGGGGTAGGGTTTGTTTCCCGCCGCGGGGTCAAGCAGTCCGTACGCGGGCAAAATCACGCTTACGCTCCAGCCGCCGCATCACGGCATACGCCACTCGGTCGGCGACTCGCGCCACAGCTGCCAACAGGCTGGTTTGCACTTCACTGACCGCGATGTCGGTGCCATCGTTCAGATGCACCAGCACGCGGCATTCCTGGTCGATCCCACCGCGCGGTCCGTTGTTGTCTCTCAGCGTCAACTGGACCGAATCGATCCGCGGCTCGAACCGCGATAACGCAAACTGGAGCTGCCGGTCAATGGTCTCCCGAATCGTGTCCGGCAGCTTCTCGCTCAGGCTTGTGATCATCAGTCGCATGGGGTTCATCCCGTTCAGAAGGGGACGCCCGGAGGGAGGGCATGACACCCTGTCGCACCCGATTCCGGGCTGTGGGAGAATTCTTCTCCGCCTCCTAACCATATGCACATGAAGCGACTCTTACGAGAAAAATCAAGGGATCGCCACCACCGATTTCTAGAAAAAGTGAACGAATGCCGATTGCAGACTTTTGTGGGGTGTCACGTGGGACAGTTGCCTTTTCGCCCCGCCGAAAGAGCGTTGTTTCGCAGAGCGAAAGACGACCGTCCGCGCGGTGGGCATCCCTCTTGGCGGCTTTCAGAATCACACGCACAGACAGATCCAGAACCGCACCAGAAACCACATTGCGTCCGACCCCGGGTCGGCATAACATCAACATCGCTTGATGCAACCCGAGTCGGCTCAGCGAGACTCCAATGTCGTTCCAATCATTCCCCCACAGACCAAAGCAGCCGGGCACACATTGCCCCGGTCCTCGTTCCCGGCGTGAGTTTCTCCGCGCGGGGATGTTGGGGATGAGCGGAATGGGGCTGTCTGACCTGCTGGCTGCGCGGGCCTTCGCAGGCCAAGCGTCTTCGCAGACCTCGCTAATCCTGTTCTGGATGTGGGGTGGACCCAGCCAGTTGGAAACGTTTGACCCGAAGCCCGAAGCTCCCAGCGACTACCGAGGTCCGTTTCAGGCGATTCAGACCCGCACCCCGGGGATCGAGATCTGCGAGATATTCCCTCGGCTGGCCGAGCGCATGGACAAGCTGGCGATCGTCCGTTCGCTGCACCATGAGATGTCGTCTCACAACGACGGAAGTATCGAACTCCTCACCGGAAAGACGCCCGTCGTTCCCGATCCGACTTCCACTGCCCGCTCGGATCATCCCGACCTCGGGATGATTACCAGCCGTTTGCGTGGCGTCCGTCGAGACGGTGTCCCGCAGTACATCGGCATCCCGACCCAGCCTTTTATGACGCAACCCGCCTATCTGGGGCTAAGCCACAAAGCGTTCGTCACCGGTGACCCGTCCGTTGAGAAATTCGCGGTTCCCAACTTGTCACTGGCAGCTGGGACGGACGTTTCGCGACTCGGGGAACGAGGGGCACTGGTTCAACAACTCGACCAGTTCAAGCGAGGTCTGGACCAGAGCGGTTCTTTGGAAGGCACTGACGAGTTTCGCTCTGCCGCGTTCACGATGCTCACCAGTCCAGCAGTCCGTGAGGCGTTCGAATTAGAACGCGAGTCCGCCGAGGTCCGCGACCGCTATGGTCGAAATCTCTGGGGCCAAAGCTGCCTGCTGGCCCGCAGACTGGCCGAGGCGGGGACCGGCGTGATCACGATCGATGCGCTTGCTCCGATCCCTGGCCAGCCGGTTTACTTCAGCTGGGATGACCACGCGAACGCTCAGAATGGCTGGGACTTGGCGACCGGCATGAAGCTGCGGGCAGAGCACATGGACCCGGCGATTTCCGCTCTCGTGGACGACATCCACGCTCGCGGTCTGGACAAGCAGGTTATGGTCGTGGCGGTCGGCGAGTTCGGCAGAACGCCGAAGCTCACGCATTCCAGCGGCTGCATGGGCCGTGATCATTGGCCCTCCGCGATGTCCGCCCTCGTGGCCGGTGGCGGAATCCGAGGTGGCCAAGTCATCGGTGCGACGACCTCGAAAGCGGAGTATCCCACGGAACGCCCGCTGAAACCTCAGGACCTGCTGGCGACGATTTACCGACACCTTCAAATTGAGTCGAGCCACGCCTTCCTGGACTTCGCCGGTCGACCGATCCCGATCCTCGGTGACGGCACCCCGATTCGTGAGTTGATCTAGACGCGGCTGAAACTCGCGGTGTGGAAATCAACAATGCCGATGGTGGATCAGCCTATCGACCTGCGGGAATGATACGCGGCCCGTTGTAGCCTTGTCCGTAGGGGCCGGAGGCTCGGTTGCCGCTGTTGTACTCGGCGGGGACTTGAGCTCCGGGTGAGTAGATCGCCGGAGGTTCGGCGGATTGGCCTCCCGACTGGGGAAAGCCCGATTGGTCAGAGCTGCCACCCTGCCAGCGCGAATCTCCATTCGAGCTTCCGTATCCACCATTCGAAGATGACTGCTCATCTCCCGATTGCGAGGAACGGCCTTGATACGGAGGTGGAGTGATGCGTGGCGTGAGCTGCTGCTGATTCCAGCCTGCTGACATCAGCTGGTTCGGGCTTCCGACTTGTGGCTGATTCGGCAGGCCATTGGCCGGGGTTGGAGTGTGGTTCCAGCCATTCGAATTCTGCTGGGCGGAGTTGTACTGCATGGTCTGCCCATACTGCTGTAAATCGGCGTTGATGCCGCTGCGGGGATCGAATCCCTGGACTGCATTCCCTGGGCTTGGGGAAGAGTTGCTTGGCGACTCATAGGACGACTGCTGTTGTTGGTACTGCGGCTGTGGATACTGAGGTGGCCCCTGTCGTTGAGACGGATTCGCCTGCTCCTGGTAGTTCAACCCTTGGCTCCCGAGCGGACTCTCGATGGGAATCTGCGGATTGAGCCGTTGCTGGAAATTCGGGTCGCTGAAGCTGCGACCGGACGGGGAGTTCAACATCCCCATGTTGTTGGGTCGAACCGACATTTCTCCAGATGGAGCGTGCATCAGCGAGTTGAGGTCATGCGGAGCGGCATCCATCGGGAGCATGCGCTGAGCCGCGGGAAACTGACCACCGTTCCAGGTGCTGCCGGTTCCTGGAGCCAGACGATTCCCTCCGTCCACTCGGGGGACAGAGATCGTCGGCACGTTGAACATCATCTCCGGTCCGCCCATGCCAGCCATTGCCGCTCGACGCTTGGCGTCTTCGGAAACGGGTGAGCTGTTCTGACGTGGGGCGGAGTTTTGGCCGTCTCTCTGAAGAGCGGGGTTTCCATCACTGTTCGGCACGAGCAGCGGCTGCTGTCCTTCCATCTGCTCGATCCCTTGATGTCGCTCTCCGGTTCGCGGGTCCATGCCGCGATCGTTCTCGTGCAAGGCATGCTCATTTGATCGCTGGCCGTCGGGCCCCGAGGCCTGCTGAATGTCATTGCGATTCTTGAATCCCTGCGACTCCGAGCGATCCGGGAAGAACGCATTCGCGGCGCGCTTGCCCTGAGGATAGATCTGTGGTTGCTGGGAAGTTGCCTGACCTTGAGGAGCGGCGTCGGCGTAGAATTGGCCGTTGTTCGAACGCAAGGAGCGCTGGCCGGGCTGTGCCGCAGGATCGCCCATCACGATCGGCGTATTGCTCGCTTGTTCGCGGCGATCTTGGACCATGCGGTACGCCTCGTCGCGCTCCTTGGCCAGCTGGACGAGTTCCGCTTTCATTTGTTCCATGGTCAGAGCGGGAGACGACGCCGATTCGAGCGCTGACTTCTTGCCTCGCATTTCTTCGACTCCCTGTTGGCGCGCATCGACCATGCGGTCTCTGAACTCATTCGTCGAGATGCCTTCTTTCTTTTGCCACGGCAGCTTGCCACTTTCTCCCTCTTTCGCCATGTCGGGGCGTCCGGCGGGGAAGAGCTGGGCCATCTCCTGGCGGACTTCGACTTCATTCATCACGCGGCGAAAGGTCGAATCGGCGAGGTTGTAGTTGCCTTGTTTGGCATAAACGTAGGCCAGATTCTTCGTGGCTTGCGTGTTGCTGGGATCGAGTTTGTTCGCCTTCACGAGAGTCCGTTCGCTCTCGGACAGCTTGTTTTGCAGGAGGTACGAGTACCCCAAGTCGCCGAGAATCTTGCCGTTGTCCGGGTCGGAATCGAGTGCGGCGCGATAGTGCAACTCTGCCGAGTCGTACTCCTTTTTTAGATCGCACACGATCGCCAGACCGTGATGCGATTCTGCATGGCCGGGTTCCTGGGCGAGTGCCTGTTCGTAACAACGGTGGGCTTCCGTCAAGTGGGCCGGACTGGCTTGCTTGTAGTATGCTGCCAGAGAATCCTGCCCCTTGTCCAGAAGTTGATCGAGCGTTCCACCCTGGGACTTGGACTTCGAAGGCGTTGGCAGGCCCGCTTTCTCATCGTCGCCATCGAGAATGGCCAGTACCGACTTCTTCTGATCGGACGACAAGTCATCGGGCTTGGACTTGTTGAAAAAGCGAGTCAAACTATTGCCCGACTGGCAGCCGCAAGCCAATAGCAATGCGCTCACAAGGAGTGCGCGGGAGCGCCATGGCCGAGGGGTCACTGGCGGAACAGGGGAACTCAACTCGGAGCCCGAGAGGAAGTCCGTGATCAGCGTGCATCGCCGCATCGAGGTCTCCGGGGTCATGTTTGTTCTCGGCAGGGGAACGTCGCCCGCTCATCGCGGGACATTGAGGCGAAACCACGGGACTGCCCCGTACTCTCTTCGATCAATCTGGGCGTGAAGCCCATGGATCGCCGCGAGAAAGTTCTTCTCGCACTCTCGGCTTGTAAGACGGCTGTCAGAACGTGTCGAGAGGGAGTTTGCAGGTTCAGGCAGCGAGAATGGCGGTTTTGTCATTTTGACTCAGAAACTGAGAGTTGTACGGACAACCCCTCTTTCCCCAACCGGCAGATTTTGCTATTTCACCCGCACACACGCGGCGGAATCGGCGGACTGGGAAGGTCAACTGGAGGACCTTCGAGCACCACCACACCTCCTCCGCAGGTCACCAAGGAGTCGGACCGTGCCCAGAAAAGGACGTCTGGTACAACCTCGCCACATCTTCCCGTGGATCGCCGCACCTTATATTGAGATGCTGCGGATTCTCTGGCGGATCGAGCGGTTCTTCTTCCTGCCCATTAAGTATTTGCAGGCGTGGACGGTCTCGGCCATTTTCGGCGTGCTGGGAGTTCTCTTCTCGGTGGCGCTGTTCATCCCGCGACTGACCGGGACGTATGTGGAAGCGTCACCCGCTGGGGTCCGCCGTCCGGCCATCCGCTGGTCGGACATGCCGGAAATCCCAGAGGAAGATCTCGCCTTACCCGCTGGGTATGCCCCCCAGCACTTGTCCGTCGAGAAGTTTAAGTGGCTGCGGTTCCGAGAGAATTTCGATCAAGATCAGATCGTCAAGACTCACTCTCAGGCCCGACGACCCACGAGGTCGTCGATCGCGCAGCGAGACTCCTGGACTCGACATCTGGCTGTCCGGGAAGAACAAGACGAGCCACGATTTTCCTCTTACCTCCGTCATGCCCGAGTCTGGGACAACACGCTCCTGCCCCAGCTTCCCGAGTACACGTACGACCCCGATGTGCGCGACATCCGCGCCCTCACCATCAAAAATCCGACACTCTTGATTGAGAAGTATGTCCCGCCGGTGCAGTCTCCGGATGAGCCCCTGACCTATACCATCACCGTGACCAACAACGGCGATGAACCAGTGGAGTCGGCGATCGTCACCGAGGACATCGACATCAGTCGTGTGATCGACTGCGAACCCCGGGCCATGGTTTCCGCGGACTCGAAATCGCTGATCTGGGATCTGGCAAAGTTGCTCCCCCACGACACGCACGAGCTGCGCGTGACGATCCAGCCCGACAAGCGGCGGTCCATTACCCAGGAGACGCTGGTCTCGTTTTCCTCGGCAGCTGTCATCGCCGAGACTCGATTCCGCGAGCCCGCTCGTGAACCCGAACCAGTCGTCCCAGAACCCGTGGTGCCCGAGCCCGTAAAGCCCGAAGCACTCCCCGAACCTGTCACCCGTCCCGCTGTCCCCGGACAGCCGCAGTTGGTCCTGGAGTTCGACCCACCGAATTCCGTCAAGGTCGGGGAAGAGTTGAATGCCTACTACACCATCACCAATGTGGGCACTGCCGACGCCACAGTTATCCGCTTGCTCGTCGAGGTCCCCGCGGAACTGCGACATCGCTATGGCGAATTGGTGGAACACAAGATCAGCCGGCTGGCTCCGAATGATTCGCGTCGCGCGTTGTTTGCCGCACTCGCCGAGGGATCGGGGCGGCTGCCGCTCCATTGGTCACTGGAGTCGAACGAACTTGATACACAATCGGACGCGGAGTGGCTCGCCGTATTGCCAGCTCCAGCGCCGACACCGATCGAGTCGGCTCCCGTGAAGAGCTCGATCCCGCAGACAGACCCGACTCCCCTGACTCGCGAAACACTCCCCACCCCGACAGAGAACGTGACTGACTCCGATCAACTGACTCCGTCTCTGCCCGGAGATGTTCCGGCGGCTTCCTTTGGAACGCGATCGCTGACCGAACCGTCCTCGATCCCCTCTTGGTCTGATCCCGTTCTCGGCGACGAAGCGGTTCCTGCGGTTGATTCAAGGTCCACGCTTCCCATCGAGCCCCAACTGGCTCCGGATGCCGAACCTCGCTTCAACACGGAGATCGACACACCTGCCGAGCCATTCAACACACCACTCAATGAGCCGTCCTTGCCCAGCACGGTTCCTCCGTCGTCGTTACCCGTCGAGGGGAATGAGGGGATTAAAGCTCAATGAGATCTCGGCTGAGTTGCAGCATAGACATCCGGTGCTCCGAAAATGGAATCTCGTGCGATTCAGTTCAAGCCGGGAGAGCGAAGCTCCTGCTGACCCGAAATTTGGCTGGGACACAGCCATCGTGAAATCAATTCCCAGCGGTCAGACCGCTTTTTCTCAATGACTCAAATACCGCTCCGGCGAATCTCGCGCTGCATCGGTCTGGCAGACGCCCACCAAAATCGCTTCGGTGCTTCGCTTGCGTTTACTTCCCCTGAGCCAGACGCCAGAATCGAGCAATGCGCGGGGCGAAGCCTCGAAACAATTCATCCAGACTGTGAGTGGCTCCATGCAGCGTCTGATTGCTTTTCTGACCTTTTTCGGTCTTTCGTGGGTTTCGAGTTCAGTGGTGCGGGGCGAAGCTCCGCTGGTGGTGAACCCCGGCGACAAGGTCGTCGTGATCGGGAACACGTTCGCCGAGCGGATGTCATTCTTTGGGCATTACGAGACCCGGCTGCATGCGCGCTATCCGCAGCACAAGCTAGTATTCCGCAACCTGGGGTGGTCGGCGGATGAGGTCGCGCTGCGGCCCCGGCAGCAGGCGTTCGACGATCACGGCCACCGGCTCGAAGACCACAAGCCACAGGTCATTATCGCCGCCTTCGGGTTCAACGAGTCGTTCGGCGGTGAGAAGGGGCTGCCGAAGTTTGAGCAGGAACTCACCGACTTCATCAAGACCACGACCACAACGAGCTATGACGGAAAAGCACCGCCGCGATTGGTGCTGCTCTCTCCCATTGCGAACGAAGACCGCACCGACCGCAAGATCCTCGCGGGGACTTGGAACAACGCCCGGCTCGAAATCTATACCGCAGCAATGCAGAAGATCGCAGCGGCGAACAAGGTCGCCTTCGTCGACCTGTTCCATCCCACGCAAAAAGTGTTTGCAGCTTCGACAGCGGCCCAGAAGTACCTGACGATCAATGGTGTCCATCTCAGCGATGCGGGCTACGCAGCCCTCGCTCCGATCATGGACGAAGCCCTTAGCGGTGTGGCCCCGGCCCCCCAGTGCAACCTCGAACAGCTCCACGCTGAGGTCCAGGAGAAGAACAACCAGTTCTATATGGACTATCGCGCCGTCAACGGGTGCTACATCTATGGTCAGCGGAAGACGCCGTTCGGTGTGGAGAATTTCCCTGCTGAGTTCGCCAAGCTGCGAAAGATGATCGAAGTCCGTGATGGCCGCATCTGGCAGGTCGCGAATGGAGGCACGCCGCCTCAGCACATCGACGACAGCGGAACTGGCGACTTCGTGAACACGGCGACGAACTTCAATACGGAAGTTCACCTCACCTCTCCAGAGGAAGCGAAGGCCAGCTTCACGCTGCCGCCCGATTTTGAAATCTCGTTGTATGCCAGCGAAGTCGACTTTCCCGACCTGAAGGACCCGGTCGCCATCACCTTTGATAAGCAGGGCCGTTTGTGGGTCACGACGAATCCGTCTTATCCCCAGTACCTGCCGGGGACGCCGCCCGATGACAAGATCCTGATTCTCGAAGACTCTGACCACAATGGCCAAGCTGATAAGCAGACGGTCTTCGCGCGGGGCCTGCACCTGCCGATCGGGATCGAACTGGCTGACGGCGGGGCGTATGTCTCGCTGCAACCGAACCTGCACTTCCTCAAGGACACGGACGGCGACGACATCGCCGATACGAACGACGTCATCCTGCATGGGTTCGACACCGCCGACTCGCACCATTCGATCAGTGCCTTCGAAGGCGGGCCCGGTGGTGAAATGTATTTCCAGGAAGGCACCTTTCACTTCTCTCAGATCGAAACCCCGTACGGCCCACAGCGAGTTCGCGACGCCGGCGTGTTTCGCTACGAGCCGAAGACCGAGAAGCTCGATGTCTTCGTCTCGTACGGCTTCGCCAATCCTTGGGGACACTGCTTCGATGACTGGGGCCAGGACTTCGTGGCGGATGCTTCGGGCGGGGCCAACTACTTTGCAGCTGCGTTCTCGGGCGACCTCGACTACCCGAGGAAGCACCCGAATATGAAAGAGTTTCTCGTCAAGCAGTGGCGACCGACCAGCGGTTGCGAGATCGTGGCCAGCCGGCACTTCCCCGCCGACATGCAAGGGGACTTCCTCATCAATAACTGCATCGGATTCCAAGGGACGCTTCAATACCGCTTCAAGAAGGACGAGAAGCCCTACTCCGGCTTTGCAGCTGACCCAGTCGAGCCATTGGTCCGGTCGTCTGACCCGAACTATCGGCCCGTCGATCTGGTGCTGGGGCCGGACGGAGCGCTGTACATTGCGGACTGGTTCAACCCGTTGGTCGGGCACATGCAGCACTCGCTGCGAGACCCCAACCGCGACCACGTGCATGGCCGCATCTGGCGTGTGAGTCACAAGAAGTTGCCGCTGGTCGAGCCTGCGAAAATCGTCGGTGCCACAATCGAGGAGTTGCTGGCGACCCTCGACCTCCAGAAGACGCCGGAGTTGCGGACCCGGGAGAAGGCCCGTCTTGAACTGCGTGAGCGCGACGAGGCCCAAGTCATGGCCGCTGTCGACCAGTGGGCCGCCGCTCAGACGGGTGAGGATAGTGCCACGCAGCACAATCTGCTCGAGGCCCTGTGGGTCAAACAGCAGCATGACGTGGTCGATGTGGCACTGCTCAAGCGGGCCTTGGCTTCGAAGGAGCCCAAGGTCAGGGCCGCTGCCACCCGCGTCCTGTGCTACCAACGCGACCGCGTGCCCGAGGTGTTGAGCGTGCTGGAGACTCTCGTGAGCGACGAGCATCCACGCGTCCGCCTCGAAGCGATCCGCACCCTCAGCTTCTTCGACAGCCAAGCCGCCTTGGATGTCGCAATCCAGTCCCTGGTTCACGAGCAGGATGACTATCTGGAGTACGTGCTCAAGGAGACGACGACGACCTTGGATGAGCGGATCAAGGGGGGGGAGGGGAAGTAAGAAGTTTTCAGTCATAGGTATTCAGGAAGAATGCACCTTCGGTTTTTTCTGACTGACCACTGAAAACTGATGACTGACAACTTCGACTCGGAGTCACCATGCAAAACCGAGAAATCCTCATCGGAGTCACGGGCGGGATCGCGGCTTACAAGGCGGCTGACCTGGTGAGCAAGCTCGTGCAAGCTGGGGCGAAGGTCTCGGTGGTCATGACAGCTACGGCGAAGCAGTTCATTGGGGCGACCACGTTTGAAGCTCTGACGGGTCGGCCAGTCTACGAGAGTATTTTCCTCCCCGAGGAGCACCATCTGGGCGAGCATATCGGCCTCGCCCGGCGGGCGGAGTTGTACGTGATTGCCCCCGCCAGTGCGGATTGCCTGCACAAGCTGGCCCAGGGGGCGGCGGACGATCTGGTGAGCTTGCTCGCAATGACCACGACTTGTCCGATTTTGCTCGCTCCGGCCATGAACAATGAAATGTGGATCAAGCCCTCGGTCCAGCGCAATGTCAAGCAAGTCCAAGCCGATGGATTGCATACCATCGGCCCGGCCGATGGCTGGCTGAGTTGTGGTGCGACTGGACCGGGGCGGATGGCGGAACCCGTGGAGATCGTGGCAGCCTGCCGGAAAATGCTGCCGCGATAGTCGGGAGGGAAAGGCGACTCTCCCCAGAAATGCAGAAATCGATTGACCCAGCGTCTCCCTCGACTAGCATGGCATCCAACAGCCGTTCCTGAAGTAGAGTCCTTGCCATGCACCCGACCAAGAAACCTCGCACTCTCCACGATGGCGACATTACGATCATCGACTTCGAGGATGAGTTCGAACATCTCGGCGAGGATGTCATGCCAGCGGTCGCGACGGCGGTCGATGATGCGGGTCAGGCTCTGGTCCCCAAGGTGCTAATCGATCTGACCAGCGTCCGATTCTTCGGCTCTTCGTTCATCGAAGTGCTGTACCGACTCTGGAAGCAGATGGAGAGTCGTGGCGGGCGGTTTGTGATTTGCGGCCTGCATCCGTATTGCGGAGAGGTCTTGCAGGTGACGAACCTCGATAAGCTGTGGACGATTACGCCCGACCGGGAATCCGGACTGGCCGCACTGCGAACCACTGCTTCGGCCAAGCCTTAAGCCCGCCTCCGCGTATCGAGACGACACCACTTGGCCGCGCCCCGCTCTCGCCGCGAATCTCCGACTCCCACAGAGGATGCTGTTCGTTCTCGCGACTGGTCGGTGATCGCCTTAGCGGGATTAGTCGGAGCACGATTCTTCCTGCCGACCGAATCCTCAGCCGAGGGAGAGACACTCTGGCTGGCCGTGTTGACACTGTTTTATGTAGCTGCTCAGCATTTCTTCCGCTGGCGAAATGGAGAGGGGCCGCGTCCACTTGATCGGGTCGACGCCGCGATGTTGGCGCTGGTGGTTGCTCACTTGGTCTCCTCGGGAGCAGTCGTCCTGGGGGCGGGGCAGAAGCGAGCGGCCATCAATCTGGCATGGGAATGGTTCGCGTCGCTTCTGTTGTGGTTTGAGTTTCGCAAGCGGTTTGAAGGTGGTCACGGCGGAACCTTAATCCGAACAGTGCTGGCCTTACTCGTCGTACTGGCGGCGTATGGCATCTGGCAGAACCAGGTTTGGTACCCCCAGAACGCAGCTATGGTGGACGAGTGGGTGTCGCTGCACGAGCGCGTCACGTCGCTGACTCGCGAGGAAGCGGCCCGACTCCATGATCTCGAAGGATTTCTGGGCAGCGATTTCACCTCAGCCACCGGCGGCGCACTGCGAATGCTCATCGACCGGATTCGCAGCAGCACCGAACCGATCGGCTGCTTTGCTCTCGCGAACTCACTGTCGGGGTTGCTCGCCGTCGGACTCTGGCTCGGACTCGCCAGCGGTCTGTCACTGATTCGCAGACCCGTTAACCACGATCCGACGTTCATTCCGGGACTGCTCCAGAAATGGGGACCCCAGCTGATCGTAGTCGCTGTTTACGGCGTTCTTGCGTTATGCCTGGTGATGACGAAGAGCCGCACGGCGTTTCTGGGGGTGCTGGTCGCGGGTGGTGTCTACTTGTTCGTGCATCGCACCGGGAGGCGGTTTCGGCAGGGCGCGATTGCGGCGATCACGGTCGTGATCGCCGGACTGGCGATCATGTCGCTGGCCCTGCTGACGGGACTTATCGACCAGCAGGTGATCTCCGAGGCTCCGAAGTCGCTGAAGTATCGACTGGAATATTGGGCGGCCACGGCACAGATCATCGTCGATCACATCTGGCTGGGCTGTGGTCCGGGGAATTTTCGAGCGAACTATCTGCATCACAAGTTGGCGGGGGCGAGTGAAGAGATCCTCGACCCGCACAATCTGCTGCTGGACGTGTGGGCGAATGCGGGAGTGGTCGCATGGGCCGGTCTACTGGCTCTGTTGATCTGGGGCGTCCGGGCCGGTTGGCGGGCGGTCGTGGCGGAGTCGGAATCGATGAGCGGGAAACGTCCGCTACCGCTGTTGCGCTGGTCCGAGGGGGTCCAAGCGGCACTGGCGGGACCAGCGCTCGTGATCTTCCAACAGGTCGCGTTTGGAGCGGGGGCCGACGGGCGGATGTGGGTCTTTCTGATCGCGAGCCCCTTCGTGGGAGGTTGGGTGACCGCGATGTCCTCGGGACTGAAACGGGCTCCGCTCTGGGCAGCATGGATTGCCCTTTCCATTCATTTGTGCGGAGCGGGCGGGATCGCGATGCCCGCGATCTTCCAGCTCTGGTCGCTGTTGCTCGCTTGTCTGGTCACCGCTCCGCAACGACTGCTCGCGGAGCCGGTCGAGACTCCCGAGCCTGCGAACTCCCCCGGCCTGGCGCTGCCCATTTCTCTGGGAGTCGCGGTGGGCTGCCTCGCTCTCGGGATCGTTTGCGTTCGAACCACGCTGTTGCCGAACGTGTTGTGCCGAGCCGAAATCTCATTGGCGATGAATACGATGGCTTCCAGCGGACGGAGTGATCGCGCCGCTCAGCAACTGATCGCCGCAGCCGAGATCGATCCACTGAACCCCGAGCCGTGGGTGTTGCTCATGCACTTGCGAGCGAAACCTGAGTCCGGGGCACTGGCCCAGGCGGCACTCGAGGCAGGCATTGAGGCGATACTCCGCAACCCGGAGAACCCGATGACGTATGAGCTGTTGGGCAACCTTTACACAGCTGTGGAGCCGCCAGCGGATGCTTCACGAGCGGCGGCGATTGAGTGGTATCGCGAAGCCGCGAAGCGTTACCCGAATTCGTCCCGGCTGCGAGCGTCGCTGGCGATCGGCTGGCATGCTGCGGGTCGTCATGAGGCCGCAGTGAAGGAAGCCGCGGTGGCGTTGAGGCTCGATGATTTGAACCAAGCCGCCGGGCATGTCGACAAGGTGTTGCCGCCCGAGCGGCGAGAGATATTGGAAGCGATTGTCGAACAGGCTTCCCGAACACGCGGGAAGGCGAAGCCACTGCGGTGAGCTCGTTCACGGGCGACATCGAGGCGGATCGGCAGCGAGCGCCGGACGTCAGTCCGTCGTGCATGCGGTGCGTGATCACTTCACCCGCACTTCGCTCCAGTATCTGTGTCAGCCGTCGTTTTTTTGTGAGAGTGTGTGCTCCGAGATCAACGGCCCGCGAACACGACGGACGTGCGGCGCTCGCTGTCAAGCCGCTGGATCACACCAGTGAAGGGTCGAACGCAAGACGACTGGGCTCGCGATGACGAAGGGGAAGCGACCAGATAAGCCGCCGACCCTGCCTACCGGCGAGCTTCCGCCCGGCCAGTCACTGAGCCTTGTCCCGCGTTGCCGTTCTGAAGAACCTGGCGGCCACGACCGGTGTAGAAGTCGGACAGTTGGATAACTGCTGGTCCCAGCAAGAACAGATACACCGCAGGCAACAGGCAGAGCACCGTCGGGAAGAGCAGCTTGAACGTGGCCGAGGTCGCTTTCTCGTCGGCCCGTTGACGCATCGTTTCCCGCATGCTGTCGGAGTAGTCGATCAGGGCGTCGCTCATGCTCGTGCCCATGCGGTCGGTCTGGATGATGAGCGACGTGAAGGAGTGAACTTCCGGCACGTCGACTCGCTGGCTGAAACCGGTCAGAGCTTGCTGCATCGAGCCAATTCGGGACTGCTCGGTGACGATTCGCAGCTCCTTGGCCAGAGCTGGGTAGACCGGCTCCAGATCGTTCCCCACTCGGCCCATGGCCTTGGGAACGGTCATTCCCTGGCTGACGCACATGTTGATCAGGTCGAGCATATCGGGCATCCCGTTGCTGATTTCTTTCAGGCGAGCCGCAGCCTTGCTGCTGACGAAGAGGGTCGGCAATGCATATCCGGCAATCGGCAGACACACCAACGCGCCGACCAGGTAGGTCTCGAAACGTGGGGGACCGAACACCAGCAACAGACCACACACAATGACCGGCAGGAAGATGCCGAGATAGCGGACCGCTGCCAGATTGTGCCAGGCATTGCGTCCGTAGTAACCCGCATTCTGGAGGGTTCGAGTGAGTTCGCGACGACGGTCATCCGACTCCGGGAGCATTGAGGAAAGCGTGGTCGTGATCGGACCGAAGACCAGATCCGTGCCGTCCCCCAGGGCCGACTCGTCGATTTCTGCGGCTTCCGCGTCAGACTTGGCTTGTTGGGCGACACGGCCAGCGGTGACGTAATCGGTATTCCAGATCCCAGAGCCGGTGGACTGCTTTCCGAAGATGCGCGAACGACTGCCCTCGGGAGTGATCCGCGAGGTCGTGACGTCATCATGAATCGAGGCGATCGTATCGCGAGTGACTCGTCCGGCGGCGGCTGGCACCGCAGCCACCAGAGGAGCTTTCCGGATGGGCGGCGGCTGAAGAGGGCTGGGAGTGGGGTCGGTTTCGGAAGCCACTGCCCGATTCAGGATGGAGCTGGACTTGCGGTCTGGTCGGCGGCGAATGGCGGGGTTCTCCTGACGAGAGCGCCACGCTTTGTAGATGATCCGCAGAATCAGGATCACCGACAGTGCGATCATCAGAGAGACGATTGGAAAGTTCTTCATCGCGGAATCCGTAAGTCTGAGAATGAATGCGATGTGGGAGAGGGTCGAGCCAGTCGAGGCCATCGACCCAGTCGAGGCCATCGAGCCAGTGGAGATTGCGAGTTACGTCTGCTTGCTCGATTGCAGGATGCGGAGCACCACGAGTGAACCGATGATCTGCAGGATGATGGCAGCGACCATCGATCGGAAGCCCCACGTCGAGTCCATCAGCTTCTGCAAGTAATCCGGGTCTCGGTAGATGAAGAACAGGATGATCCCCGGAGGGAGCAAGATCATCATGAGAGCCACAGCACGGCTGGCGGAAGTCGCAGCGGCCAGGCGACCCTGGAACTGGATGCGGTCGCGGATGGTCGCCGAGAGTCGCTGGAGGACGTGTACCAGGTCGCCCCCCGTTTCTCGGTGGACGCCTAGCGCTGTTGCCAGAACGCTCGTGCTGACGAGTCCTGTGCGGATCGGCAGTTCTTCGAGGGCTTGCGACAGCGGCAACCCGAAGGCGATGCGGTCGGTGCAACGACGAAGTTCCTCACCCAAAGGCGCAGGGGTATCGTTGGCCACGACTTGCAGACAAGCTTCGAGGCTGCGACCAGTCTTGGCGGCGCGGGACAGCTCGTCCACCATGGGAGGCATCTGGTTCATCATGACGGTTTGACGACGGGACCGCATGATGACGGCGATTACGATCGGAGCCAGGAATCCAAAGAAGGCCGCGATCGCCGTGGTAATCAGATTCTCTTGCAGGACGAACACCAACCCGCCCAAAGCCACTCCGGAGCACAGGCTCAGGGCCAGCACCATGCTGGGTGAGAGCCCGATGCCGGACTGGATCATCAGTAGATCAAACCACGAATTGATGCTGTTACCCATGTCGTCCGATTCGCCGGTCGCGTAGGTCTCCTGCTCACGCAGGATGCCTCCGAACTCGGGATGGGGAGTGATGACTTCGCTGGACATATCAGCCTCGGGTCGGATCAGTGGGACAGACATTCCTGTCTGTCGGTGTCGAGAGGGAACCAGGAAAGCAGACAGGAATGTCTGCTCTACGGGGGCGAATCAGGAGAAGATCGAAGTGGCTTCGAAGCCGGACTTCAGCTCGCGAGCTGCAAAGAGCTTCGGGTTCACATCGATCCCTCGGGCGGCGATGCGACGGGCACATTGGGGTTCGTAGCCGGTGGCATAGAACGAACCGAGCATCCGACCTGCTCCGTCCACACCGGCCATCCGGTAAACGAAGATATCTTCAATGTCGAACTCGCCGTTGGTCACGCCGGTCAATTCGGAGACGCGGGTCACCTTCCGTTCTCCGTTGGCCAGACGGGAGACATGCAGGAAGATCTGAATCGCCGAAGCGATATACTGACGAGCGACGCGAGTCGGCAGCTCGGCTCCCGACAGGGCGATCATCAGTTCCAGACGTTGCAGGGCATCGCGGGTGTCATTGGCGTGGACCGTGCTCATCGAGCCGTCGTGGCCGGTGTTCATGGCTTGCAGCATGTCGAGCACTTCGCCGCCGCGAGCTTCACCGACGATGATCCGGTCTGGTCGCATACGCAGCGAGTTTCGCAAAAGGTCTCGCGGGGAAACCATCCCCTTGCCTTCCACGTTTGACACGCGGGTTTCGAGGCCGACCACGTCCGCCTGTTGCAGCTGGAGCTCGGCGGTTTCTTCGATCGTGATGACGCGTTCGGTCGCGGGGATGAACCGGCTCAAGTTATTGAGCATGGTCGTCTTACCGGCACCGGTACCACCCGACAGCAGGATGTTCATGCGGCCTCGGACGCACTGGATCAGGAACTCGGCCATTTCCGGGGCGAGGGTGCCCATGCGGACCATGTCTTCGAACTGCATAATCTTGGACTTGAACCGGCGAATCGACAGCGTCGGCCCGCGCAGGGCCAGTGGTGGAATGACGGCGTGCAATCGCGATCCATCGGGCAGCTTGGCATCGACCATCGGCGAGGTTTCGTCGATGCGTCGACCGGCCTGACCGACGAGCCGCTGGATGAAGTGCAGCAAGTGCGCGTCGTCCGCGAACTTGACATCGGTCCGCTCGAGCAGACCGTTCCGCTCGACGAACACGGTATCATGTCCATTGACCAGCACGTCGCTGATCTCCGGATCGTCCATCAGCTCCTGGAGTGGTCCGAAGCCGTAGATCTCATCCATGAGTTCTTGAACCATCAGGTCGCGATCACGACCGGTGAGGTTCGCTTCGGGACGGGCACACAGGTGAGTGGCCAGACCTTTCAGCTGCTTGCGGAACTCCTCGTCGCCGAGTTCCCCCGACTTCGACATGTCGATGGAGTCGACAATCTGGCGGTGGAGCTTGGTCTTGAGTTGTTGGAAAGTCCGACGGTTGTCGACGCCCATGGCAGGTGGTCCTGTCAAACGGTCTGGGGAAGCTCCTCGCGCGGGTCGATGAAGACGCGCGGTGTCACTGAATCAGTGGCTGAGGAACAGTTTGAAGATGTACGGGTTGGCCTGCTCATCGCCGGTGCCGCTGATCCAGGCGGCATCGTGATTGGCAAGCAGAGCTGTGCGAGTGGCGATCACGGCTGGCTGCACGGTGATGTGCAGCTGTTGCCCGCCCGCGTCTTCAATGGCGAGGATGCGAATCCCGACCAGGTTGACGAGGGCAGCGTGACCGATGGTTTTAGAGGTGGCTTTGTGGTCGAGGTAGAGGCCGCAGATGCGGGGCTGGCCGATGAGGTTGTGCAGCTCATCCTCCGCGGGGCCGACCAGGGAAGCATCCGTGTCGAGAGTCTGTGGTCCCTGATCGGTGCGGAATTCTTCTCCGAACGATTTCAGGTGGGCGACGGTCCAACCGGTTTTGACTTGGCGAGCCACTTGGGTTTCATGGAGTCCATTCCCGATGTCCATCGTCAACAAGTTGACCTTGGCCGCTTCGTCTTCGGTGGCACTCGGAGAGGCAGTGTGCAGGAGAATCTCGTGGATGCCGTCGGCGCCCTCGGTGACTTCTCCGGTGAGTGAGTCGTACCCGAAGCGATCTGGTCCGAGCCGCATCTCGACTTGACGCTGCCAGGTATCTTGGCGGCGGGGATCGACATGAGTGTGGAGGATCGCCAGCGGGAGGGCGGGGACGGGTGAGCGGTCGTTCGGCTGGACACCGATGATGCGATTATCGACGCTGGCTTCGGCCATCGCCTGGGCATCGCCAGTGGTGTTCGAGGTGAGTCGACGGAAGAAGAGGGCGACGGGATTCCCGCGACTTCGAAGACGAGCCGCCCGCACCACGCACGTCGTGGGGCGCTCGGTGTCGGCGATGAATTCAGCCTGCCCGCTCTCGGAGGACATCTCGATGGTCCCGATTTGGACATCCCCATCCTGACCATCCTGCAGGTTGACGCCCGTCCCGACTGAGAAGTTCTTCTGTCCGATGGCGATCGCAGCGTCACGCGCCAGGGTCGTCAGATCGATCTGTTCCGAATGCAGGCGGGCATCGGTCGCGAGCTGCCCTGCTCCGGCGAGGGCGGCAGCTTCGGCTGCGGCCTGCAGTTCCACTTGAGCCGCATCAAGCCAGAGTCGATCGAAGACCAGAGCGAGACAGGCTCCGACGACCAGGATGGCCATGGCGACAAACATGACGATGCTTCCACGCCGGTGGCGTGAGGGCGAAGCGAGTCGGTTTGTTCGCAGTGACAACACGGGGAGTCTCTTCTGTTCGAAGGCAGTCGTCTTTGAACCGGAACCATTCCGATTCGCTTCTTTGACCAGTCTGACAGGACCGACAGACCGCCGCCGATCTGGAGTTCGGCGGGGTCTGCGTGTGACGCATCAACTATGGATTGCCTTCAGGATTTCCAGCACCGGCACCGTTGCCAGCACCGCCGAAGCCAGGACCGTTTCCGGCACCCGCAGCAGTACCTGTTCCGCCGAATCCAGCGGCTGAGTCACCGGCGGAACCCTGTGGCACGGAGTAGAACCCGTTGCTGAATCCGCCGTTGTATCCCCCGCCTCCATTACCACCGCCGTAGCCGCCGCCGCCGCCGTAGTCATCGCGACGACGATCGATCGGAGGTGGAGGGGGTTCGTTGTTGCCGTTCATTCCGCCGCCGTAAACGTCTCCACCGTAACCACCATACCCGTAGCCATTGGCGTACATCGGGCGGTTGTAGTCGAAGCGTTCGATGGCGTAGCGATCACTACGCAGGCCATCCTTAAAGGTCTGCAACCGGCGGCTCGCTCCGGAGAAGATCTCTGTCACGGTCGGCCGGACTTGCTCACTCTTCTTCTCTTCCAGAGGCTTCAGGCCCAGGATCTCGTCGAGGTACGCCCGGTCCTGATCGCGGAGTGCAAACTGGTTCTCAGCCTTGCCATCGGGGTTGTAAACGAGCGTCATCTGGCCCTTCTTGCTGGCGAGCAGCAACACATTGGCGTGGTCAGGGGTCATTTCGAGGGTGACCGTGTTTTGACCACGAGTCGCCGTCGTCTCGTTCGTGCTGCTGATACTGCGGTTCATCCCAATCACGCGAACCCCCTTGAACAACGTCATAATCATGCCGCCGTTACGGGCTGCATCACGTTGCCAGGCGGGCACAAAGTGGATGTCCACATGATTGCCAGCTCGCACGAGTCCATCGACCGCTGCGGTTCCATCGGCCAACGAGATGGTGACGGCTCGCATGCCGGGGCTGACATCGAGCGGAGGACCGTCGTTCGGAGCGAATAGGTCGAGGGTGCTGATCGCCTGGGCCGCCTTGATCTTCGTCTTCACGATGCGATCGAGCAGGACGCGATCACTCTTGACGATGTCGCGGGTCAGCTTCGACGACAACAGCTTGCCGATCGCCAAGTGAGCCTTGGTGATCTTGGTTCCGGGTTCGAGGTCGGCGATGGCCATGGGCACATCGATCAGTTGATCGACGACCGGAGTCTCATCGCGAGCCAGCAGCTTTTTGCCGACATAGGCCAGCACAAGGCCGCCGATAATCAGCAGCATCAGCAGGGTGAGAGTGGCAGGTGACAAACGTTTCACTTCAAGGTCTCCAGAGGTTCCAGACGTGCGTGTGTGGAGGTTGTGGGTAGTGACGATCCGTCGTCCGACTTGACTCATTCCTTCGCCATGCGTGTTTCACAAAGCAGTTCACGACCATTCAGGCTGTAGCCAATCAGCCAGAGCAGGTCCGGAGAGGCAGTCGCCATCGGGACCTCAACGGCCACGCTGACTTCGTCACCGGTCTTGTGTCCTAGATCCATCAGCACTCGAGCGTGGGGAGCGAGTCGCCCGCCGAGCGAGTACCGGACTTCGGCTTCTACAGATTCTTCCGTGGCTCCATGGAGTCGAGCCGCTCGCGCTCCTGCTCGACTGGCTTCCACGACGTCTCCGCGAGCGAAGAACAGCAGCGAGAATTCAAGCAACCCGAACAGCAGAACGGTCAGAATCGGGAGCGTGAGCAACAGCTCAGCACTCAGGATGCCGCGCCGTGGTCGACCAGATTGGATTGTGTTGGATGTTCGCAGCATCACGCGGCCTCCACGGGCTGGGTTTGTACCGGAGCCGCAGGGGCCAAGGCTTGAGGCTTGTCCAGAGTGGGCAGCTTCCAGGCCATGACGATCCAGGTGGCGACGCAGACGGGAATGGCGTAAGCCATGATGCGGCGGCGTTTCTTGTCGTCGGTGGTTTCGGCTTTGGGCTTTCCGTCTGCGGTCTTGGCTTTCGCGAGGTACTCGGTCTTCATGCCGCGAACGCCTTTGGTGAAGACACTCCACAGGACGATGACAGTCGTTCCGACGATCACGGTCGCTGTGCTGGAGATCAGCACCAGCAGAGTCAGTCGGTAGCCCAGCCAGACGCTGAGGGCGCCCATGAGCTTGACATCACCGCCGCCTCCGCCGCCGACGATCCACAGGACGAACAGCACGCCGAAGCCGACGAGAAATCCGCCCGCGGCGTTTCCGATGCCCGGCCACCCATGGAATACCGCCTGGTACACCCAGCCCGCGAAGAACACGGGGAGCGTCAGGTTGTTGGGAATTCGGTGCTGGCGGTAATCCCAGATGGCTGCGATCGCGGTGAACAGGCCCACCACGACCACCAGAATCCAGGAAGCAAGGCTCAACTGAGGCATCAAGGTTCTCATCTCTCGCGGTAAATCGAGACAATGGTTCGAGTCTATGGTGCAAACCTAACACACGTTGACGAACGAGGCGGTGCGTGTTGCCGAACCGTTACATTTTTCCTCGCCCGCATTGTTCTCCCTGACGAATACAACAGTAGATGTGGACTGTCTCGCCAAATCCACATTGGCGGGAATCGCTTGAGGCTGCCGATACGACCGGGATAGTCCCTAGAATCGGCAGCGGGGACGGTTCAGAGAAGGTTCATCACGATTCGCCGCTGGCAAGATTCATAAGACCGACATGAACGCTCCAATCGTCAGGGGCTGCCCACGACGAGGCTCGTCAGCTGTTCCGAATTCGCCGAACGGAATCTCGATGGCGGACTGAAGGTCATTCGGGGTCCCCGACGAAACTGAATGAGTCTCTGGCGGGAACGTTGGGGTGGGAGTGTCCCATTTCCGATGCAGTGGCGTTGCCACAAATCCCGCCGGAAGGCAATCGGAGCCCGACTCCCATGTTGTTTGCAGCTCAGTTCACAGATGATCAGATTGCTGTCATTGGTTGTGCGGTTGTGTTTGGCGGGTGTCTCCTCATGATGCTGATCAGCCAAAAGATTGGACGGAGCGTCCGCAGCCGAAGCCGCCACGCGTCTTTAGAAGTCGTTCCGTTTCCGGCCTCCCGACAAGAAATAGCCGTTCAGCGAAACGCTGCGTGAGTCTTCCACTCGCCCCCCGATGGCGACACGATTCGTGGAACCTTGGACTCTCACGGTGAAATGGATCTGGCATAAGGCGTTCGCCGGTTGCTAGGATGAAATTTGGCGGTTCCACCGGTTCTCTCTTTCCCATGTGACGGGGCTCGTATTCATGAAACTCAAGACGTTGGCTTTTGGCCTGGCCATGCTGCTGGTCGGCTATTGGGCCGGTTCTGGAACTTCTCTGGAGTTCGCGACGCTCACCGCTCAGGACGGGGACAGCGGCTTGTCTGAGGATACGGCTGCGAAGGTCCAGGCTGCCCATGAGGCCTTGGAAACAGCGATGGATGCCCTGCAACAGGACGAAAAGTACGAGGGACTCAGTGAGGGCCCGAATGCTTACCTCATCCTCAGTGGGGGTGGCAGTGCGATGGAGGATTTGACGTCGGGTCTGGGCGTCGATCCGGAGTCGTTCGCAGCTCTCTACGCCAAGCAAGTGAAGCCTGAAGTTCTTGACGCGCTGACCACGGACGATCAAGGTCGCTTGCTCTACAACGAACAGCTCGTGCGGCTTTATTCGCGAACTCGCTTGGAAAAGACGTTCGCCGAACGGGCGAAGCTCTCATTGCTCGGTGACGCGAAGTCTTCCAGGGCCAGTGAGCAATAGTCCGAAGAGACCGGGCGTGTCGGTCCTGCCGACGAAGAGACCCCCATCCGGGCCGTTGCTCACAATTGTGGGGCTTTTGGGATGGAATGTGTTTGGGTGACGGTCGAGTGAGGTGATACACTCGGTCCTTGACGCGGGTCGCGTCAGCGCGGCCCCGCTTGGCTGTCGATCACAAATGTCCGGTACGCCTGTGGGTGTGCCGTCTGTCCTGAAATCAGGTTCTTCCTGAGGAGTCGGAGTATGCGTTCCCTGAAGGTGAATGCGTTCACTTGGCTGGCTGGCGTGGCCTTGGCCGGATCCTTGGCCGCTGGCTCAGTCTGGGCTGCTGACCCGCTGTCCCAGGCCGCTGTCCTCTATAGCCATCAGGCTCTCGATGGTCACTCCTACTTTGCGGTCTCCCTGCAGGGGCCGACACTCAAGGCGGTTTCTGTCCCTCACGACCACGTGATCCTCGTGGATACGTCCGCGAGCCAGGTTGGCGAGCATCGGACGATGGCCATCGACGTGGTCCGAGAACTGCTGTCGGCGCTCCCGGCGACTGACCGGGTGCAGGTCACCGCCATTGATGTGCGATCAACACCTCTGACTGCCGGATTCGTCTCGCCCCAGTTGGCTTTGACGCAGTCGATCACGGCGTTGCAGAACCGGCTGCCAGCGGGTGCGACCGACTTACTGTCGGCCCTGAATCAGGCAGCGGCTCAGTTCGAAACGGGTCGCGCTGCTTCGATCGTCTATGTCGGTGATGGGATGAGCACTGCCCATCTGTTGGAGCAGGGCGAACTTCGAACGGTCGTCACGAGCCTGCGTGAGCGTCACATTCCGATTCACGGGTTCGCCGTCGGAGCCAATAAAGACCTGCGTCTGCTGGGCACACTCGCCCAGCACACCGGGGGATTGGCGCTGATCGATAGCGAACAAGAAGAGGCCACATTGATCGGCCAGAAGCTGGCGACCGCAATCGACCTGCCCGTGACCTACCCGACTTCGCTGTCTGTCCATTGGGCCGACGCGACGGTCTTCCCACAAGAGCCATTGCCGCTGCGGTCAGATCGTGAGACGTTCTATCTGGCCCGCGGAGAGTGGGCTGCTGGGGCTTCGCTTGCGGTCAACACTCCGGATGGCAAACTTTCGTGGAATGTGCCGGAAGCCAAATTCAGCAAGGGCAATCAACACCTGACACGGTTCTGGGATCAAGCCTCCGCCAGCCAGGGTTTGACAGTTCCATTTGCCGGTTCGCAGTTCATGAATGCCGCTCGGCAATCTTTCGCCGATCGCGTCGAACAGCTCGAAATCGGTGTCGACAACGCACTCTTAAAGGGGAATCTGGAGCAGGTCGAATCGTTCTCCGCCGAACTCTGCCAGCTTGACCCGGGCAATGTCCACGCGACGGGTGTGAAGAATCGGATTGGCAAATCGAAGCTGCGAACCGTCGCTCAATTTGATAACGAGCCAGCCGAAGACGAACCAGCCGATGATAAGCCCGCTGCGGATGAGCTAAACGCGGAAGAACCAGCTGCGGAAGAGCCAGCTGCGGAAGAGCCGACGCCCACTGTCGATGCAACACTTCCTGAAGGTGAAGACGCGGCGATGGAAGCGGCCCCTGAAGACGAGGCCCCTGCCTCCGAGGAAGCCTTTCCTCTAGAAGGCCGAGAGAACCCCGTTGATCTCGCTCCGATTGCTCAAGAAGAAGCACGCCGCAAGGCACGAGTCCAAAAGCTCCGGCAACAGCTGGAGTTAGACATCAAGCAAGCGAAGCAGGCCCTGTCGACTTCGCCGGATGCCGCCGTCACCCTCCTGGAAGGGTCTCGTGGGGCGATCAAGTCGGCCATGGACATCGACGCCGAGGAGAAGACCCAACTCCTGAAGCAGGCGGATTCCGCCTTGACCGACCTCAAGAACAAGCAAGAAGTTCTGCGGGGGAGAATTCAAGCCAGAGAACAGCGTAAAGCCGAGCAAGAAGCTCAGCAGCGCGTGATTGACTTCGCTTCGGAACAAGACGAAAAACTGAAACAGCTTGTTGATCGCATCCGCTCTCTGATGGATGATGGCTACCACGGGGATGACAACGCGTTCGAGGAAGCCGAAGCAGTCGCCCGAATCATCGAAGCGATTGCACCTAACTCCTCCACGGGGGCCTCGACCGTCTTTACATCCGAAGCCGCCGGACAGTTGTCCAAAGCGGAGCACCTGCGTTCACTGCGATACGACCGGTTTCTGGAGACGCTCTACCAAGTCGAGTTGTCGCACGTCCCATTCCCTGATGAGCCTCCCGTCCGTTACCCACCCGCAGCTGTGTGGCAACAGATCACACTGAAGCGGAAGAAGTGGAAATCGGTCGACCTACACAAGGATAGCCCGAATGAACAGCGAATTCTGGACGCTCTCGATAAGACGACGACGCTGGAGTTCCCAGACAACACGTTGAAAGAAGTTGTCGATTTTATCCAGGAACTGCACTCAATTCCAATTCGTCTCGACGACAAGGCATTGGAAGATGCGGGTCTGGATGCAGAAGCTCGTATCAACTTGGTCATCTCGGGCATCACGCTGCGGAGTGCTCTCAAGTTGATGTTGGAGAACGTCGACGGAACGGAGTTAACGTACATTGTCGAGGACGAGGTGATGAAAATCACCACCAAGGAAAAGGCCGAAGAGACCTATCAGACACGAGTCTACCCTGTCGGTGACCTCGTGATCCCGATCATTCCTCTTCAAGGTGGTGGCCAGCAGGGCGGTCAGCAAGGTGGACAACAAGGCGGCCAGCAAGGCGGCGGGCAAGGCGGCGGCGGGTTCGGCGGCGGCGGCGGCGGCGGCGGATTCATGAGCGTGCCATTCGCACGGCGTGCCCCTGTGGCTAACGCTGGAAAAAAAAACCGGCTGAACTGACAGAGACTGCGCAGAATGCGGCCCCTGCGCAAGCTCCGGCCTCACAGCCTCGAACCCAGCAGCGGAACTCGGGTCAACCCCCGCAGGCCGCTGCTGGCGTTTCCGCCCCAGCCCTAGCTGCGGGTAAGACACCAGAGGCACCGCGGGATGCCAGTCCAGTGGCCCCCGGAACGTTGCGCGTGAATGGGAATCAGGACCCTCGTCCCGCACCGGGTTTTCCCGATTTCCAGACATCTGGCCCCGAGGCTTGGGGTCCATTTTTTGCTCAAAATACGCCCCCCATTCGGGCGGTTCAGCGGCATGTGAACTATCTGGCCGAACACCTGCAACACGCGCATCTCATCGCCCTTCTCAATGCCGCGATTATCCAGGGACAGGCTCAGCCCTGGATGTATGAAGTGCTGGCCGTGACGATGGAGGCTGCCAAATCTCCGAAAGAGGAGATTGAGCGCGTCGTACTCTCCGTCGCCGACTTCGGGAATGCAACGTTCGATTCCATGATGTACTCGGGAGCCTACTTGAGTGAATTGAGGCATTCCGAAGCTGCGTTACGGATGTATCGCCAAGCCGCGCGAATATCGCCGGATCGCGCGGAGCCATATTTCCTCAGCCTGAAGCTCGCGGCTCAGACCGGGGTCGCCGATGATGCGGTGTGGGCGGCGTGTGGCGTCCTGCGAAATGCGTGGGGAGTGGGCTATCGAAAACAGCACGAACAAGCCGAAGACCTGCTCGCTGAGACGGAAAAAAGACTGATGGAGACCAAGGAAGTCGAACCGCTCGCTCACTTAAAACAGCAGGCCACAGAGGCCCGCCGCCGCGATCTCCAGGTCCGTCTCGTCTGGAACGGAACCGGGGATGTCGATTTGAGCGTCGAAGATCCAGCTGGGGGAGTCGCTTCGTTTGAGACGCGAGATTCTGCGGGTGGCGGGTCGCTGCTCAACGATGGCTTCGGCCCCATCCCCGAGAACTGCCAGGAAGAATTCGTCTGTTCGACGGGCTTTACAGGTGAGTATGTCCTGCGAGTAAAGAAGGCGTCGGGCAAAATTGTAGGCAACCGTGCCGTCTTGACGATCATCACTCATGCAGGCAGCCCGTCCGAGAAGACAGTGACGAAGACGATCCCTTTGGATCAGTCGAATGAACACGTCCTGCGCATCACGCTGGAGGATGGGCGTCGAGAGCAACGGCGAGTGGCCGCACGCGGCGCTCCGCTGGGAGTCGCCCCAGACTGGGAACGTGTCGCCCGCCGGACCGGTCGCCCTCCCCGGCGCGTGGTGGATCGAGAAACACGGCAAGCTGTGGCAGAGATGCGTGAATCACGCCAGCAAGGGATTCAACAGGCGGGAGGAGCGTTCGGCGGAATCGGTTTTGCACCGATCGTCCGGATTATCCCCGAAGGAGCGAGTCTCGCCGTGCAAGCCGTCGTCTCGCCCGATCGACGTTACGTCCGTTTGGCTCTCAGCCCGACGTTTAATCAGATCATCGATGTCGCCGTCTTCTCGTTCCAGGGCGGGGTCAGCGGGAATGCGGCCCCAGGGAGATGACACGCCTGTGCAGGTTGAGCCCAGTCCTGTAAACGTGTTCGCTCACCGCAGCGTGGGCCGAACAGGTTCGCGAAACTGGCTTCGATTCTGACCGAGTCACACGAAAGCTCGACAAGCGGGAGCATTTTTCCCCCAGGAATCCGTTACTCCAGTTCACTCAGAAACCGCTTCAACTCTTCGAACGCGTGCGCATCTCCTTGCTGATGAGCTGCGTCAATCCCGCGCTGGAAGGCGGAACGAGCCTCATCGATGCGGTTGAGCCGCGTGAACTGTTGCCCGGCCATGAGAAATGCCGGAACGTAAGGACTTTCGTCGTCCATCAACCCGTTCAAGTAAGACAAGCTGCGATCGTTGCCCCCTTCTTTGTCGAGTTCCATCGCGAGCATATAGCGGAGCATCTGGTCCAGAGGCTCGGAGTCCAGCATCGCTTCGAGTTTTTCGCGTCGTGTCATGGGCAATCTTCACAGGGTGTCATCAATCTCAGAACTCACTGACGTGATTTGAGAAACGCAATCAAGTCAATCAGCTGTTCGCGGGTGAGTTGGGTGTCGAGTCCCGCTGGCATCACGGAGACGGTACTTGGGCGGATCTCTTCGATCTCAGCGCGGGAGACTCGGACTTCTTCTTTCGCCCCCGTGGCGAGAACGATCTCGTCAGGAGTCTCCTTGCGGATGAGTCCGTTGTGAAGCTTGCCCGCATGCGTGACTACGACGACGGGTTCGTAACTCCGGACCAAACTGACGCTCGGGAAGAGCAAAGACTCCAGGAGGTCGCGCTCGGTTCGAATCTTCCCAATGCGGGAGAGGTCGGGGCCGATGTTGCCCCCCTTGTAACCGATGGCGTGGCAGGCAACACAAGACGCCTTGGAGTTTGCGAAGACCACCTGTCCGCGACGGATGTCCCCTTGCCCAACAAGCCCGACCAACTCATCGAGCCGCTCTTTTTGCTTGGCCGCCTCGACATTGATGGCCGCATACAGAACCTCTGCCTGCTGTTGGATCGAGTCCGGAAACTTGGCCAATCGCAGCTTCACGGTGTCCACACGCAGGCTCGTCAACACGGGCGACTGCTGCAAGGCCGCGACTAGCTGCGAACCGACCGCTTCATCGGTCGATGTCTCGAACACACTGAGCAACCGACTCAGTTCCAATGGGCCCACGCGGGGGACGGCTTCGGCCAGCGCCTGCAGCTGTTCGAGAGAGAGCTTTGCTTTCAGCAATGCTTCGACCGTGGCGGATCGCGAACTGACGGAAGCGTCCTCGCCAAGATTTGCCACCAACAAGGTGAACAGCTCGGGCTCTAATTCGCCTCGCCCGGCGGGCAGCGCCGCGATCGCCTCAATGCGAGCTTCCGGTTTTGCCTGGGTTTGCAATGCCATGTTCAGGAGAGCCTGGGCCAGTTCTTGCGTCCCCGCCTCGGGCAGCGGAAGTGACCGCACCACCGAAACCGCTTGCGACTTTAGTGTCCCATCCTCTCCCGCCAGCATGTTCGTGAGAGCCGCCAACCAAGCGTCGGGCATCTGCTTTAGACCCGACTTTGACATCGCGTCGAGACACATCATCCGCACCGTGAGCTCGGTCTCCGAAGCGGCACCCGCTTTGACGTGGCTCGCCAGCAATTGCTGCACACTGGCCGTTCCGGCGAATTGAGAGAGTAAGCTCCGCAGGTCACTTTGCTCGACCTCACGAAAGCTGCCACGATTCAGCTGATCACGCAGGTACTGAGTGAGAGCATCGCCCCACTCGGGATGTCGTCCAACCAGCCACAGCGAGGTCTGTCGCAATGCCGCATCTTCAGAGGTCAGAAGTGGCACCACTTGCTTCGGCGTCAGCTGACCACCGGGCATCTGATCGAGTGCAATCAACGCTGAACGCCGGACCATGGCCTCGGAGCTCTCGAGTCCCTTGGCGGTGGCTTCGGGGTCAGCGATTTCAATCAGCGCGAACGTGACGGAATGTTCCAGCACGCGGTCCGACTGCATTTCTTGCTTCCTGTGCGGCTGGGCAGCTGCATCGAGAAGAGACGGGACCACGGACTTGTCACCGATGCGACCGAGGATTTCGGCGCTGGCCCGCATGTCGTGTGATGATCCGGATTTCAGCGTCTTCAACACCAGAGACAACGCCTCGCGGTCCTTCCAGAGACTGACCGAGTGCAGGGCTGCGTGCCGGACGCTGGCGTCGGAGTCATCAATCGACTTCCTAACGAGCAATCGGGCCTCGGGCGCATCGATCCGAGTCAGTGTCCAAATGGAATTCAGCCTCGACAATTCTTTCCCAGTTTCCAAATTGTTGAGGAGTGGTCGGAGAACAGCCGTCGCCTTCTCGCTCTCCTGCTTTGCCAAGTCGCGAATCGCCCGGCGCTGGACGGCAGGGCGTGGGTCATCCAGCAATCGAGCCAACTCGCGAGGGTCCAGCTTCGCCCAATCGAGCTTCAACCCGCGCGGGTCGTCGACCGGTTTCGCTCCGATCCGTCGAACGCGATAGACCGCTCCGAACACATCTGGCTTCTCAAGTTGCGATGTCGGGCAGCAGAGCCTGTACCAGCCGCCGGTGTCACAGATGACCAAACTGCCATCGGCGTCCTCCAGGACATCCGTCGGATGGAAGTCGATGTTGTGCGAGACCACGAAGTCCGAATCAGTCGATTGAAATGTCGCGCCGCTCGCTTGAAGTTCATGCCGCGAGACCTTGTACATGTTGAACTGGCAAGCGAAGAGATTGTCGCGGAACTCCTCTCCGAACACAGACGATTCGTAGCGAGTCAATCCGCTCGGAGCTGCGGGCCCCATATGCACGAGCGGCGGCAGCAGATCACCCGTTCGAGGGTGGAAGTCGGTGACGTTGTACACCTTGCCGTAGACGCCGCCATAGACCGCATGAATCAGCCCATCACGCAGCCCCCCGCCAGGGTTCTGCAAAAACGTCGTCGTGAAGATCCGCTCGCCGCCCGGCGTGAACACCACATCGACCGGATTGTCCATTCCTCCGGTCATGACGTTCTCAATCGGCCCGGTCCCATCGGCCCGGCGACGAAAGATGTGAGCAGCCTTGGTCACGAGCGGTGGCTTCCCCGGTTGCTCGTAGGTCTGCTCGGCAAAGGCTCCTTTGCACCAATAGATGTACCCGTCCGGTCCTAGATACGGACCGTGCAGATCGTTGGCACAGCCCGTCAGCGTCTTCCCCTCGAACCATTCTGACCGCTGATCGGCGACTCCATCGTCATCCGTATCGGTCAGCTTCCAGATGCTGGGCGGGGCCGACACATACAGCGAGCCTGCGTGCCAGAGAGTTCCCTCGGGGAACATCATCTTGTCGGCGAAGACGACGCTCTTGTCATACTGTCCGTCTCCGTCGGTGTCCTCCAAACGCATGATGCGATGGGTCCGATCAACCACCTGCTTGACCACGGGCTCATTCGATCCCGAGGAGTCCGAAACGTACAGCCGCCCTTGTTCATCAAAGTCAGCGGTGATCGGTCGATCGACCAGGGGCGAAGTTGCACAGACCTCGATCTCAAATCCATCCGGCAGAGTAAACGTGTGGCCGTTGAGCTGTTGTTCCCCTGCGGAAGCAACACTCCCAGTGGCCAGCCCCAGCACGGCCAAGACGATCAGCAATCGAGGCATCACGTAAGCTCCAGAGACGGATAAGGGTCGTTGGATGATTATGGACAATCGCACTCAGCAATCAAAGGCGGGCGAGAAACGGTGTTTGGGAGCGAGGCGCGTGCGGTGAAGTCGCCGGCGTCTACAAAGCCGGTGGAACGCCACTTTCGCGGGGAGCAGCGTCTCGCCTGTTCAGGGAAACTTTCTGCGACGTTGGAACTCCGGCCCTCGCTAGTGTGGGAGGAACTGAACCTGAAGGAACACGAATTTAGTGACCGCCCATGTCCTGGTGCGGTTCACCAATCGCATGCGGGCCAGCCACCGCTCTTGCTCGTGGCACTTGGAGACCCGCGACTCTGGCGGTAAGTGATTATGCAGCAATGAGAAACGACGAGTGTTGCATCTTGGGGCGCCGTCACTCCTTCCAGTTTGCATTTCTGCCCCGTCTCTGCCAAAATGCTGGGCTTCCGTAATTCAGGTCAGGCCTAAACCCACTCGGTTCGGCTCAGCGAGGACAAGTGCCATGGCACATAAAAAGGGACAGGGTTCGACCCGCAACGGTCGTGACTCCAACGCTCAACGTCGCGGCGTCAAGAAGTACGGCGGTGAACTGGTCATCTCCGGCAACATCATCATTCGCCAGTGCGGCACTAAGTGGCGTCCCGGTCGCAACGTCGGCATGGGCAAAGACTACACGATCTTCTCCGTCATCGAAGGTCACGTCTTCTTCGACCAGGAAGGCCGCCGCGTCAACGTCGTGCCAGTAGAAGCCACGGCTGAAGTGGCTGCAGCGAACTAGAGTCGTGTGACAGTCCGGGAGGGCGAAGCTCCTGCTGAGCCGCTTCTGCCAGACAGCGTCCACTGCGGTAGCTCCCGAACGAACCGACTTCAAGAGATAAAAAGCAGTTGTGAGCCTCTCACAACTGCTTTTTCGTTGGTCCACTCTTCCGGCCCACATGGCTCAGGCCATCCAGCAGCGACCCGCCGAAATTCGCCCATGTGAACTCGGGCAGCGGGAGTTTTTTCCCCGTCAGCAGCGCTCGAGCGCAGCCGCCCAGAAACAGCCACGGGGCCTTCAGCCGATTTACTAGCGGAACCTTCGTCCCCGCACCCGTGGGGCGCACGACCAGCACCGTCACGTCATCGTCGGTCAGATTCTCGGGATACAGCTTCGCAATCTGTCCCAGCAGTTCGGAAATCAGCCGACTCGGATGCGTAATGTCGAGCGCTGCAATGATGCTCAGTAACCCCTTCGGCCCGAGCAGATCCCCGGCCGCATTTCGAGACTCGATCAACGAGTCGGTATAGAACACCAGCAGATCGCCGGGCTGAGCATCGATCCGCAGCTCGCCGTAGTCCATCTCTTCCAGCATCCCCAGGGGAAAATCGGACAGCCCCTCGGCGTTCTCGTCTCCGCTGGTGTCGAGGATCGCCCACTGCCCGGTGCGACCACTGAAGATCAGCGGCGGCGGGTGCCCGGCGTTCGTGACCGCGATCCGTCCATCGGGTGAGAAGAACGACGCTGCGACCGCCGTCGCGAATCCTCCCGAGTGCCGCACCTCGCCGAACTCGCGGTTCATCTCCACCAGGAACTGCCGCTGCTCCACATGGTTCACATGCCGCCGCATCAAGTCCCGCAGCCGCTCTCCCGTCTCGGCTACCGAGGCCCCGTGCCCGCTGATGTCCGCAATCAACAGCCGCGTGATCCGCCCCGTCGCGCAGCTGGAGATGAAGTAGACATCACCGCCGCCCTTCGCCTGTTGATAGGGCAGGCTATAGATCCACGCTTGGAGTCCGAGCATGGAGAAGCTGCGCTCCGTCGATTGGTTGCCGCCCCAGACCTCCATACAGGCCATCATCGGCGGAGCGGATTCGGATTCGGTCGACATCAAGAGAGTCCTCGTGCTGAGAGACGCCTGTCAGAGGAAGTGAGCGGCAGTCTAACAAGAATCGGCGCGGGGGAAGCAGTGGCCCTGCCGGGGCATGTCTCCGAAGTCCCCCGAGGAATCCTCTTCTCCTCGCAGGCATTGCCGTGGCACGCTTTCGAACGGGAAGGCGGTCCACAATGTGGCCTTTTGCCTCACCCGGAAGTATCATGCTGACCATCCAGGCTCGACAGTCGCCGGTCGCTCGCGAATGTCGGTCACAGCTCATTTCCGGGATGACCAGACTTCCATGAAGATTCACGAGTATCAGGCCAAGGCCCTGTTCGCCAAAGCCGGTGTGGCCGTTCCCCAAGGGATCGTCGCGAAGACGGCTGACGAGGCAGCTGCGGCCTACAAGACACTCGGCGGTTCGATCGCCGTGGTCAAGTCGCAGGTCCATGCCGGGGGGCGCGGCAAGGGAACGTTCAAAGAGCATCCCCAGCAGCGCGGGGTGGTCCTGGTGAAGTCGGCAGACGAAGCGAAAGCCAATGCCGCTCGCATGCTCGGCAGCACGCTGGTCACGATTCAGACTGGCGACGAGGGGAAGCAGGTCAACACCTTGTTCGTTGAGCAGGGCTTGGCCATTGACCGCGAGTTGTATCTGGGAATTGTGGTCGACCGCGAAACCGGGTTGCCCTGCGTGATGATGTCGTCCGAGGGGGGCATGAACATTGAGGACGTCGCCCACGACACTCCCGAGAAAATCTTCCGTGAGCATTTCGACGTGTCGCTCGGGTTCCAGCCGTTCCAGGCTCGCAAGCTGGCCTATGCCCTGGGGCTGAGTGATGCGGCGGTGAAGGCGGCCCAGTCGTTCCTGCCCAAGATCGCGAAGTTCTTCGTCGATCGCGACTGCAGCATGGTCGAGATCAATCCGCTGGTACTGACGAAAGACGGCCAGATGCTGGCCCTCGACGGCAAGGTGACGTTCGATGACAACTCCGCCTTCCGCCATAAGGATCTGGCCGAGCTGCGCGATCTGTCCGAAGAAGAGCCGACCGAAGTGCAGGCCCAAGCGGCGGGGCTGAGCTACGTGAAGCTCGATGGCAACATCGGCTGCCTCGTGAACGGAGCCGGTTTAGCGATGAGCACGATGGACCTGATTAAGTTCCACGGCGGCGAGCCGGCGAACTTTCTCGACGTGGGCGGCGGGGCCAACGTTGAGCAGGTCACTGAAGCGTTCCGGATCATCCTGGCCGACAAGAATGTGAAGGCCGTGCTGGTCAACATCTTTGGCGGGATCATGAAGTGCGACACGATCGTGACGGCCTTACTGAGTGCCTATGACATCGTCGGCTTCAAGGTTCCGTTAGTCGTCAGGCTGGAAGGGACCAACGTCGAGCTGGCCCGCAAGATGCTGGCCGACAGCGGCAAAAAGATCATCTCCGCCACCGACCTGACCGATGCTGCGAAGAAGGTCGTCGCGTCGCTGAAAGCGTAAGCTGACGTAGGACGGGCTTTCCAGCCCGTCCTCAAGCGGACTGAGGACTCATGAGTCACTTTCACCATTCGATCGGAACTGTTCTTCGTTCACGAGTCATTACTGCGAGCGGGGACGGCCTGGAAAGGCCGTCCCACGAACACCATGCTCCTTGACCACTTCCATCCTCCGCTCAAAGGCGTCCGTCACTGGGAGGCGTTCCATTCCTCGTGGGCGTCGAACCTGGCTGCGGAGTTAAACCGCATTCTGCCGCCCGACTGGTTTGCGGAGCCGACGGTTCATTATGGGATTCAGGTGACCCCGGATGTGGCGGGTTGGGACGGGACAGCTCTGGCAGTGGGACAGTCACAGCCCGTAGTGAAACCTTGGAGCCCCGAATCCCCGACCCTGACACTCGACTTTCTGCTGACCACCGACATCGTGCAAGTCAACATCTACAACCAATCGGCAGGGCCAGTGCTCGCCGGGGCGATCGAACGGGTCAGCCCCAGCAACCAAGACCGACCCGATGCACGCGAGGCGTTCGTGCAGAAGTGTGCCACCTTTCTGCATGAAGCCATCGGGCTGGTCGTGATCGACATCGTGACTGACCGGCATGCGAACCTGCACAACGAACTCATGAGCCGACTGGGCGGTACAGGGGATTCGCCTCGTGGTCTGTATGCGTGTGCATACCGCCCGACGAGCCGCGATGACCATCCGGTCCTGGACGTTTGGCACCATCGTCTCACCATCGGAGAAGCCTTGGCGACCGTGCCGATGTTTCTCAAGAACGGCCCATGCGTTCCCGTCGACTTGCAGCGGACCTACACTGTGACACGAGAGAACCACCGACTGAACTGACACTCTGTGAGCAGCACGGCGCTCACCGCCGGCTCTGCTCGTGGGACACGCGTTGAAGAGCCGAGGGCTAGCGCCCGGTCGCTCACGGAAAACGGACGGGCAAATGTGCCCGGCCGACTGAACACACACTCCTCGGAGGGCTGACGCCCACCGCTCGCCAGATAATAGACTCCTCCCATGAGCATTCTTGTCGACCTCGAAACACGCATCATCACCCAGGGAATCACCGGTAAGGTCGGGCTGTTTCACAGCCAGCAATGCCGGGCTTACGCCTTGGAGCATCGCCCCCAGGACAAGGTCATGATTGGCGGGGTCACTCCCGGCAAGGGGGGCACCGAGATCGATGGCTTCCCGGTCTTCAATTCGGTCGAGGAAGCGGCGAAGAAAACCGGGGCCAATACCTCGTTGATCTTCGTGCCGCCGGTCGCGTGTGCCGATGCGATCATGGAGGCTGCGGACGCCGGGATGCGGCTGATCGTCGCGATCACGGAAGGAGTCCCAGTCCTCGATATGGCCCGCGTGAAGCGGTTCTTGCAGGGCTATCCCCAGTCCCGCCTGATCGGGCCGAACTGCCCGGGAATCATCACTCCCGAAGTCGCCAAGATCGGCATCATGCCCGGCTACATCCACCAGCCCGGCACCGTCGGCCTCATCAGCAAGAGCGGCACGCTGACCTACGAAGCGACCTGGCAGTTGGGCCGGGTGGGCCTGGGCCAGTCGACCGCCATCGGCATCGGCGGCGACCCGATCATCGGCACGACCTACATCGAACTGCTGAAGATGTTCCAGGACGATCCGGGGACGGAAGCGATCCTGCTCATCGGCGAGATCGGCGGCAACGCAGAAATCGAAGCCGCTGAATACATCAAGCTGCACGTCACCAAGCCGTGCGCTGCGTTCATCGCGGGCCAGACAGCTCCCCCCGGAAAACGCATGGGCCACGCGGGCGCGATCATCAGCGGCGGCGCTGGGACAGCCGAAGAGAAGATGGCCGCCTTGCGTGCTGCGGGGGTGGAAGTCGCTCCCAGCCCAGCGGATATGGGAGAAGCGGTGAAGCGCGCGATTGCCCAGCGGAAGTGAGCTACCCCGACTGAATCTTGAGATCCGGGAGCGAACTCTTCAGTCGCTACGGAATTCCCGTGACCTGGCGCAACCATCTGTGTCGATACTAGAAAAGACGTGTTGCGATTGCTTCGAATGCTGCGTATGATTCGAATGCGAGTTCGGTCATTCGGAAACGGAATCACACCGAACTCGAACGATGGGTTCGAATTTGCACCTCCTCTGGGCTGAATAAGCCTTTCCAGCAGCCATGACACATCTTATCCCGCCACTGCCGATTGCGCCGTCCAGCGACGAGATCAACGTCGCCGCTGAGGCCAGCCGTCAACTCTCAGCAGTACTTGCCTCGAAGCGATCGCTCAAGCGTGGCAAGAACGGGACGCGTGTGACGCTGCATCTCGCCGACTTGGCGGATGGGATTCCGATCCCGGAATCTGCCGTCGAACTGCTGCAGCGTATCCTCATCGAGATCGCCAAGGGGAATCCGGTGTCGATCATCCCCGGCAGCGCGGAACTGACCACACAGCAAGCTGCGGACATGCTGAATGTGTCGCGTCCCTTTCTGATCGATCTGCTCGAGAAGAATGCGATTCCCCATCGGAAAGTCGGAACTCATCGTCGGATTCGATTCGAGGATCTGAAGTCATACAAGGATCGCATCGATGCCCAGCGCCGAAAGGTCTTGGCCGATCTGACCGCTGAGGCTCAGGAGTTGGGGATGGGCTACTGACGTGACCACGTTCACAGTCGTCTACGACGCATGCGTACTCTACCCGGCCCCGCTCCGCGACTTGCCGTTGCGGCTGGCGCTCAAGGACTTGGTGCGAGCGCGGTGGTCGGAGCGGATTCTGGACGAAATGCAGCGAGCAATTCTCTCGACCCGGCCCGATCTGGCCGAAGAGAAGATCGTCCGCACGCGTGGCCGAATGAATGAACATGTCCGAGATGCGTTGGTCACCGGCTACGAACGGTTTGAACAGTCCGTCGAACTCCCAGACCCCGATGACCGGCATGTCGTCGCAGCTGCGATCCGTTGCCAGGCGCAGGTGATCGTGACTTTCAATCTCAAGGATTTTCCGAAGTCCTCATTGGAACCCATGGGGTTAGATGTTCAACACCCGGATGATTTTCTAGAACACCTCTTGGACTTGCATCCTCAGGTCGTGCTTGAGGTTGTGCGTGAACAGCGACTGGATCTCAAGAATCCTCCTTACACCGTTGAAGAACACCTGGAAGCGTTTGCGAGGCAATCGCTCCCGAAGACTGTTGAAATTCTTCGCGGTTATTCCTCAAATTTGTAAGGGGCCAATCCACCATGAACATCCTTCCCCAACACACCCGGCACCCGCGCGAGTTCGAACAGAACCGGTTCGTGTACCCAGTCCTCTCGCGCCGCAGCCGGGGGATCTCGGTCGGGGTGAATCTGAATCCGGACAAGGTCTGCAACTTCGACTGCATCTATTGCCAGGTCGACCGCCGCAGCGAATCGGAGACCCGCTTCGTTGAGTTCGATCAGCTGCTGGCCGAACTGGAAGCAATGCTGACTTGGGTCGCGAGCGGGGAGATCTTCACGCACCCGCAGTTTGCGAGCGTGCCCGCGCCTCTGCGGCGGCTGAACGACATGGCGTTTAGCGGGGATGGCGAGCCGACGACCTATCGCAACTTCGATGTCATCATGGAGCGGGCGGCTGCGCTGAAGCGGAAGCTCGGGCTGGAGGCTGTGAAGATGGTCCTCATTACCAATGCGACGATGTTCCATCGCCCCGCTGTCGAACGCGGTCTCGCGATTCTCGATCAGAACCAGGGCGAAGTGTGGGCCAAGCTCGACGCCGGGACCGCGGAGTACTACAAGCTGATCGATCGGACCTCGATCCCGTTTCAGCGTGTACTCGATAACTTGGTACTTGCCTCAAAGGTCCGCCCGATTGTGATTCAAAGCCTGTTCATGCGAGTGAATGGCGTCGGGCCGGCGGTCGCTGAGATCACCGCGTATGTGGAGCGATTGAAAGAGATCCTCCAAGCGGGCGGGCAACTGACCCGCGTACAGGTCTACACCGTCGCTCGGCCTCCCGCAGAAAGCTTTGTGACTGCACTCGATGCGAGCGAAGTCCAAGCGATCGCTGATCGAGTAATCGCTGAAACTGGCTTGAGCGTCGAAGCGTATTGAAGTCGCTGGAAAAATAAAAAAGCCCAGTGGTGACCCCCACTGGACTCGGAGTGTGCGACCGAATTGGCCCTGCGAACTACGCTGCAGCGCGAATCTGTTGCTGATTCATCACGCGATCAATGATGTCGCATCCCGAGATCAGCAAAATTCGCTTGAGTTCAGGATCATCGATCCGCTTGGCGTGCTTCTCGATGTTGTTCACAAGCTTGAGGGCTTGCTTGAGGTCGGTCAGCTGAGGCGTCTTGTCTGACGGCATGGTGGAGACTCCCGTCCGTGGGGTGATTGGCTGCGATGAAAATCAACCAGCACGGATTTAAGACCCGCTGGTATTACAAATCGTATCGGTCGGTCTCCCAGCGCAAGCCGCGAGGAAACAGGCAGCCCGAACCTGCCGCACTCATCGACCGACCGGTTGTACCGGTTGTGATGATTACGACTTCAACCGAAAGCGCCTCTTGCCGGAAAACTCGCCCCAAACATGAAAACCGCTGCATGTCGGAACTTGAGCATGCGGTCAAATTGCGAATTCGTGTTCAATTGGGGATCCCCAGCTGGGGAAGCTGATGTCACGGCGTAGTTTCTGGATCGGCTGTCTGTTCATCGCGCTTGGAATCGCTTGGTCGGCGATGTCGATCACTCGCGCCCTGTCAAAGTATTCTGACATTTATCGCCCCGCCCTGGCTGCATACCGGAGTATCGATTCGAATCAGAGACGCGAAGTGATCTCAGCCGTTGAGCAGGGAATCTCTGCCATCGTCGGAGGAGTCATTGTGAGCCTGTTTGGGTTCGCATTGACGCTCAGTTCCGCGCGGAAACGCACGGAACTCGCACGGGGGTTACTGGAACCCGTCGAGGATTGATCAATGGCTCGGTACCACGGGGGCGTATCTACCATTGAATCAGACCGAAACACCGACCTGCGGCAGCTCCCAGGTCGGAAGTAGAATTCGTTTCCTGAGTTTCGCGGAATTCTGGGGGGCTCAAAATCTGTACTTTTGTGACATTTCCTCACTCCGCAAACCTGCTTCTCGCGCGTGTTCGGTTGTCTCAGAGAGTGCGGCATGGCATGATCTTGCAGAGGAGCCGACCGAGTTGTTCGGACGGTCCCTCGGTGTCGACTTCCTAGTCGGGACTTTTGAAGGACCGGTGCCCCTGTGAAATTCTTTCGCCGGATCTTCGCCGCCTCGGATCGAGGCACTTTTGTCGGCCTGTTCCTGGGAGCGCTACGTGACTCCCAGCCGCAGTCGAAGCTCGTTTTTAAGGACGAAGAATTCGCGGTCGTGACGGCGAATGGCCGCATCAACCTGTCCAATTTCTACGCCGAGTATTGCCTGCTCCCGTGGCATAAACGCAAAGCCTACATCCAGCGCACCATCGGAATCTTCGCGAGTGTCCGCGACGAGTTGCCCGAAAACTTCGACGAAGCCCGCCGCAATCTGATGCCCAAGATCTGGATGCGGAGTTCTTTCGCCCATCAGTCGTTGCTCTGCCGAATCGAGGGAAACTCACCTCCCGAACTTGACACGACTCCCCTCGGCGAACATCTGCTGACCACCATTGTGTACGACCTGCCGGAATCGATGCAGACGATCCCACCCAAACAGTTCGACACCTGGCAAATCTCCAGCTATGAGGCGTGGGAGATCGCCATCGAAAACTTGTCCGAGCGGACTCGGGCGATGGCCAAGATCGGCGACCATCTGGTCTCTGCGATCTCGGGTGACAACTATGATGCGAACCGCTTGTTCCTCGTCGATCGCCTCCGGGAAATCGGCATGACGGGCCACTTGGTCGCGATGGTTCCCAATCGTGACACGCTCTACATCACAACCATTGATGACGGTCTGGGACTGAAGATGATGGCCGAACTGGCAGACAAGACTCTGCAAGATGAACCGCGACCGATGTCCCCCTTTCCATTGCAGTACCTCGACGATGAGTGGGTCGATTGGACACCCCCCGTGAACCACGTCCTCTATACCCGATTCCAGGAGATGCGGACTCGATACATGCAGGGAGAGTACTCCGAACAGAAGGCCCTCTTGGAGAAGCTGCAGGAAGCGGGTGAGTACGCCAACCAATTCGTGGCGACATACTCGGTCCTGCAAAAAAAAGAGACTGAGGAGATCCTGTCGTACGCCGTCTGGGGGGCCGGGGTCGATACTCTGCTGCCCGAAACGGACCGCGTGGCTCTGATCCGCAATCCTCATCAACCCGAGGGATTCGTCCCCTGGTCTCGGGTCCGCGAGGTCATGGGAACCGAAATGAAAGAGCTCCCCGACCTCTATCCCAAGCGATACCGCGTGCGGAAGTTTCCAACCCCCGACCAACTCGGGGATATGGAACCGAGTGCTGTCCCGTAATCGGGCCGCCCTCCGGCTGAGCCACGACCGACGTGGACTCTGCCCGGCCGAAGCGGCCCCGCGAGAGCGGCCCCCGACAGTTGAATTCTCCGGGGGTTCGATCGACCGGCTCTGAGGAAAGACACGCTTCATCGCGTTCGTTCTATTCCCAGCGCTTGTGGCGGGTCCGCTGCCACCGTAATATGGACATCTTCCCCCGGATCGGATTCGAACCCAGCGTTCGAACCCCGATCCGTCTTCGTTTTGACTCGCTCAGCCAGGTTCGACTGCTATGCCGCGTGTGTTCGTCAATCAATTGGCTGATGGATCGCCCGTCGACGAGGTCTTCCTCCTCGCTGATCGCCAGCTCCGAGCCAATCGGCACGCCGAGTCATATCTCCTTGCCCAGCTTCGAGATAAGACCGGGCAGGTGAGCGGACTTCTCTGGAATGTCTCTGAAAGCTCTGTTCAACAGCTGCAGGTCGGCGACTATGTGAAGGTCAAGGGAAAGGTTCAGCTATTCCAAGGCAACCTCCAGCTGATCATGAATCGGATCGAAAAGGTGCCCGCCGAGGGGCTGGCCGTCGCCGATTTCCAGCAGGAAACCTCGGTCAACTCGGAGCGGTTGCTCACCCGCGTGAAGGAAATTCTGCTCAGCATCAACGACGCACCGCTACGAACGTTGATGAGCTGCTTCCTCGACGATGACGAGTTCATGGCCCTGTTGGCGAAGGCCCCGGCCGGGATTCGCCTGCACCATGCCTATGCCGGGGGGCTGCTCGAACACATTGTGAATTTGCTGGAAACGATCACGCGAATCGCGGATTTGTACCCCAAGGTCGACTCGCGACTGCTGCTGGCAGGGGCGTTCTTGCATGACATTGGCAAGGTCCGGGAACTCGAGTTCGACGCGGTGTTCGGGTACTCCGACGAAGGCCAGTTGATCGGCCATCTGGTTCAAGGCGTTGAGATGGTCAACGAGCGGATTCCAGAGGCCGAACGGCGGCTGGGCTGCGAGTTTCCCAAGGAAACCCTGCTGCGGGTCAAGCACATGTTGCTCAGCCATCACGGGGCGTACGAATTCGGCAGCCCGAAACTGCCGATGACGCCCGAGGCGATCGCTTTGCACCATCTGGATAACCTGGATGCCAAAGTCAACGAATATACCACGTTGATTTCCAGCGATCCGAACTCACAATCGGCCTGGACACCGTACCAAGCCACAATGCAGCGTAAAATCTACAAGGGCGGAGGCTGATCGAGCCGATGAAACCCTGTCCGGTCACGTTTCGTCAGACTTCCGAAGTCTCGTCGAAAAACATTGCCACACTTGGTTGCGGACAAGACTTCGGAAGTCTTGTCCGCGTGATCTGGAGTCTCCCCGATTCGTCCTTTGATTTAGTCAGGAACCACAGCGATGCGACACCTGACCTCGCTGTTCGATTTGTCGTCCGATGAAGTGCGTGAGATCCTCACCCTGGCCCGCGACTTGAAGTCGCGGCTCCGCCGGGGCGAGCGTCCGGCGCTCTTGGCCGGGCACGTTCTGACCCAGGTCTTTGAGAAGCCCTCGCTCCGCACCCGGTTGAGCTTCGACGCGGCCATGATGCAGCTCGGCGGCAGTAGTATTTTCCTGTCAGGGAAGGATGCCGGGCTGGAAGGTCGCGAGGCCGTCTCGGATGTGGCCCGCGTGATCGGCGGGTACTCGGATGTCATCTCGCTTCGCACCTACCAGCAGTCGCTGATTGAAGACTTCGCCCGCTGGTCAGGCGCGCCGGTGATTAACGGGCTGTCGAATGATTGCCATCCGTGCCAAGCCCTGGCCGATGCCCAGACAATTGAAGAATCGTTCGGGAGCTGGGCAGGTTTGCGGCTGGCCTACATCGGCGACGGTAACAACGTGGCCGTGTCACTGGCAGAGGTGTGCGGCCATTTGGGGATGAGCTTCTCGATTGGCACTCCCCCCGAGTACGAGCTGACTCGCCCGTTTGTGGCACGCTTGAAGAAGCGGTTTCCGCAGCTGGAACTCTTCGAGACGAACGATCCACTGGTCGCCGCCCAACACGCCGATATCGTGTACACCGATGTCTGGGCCAGCATGGGGCAGGAGAACGAAAAAGAAGAACGCCAAAAAGACTTTGTCGGTTTCCAGGTCAATGCAGCTGTCATGAAAGCCGCGAACCGCAAGGCCCGCTTCATGCATTGCCTGCCCGCGCGTCGAGGACTCGAAGTCGCCGACGAGGTCATCGATGGCCCCCAAAGCGTCTGCTTCCCGCAAGCCGAGAACCGCATGCACCTCGCCAAGGCTGCACTGGTTTGGGTGTTGCGATAGTCTCAGGAGATCGCAGGGGAGCTGCGGTGCCCCCATTTTTCAACGACCTGGATAAAGCCGCCCCAAAACCGAACTCCAACACGTGATCGGATCGCCAAGCCCCAGTGAATGAGGCCCGAGAAGCTCAAGTCGGGATCGTTTTTCAACCCGCCAGACGGTCGAGTATTGAAGCTGGTGAGTCGCTCAGAATCGGTAGAGGGAACGATGATCTCCAATGCCTGCCGCAGTGTTGTGCTTCAATTCAAACGAATCTATGAGCAGCGATCGCAACATCCACTCGAAGAGACGGACTGAGAGAAATATGTGGCGATAGAACCGGAGTCGGGAGAGCATTTTCTCGGGAATCGTTTAGATACTGCTGTCAACGCGGCGTTACAAAAGTACCCCCAGCGACTGACTCACTGCATTCGAACCGGCCACCAGGCGGCCTTGCATTTGGGAGTCTTGGTGCGGTGAATGGATTCGTCGACCCAGAGTTCAGGGCGATGCTGGAAATTCGCGTGGCACGGGATTCCCATTCGAGCCAGCATACGCTCATGGTCTGGGTGGATACTGCGTTTAACGGAGGATTGATGATCCCGCTGGAGCAAATTCAATCGCTCGGCTTGAAGAAGGCGCCGTCGATCGAAGCCGTGCTGGCCGATGGCCAAGTGGTCATGCTGGAAATGTATTCGAGTGTCTTGAATTGGTTTGGAAAAGAATACGGTGCTCAAGTCGTGGCCAACGACGGCCATGACCCTATGCTCGGGACAGTTCTCCTCGCAGGCAGAAAACTGTTGATCGACGATGAGCAACGGACTCCCGGACTCGTGGAATATCTGCTGCGCAACGAAACAGGGAGTCTTCTATCACTGTCGGAAGGAGGCTCTTGAGGGTATGCACCGCGGCCACATGCATTCGCCCCCCCCCAATCACTTCAGCGACGGAACCGATTTCGCCAAAAGCTCGGCATGCAGGCGGGACACTTGCCACATGTAGTTCGGACCGTAACCGGCCCGTTCGCCCCAGGTGTTCTGGGCCGCAGCTGTCAGGTGCGTCTGGGCAGCTTCGGTGCGATCCTCGACAGCGTCATTCAGTCCGACGTAGAGTTCGGCGTAGAACAATCGCTTCTGCCGTTCCGCTTCGGGGATCTTCGCGTCGCGAATGTTGTCGAGCAATTCTTGGGAGGTCATCGTCCCTTGGAACAGGCGGTAGACATCGCCGAAGGGTTCCCGGTCGTCCTTCTCATACTTCAGCAGACCTTCGCGGGCCTTCTCCAATCCAAAGGCTTTCCGCTGGCACAGATAGCGCCAGATGCCATTCTCCCGATCGACATTGTCGTAGGAGTGATAGCGCTCAAACTGAGCTGCTGCCTTCTCGAAATCGCCCGCATAGAACCATGCGATTCCTCGCCGCCAGTGCCCTGAGTCGAGATCGGGATCGAGTGTGACCATCTTGTCATAGTCAGCCGCTGCGAGGGCGAATTCGCCGAGAAAGAACCTAGTATCTCCGCGTTGCGAGTAGAGTTCCACCGCTTTGGGGGCGGCGTCGATTGCAGCCGTCAACCGAGACGCAGTCTCCTTCCAGCGGAGAGTCTCATCGGCACCGGCGACTGAGCCGAGTATGAAGAGCAACAGGACTGCGACGTGGTATGCGTTCATGAAATTGACCCTCGTCTGTCTGCAGCGAACATCCGTCGTGTGTGACCAAGACCGAAGTTCAGTCTATCCGTGAGCGATCTCATGAACCACAGAGAGGTCTGGATCATCCAAGTCAATTCCACCTCGCTGGAGTGACATTCTGGCTCGGCTCGGCTATCAGTATGAGGCGGGAACGTCGCTCGGACGCCCTGCCATCCGGTCGCTCGCCCCGAAGAAGGTTATATTCCATGTGGACCCGCAGACTCTGGTTGACCTCGTTCCTTCTGTGTGGCTTCAGCGGGTGTTCGGGGGATGCTCCGGCCCCGGCACTGCCCGGTGGGTCGGAGACTTCATCGACATCGGCAGCTTCACCGACGACCGAAGCTCCCCAAGCGTCGCGCGGGACGATCGGAGTTTCGTTGCTGACCTTTGAAAACCCGTTCTTCAAGGTGATTGCCGACAACATCGAGAGCGAAGGGAAGAAGCAAGGGTACGACTGCATCCTGCTCAGTGCTGACAATGACGCTGCTAAGCAGTCCAATCAGGTGAAAGATTTTATCGTCAGCAAAGTGGCCGCCATCGTCATCAGCCCGCGCGATGCCCGCGCGATTGTTCCCGCCATTCAAGATGCCAATGCCGCTGGAATTCCCGTGTTCACGGTCGACATCCCCTGCCTGGAACCGAACGTCACAATTGTGAGCCAGATTGCGACGGACAACCTCGGCGGGGGCCGAGAAGCGGCGAGAGCGATCATCGAGGCACTGGGCGAATCCGGCGGGAAAGTGGCGATTCTGGGTTTTGCCACTGCCCAGTCCTGCATCCTTCGAGTGAATGGTTTTCGCGAAGTGATCGACGCTCACAATGCATCTGCCACAGGAAAGGTCACGATTGTCGGAGAGTACGAAGGCGGAGGGGCCCGGGACCGCAGCGCGGCGGCCATGAAAGATATTTTGCAATCGAACGACGGTCTGAAAGCAGTGTTTGCCATCAACGACCCGTCGGCCCTGGGAGCCCGCGCGGCGCTGGAGCAAGCCGGGCAGGCTGAGGCAGTCATCATCGTCGGTTTCGATGGCCAGCCCGAGGGGAAGCAAGCGATCAAAGACGGCAAGATCTACGCCGACCCGCTTCAGTTTCCCGACCGCATGGGGGTCGCAGTCGTCCAGGCGATCGTCGCGCATTCCAAGGGGAAAGATGTCCCCGCCGAAACATTAATCCCGACCCAGCTCTATAAGAAAGCCGATGCGGAGCAGGACCCCAGTTTGCAGTGACGGGGGGCCAGACGCTGGTTGAGACCCCCGCGGTGCCCTCAGAGTCGGCCAACGCGGGGGCACCGGACTCGGAGATTCCGGCGACTCTCTCGCTAGCGTCGAGCCCCCAGTGGGGCCCCGGCCGATGGGGCGTTCGGCGGGTTCTGGAGTTGTCCGTTGTCGAGGCCTTTCATCAGTCCCTTAAGAACGTCGTCGAGGATCGGGACACGGGCCTGCATCACCGCTTTGTGATTGTCGATGGTGCCGTCGACGCGGACCCACACCCACCGACTCGCGACGCGTTGGATAATCGGCTCGATGATCGGCACACGGTTTCTCGCATCGGTGTAAAAGTCGAAGTGGACGCGACGGTCTTGCTCACCGGCGAATCCGACATTCCCGCGACCGACCAGACTGATCGTATCGCCCACCAGTTGAATTTTGGTGAAGTCAAATTGCCCCTGGCGAATCCGAAAGTCCGCATAAGCGTACTTAAACGCCTTGTCATCCGGAGACCGAAAATTCGGCAGGGCGAAGACCTTGATCAAGACGGGAAGTTCATAGAGCTGGGCCTGGGTGATATCGACGTAACCCACTCCTTCGACTCCCAGGGGGGACGGCCCTTCTCCATGGAAGGTCAGCCGACCGTTGACCGGTCCCCGCAAGCGTTCCCGTGACCCTTTCTCGCGAGCCCAGAGCTCCAATTTTGCATCACGCAGATTGACCTCGGCATCGTACTTGGTCTTCTGGGAATTCCCCCTGTCGATGACCGCTTCAGCGTTCAGCGAAACCTTTCCGTCGTACAACGTCGCGACCACCTCCCGCTCCGCAAAAGGATTCGATTTGGAATAGGGCTGGGGGCTGCCGACGGGCGGCTTCCCGGCAGTGATCCGATTCCCCACGATGCTAAACGGCCCTTCCAGCTGGGTCAGCGGCAAATCCCAGACCTGCACGCTGTCGAGGTCCGCGTACCCCTCAGCGGACATGATCTGACCATCCCATGTTCCGTTGATAAGGTTGACATGCCCCGTGGCTCGATCAAGAGTGATTCCTGCATTCAACCGGTTGTCTTTGAGAGTCGCATCGACCTGGAAGCTCGCCGTGACGGTCGGGTCCGGGGCTTGGTACTGCTTCAGATCGAGGGCGACATCGAGATCGAGCGGCCCGCGCGGATCGAGGTGCGTCACAGCTGCACGGATCGAGTCTGGTAAAGCCTCCTTCAATTCCTCGTCAGCGCTGATCTTGCGAATACTGATCTCGGGCAAATGCAGACGCCAATCAATCCCCGCCACAGGGTTGATCTGGAAGTACGGAGAGGGTTTGCCCGCGGTGCCACTGATCTCCACAAACGTCGATCCATGCCAACCCTCGGCATGTTCAACGACGGCGGACTGACCATCCCAGCTCAGAACTCCAGAGACGCGATCAAGCGGGTAAGGCAGAGCCGCCAGCTTGATCGCCGCGCCTTGAACCGTGATGACCGGCAGTGTGACCTGCGGTGGTTGGCCGGGTGACCACTGGATATTGAGGTTCTCCAGCTCCAGGCTGCCCGCCGAGGGATTCAGTTGGTTCCAGACGAGCTGTAGTCGGTCAGTCGCAGTGATACACGCCGCCTTTAATGAGGCATCAATCGGGACATCGAGCGCGTCGAATTCCAGATCGAGCTGACCGACCCCATCGCGGGTTTCATATTGTCCGCCGCCCGTGACCAGTGTTTGACCGCGAGATCCTCGCAGTTTCTTGAAATGCCAGATGTTCCCTTGCAGGGGATTATGCTCAATCCGCCCGGAGACCTGGCTCAGGGGGAGCGGGAATCGGTCATAGTTGATCTCGCAGTTCTTGAGGTCAGCTGTCAGGAAGGTCAAGAACTTCGGCCCCGTCTGTGGAGACTTCCGAAAGGAAACATCGACATCGCCCGCACCGCGAATTCGCATGGCCCGCAGAACGGCAGCGATCTTCATGAGTTTCGGGGTGTCGAAGGCTTCGATGAGCGTTTCGTCGAGGGGCAGTCCCTGGATCGACTGGACGCGCAGGTCGGCCTCCAATTCTGGCCCGAAGCCCCGCACGAACCCGGTGATTGTTCCCTCATGCCCCGAGGCCAGTCCGGTGAGGTTAAAAACGTACTTGTCGTCCTCTTGGACGATGGTTCC